>PJUF01000403.1_pt1 | contig 32478 bp, 36 predicted proteins | sample 1512191 | NCBI WGS metagenome assembly PJUF01 (sample SAMN08177673, study PRJNA422409) | Feces metagenome, whole genome shotgun sequencing project. | isolation source: Chicken feces (3) enriched on wood chips | host: Gallus gallus | place: USA: Madison | collected 2015-01-15 | reverse complement strand
CTTCACCACGATATGGGCGGTGGTGTCGATGATGGCCTCGGGCGTGTCGGCGCGTCGCATCAGTTCGAAGCCGGCGGCCACGGATTCCACCAGGTTCGCCGTTTCATAGGACGCCAGGCGGGGATTGAGGCCCTCGGGGTGCAGGCCGCTGGCGTGGGCCTGGGCGATGCGGCGTTCCAGCGCCAGGTGCAGGCGGCGCAGGCGGCGGATGCGGCTCTCTGCGAAGGCGGGTTCGCCCATGTCGGCCAGCATGTGCTCGATCCGCAGCACCGGCCCGTGGTCGCTCCACAGACCCAGCACCTCCAGCACATAGGCGCGCGCCGATTCGAAGGCGCGTTCGCCCGACCAGTCGGCGTGGATATGGGCGCCCAGTCGCTGGAAGTCCTCCCCGGCCTCCCCGCACAGCAGCAGCAGGCCTTCCTCGACCGAGGCGAAGTAGGTGTAGAAGGTCGGCGCCGAAACCCCGGCCGTCATCGCCACGTCCGCCGGGCGGATTTCGCCCAGATGCTTGGTGTTCAGCAGGGCGCGCAGGGCGTCCAGCAGGGCGCGGCGGGTGCGGGCGCCCCGCGTTCGGATCCTGTGACCCAGCTTGTTGGTCGTCTCGGACATGAAGGAGGCGGCCGCGAGAGTGGTGCCGGTTGCAGGAATCGAACCCGCGACCTTCGGTTTACAAAACCGCTGCTCTACCAGCTGAGCTAAACCGGCGTGGCCCGCCTTATGCTGGCGGAATCTGTTTGACGCAAGCACACTGATCGAATGCCGTCGCTGCCTTATCTCGCGCCCATCGTCATGCTGGCGCTGTCCAACGTCTTCATGACCTTCGCCTGGTACGGCCACCTGAAATTCGGGGCCAAGCCGCTATGGATCGTGGTCCTGATCAGCTGGGGCGTCGCCTTCTTCGAATACTGGCTGGCCGTGCCCGCAAACCGCATCGGCCATCAGGTCTATTCGGCGGCCGAACTGAAGACCATGCAGGAGGTGATCACCCTGCTGGTCTTCGCCGTGTTCTCGGTCGCCTGGCTGGGCGAGAAGCTGACGGTGAACCACCTGATCGGCTTCGCCCTGATCGCCGGCGGCGCCTTCTTCATCTTCAGGGGGCCGCTGTAGGCCGTCAGTCCAGCGCGGCTGCGATGCGCTGCGCCAGGACTTTCAGATGTTCGGCGTCGGCCATGGGGGCGTGGCCGTGGCCCTTCATCGGACGGTCCGCCCAGCGCGGCACGATGTGGAAATGCAGGTGGAAGACCGTCTGGCCGCCTGCATCGCCGTTGAACTGCATCAGGCTGAGGCCCTCGGGCTTCAGCGCCTTCTCGACCGCGCGGGCGGTGCGCTGGACGGCGGCGGTCAGCCTGGCCAGGGCCTCGGGCTCGATCTCCAGGATGTTGCGGGCGGTCGAGGTCTTGGACACGACCAGGACGTGACCCTCCGACTGGGGAAACACGTCCATGAAGGCCAGGACGTCGTCGTCCTCCCACACCTTCACGCTGGGCATGTCGCCACGCAGAATCTTGGCGAAGATGTTGTCCGGGTCGTAGGCGCCGTGAAGGCTCATGGGGGTCTCCTTCGGGGTAGGGCGGCTAGCCTAGCAGGCGATCTCGCCCGGCGCACGGAGCGGAACGCCGCCCCATGCGCTTATATGGTCAAGGTTCTACACACGGAGGCGTCATGCTGGGTTTCATCGTTCAGGCCGTGGTCACGGCGATCGGCCTTTGGGCCTCGGCCAAACTGGTGCCGGGGGTGGAGTTCACCTCGACCGGCTCGCTGATCGCGGCGGCGGTCATCCTGGGCGTGGTCAACGCCTTCGTGCGGCCGCTGATGGTGATCCTGACGCTGCCGCTGACCATCGTCACCTTCGGCCTGTTCCTGCTGGTGGTGAACGCCGCCATGATCGGGCTGACGGCCATGTTCCTGGGCGGCTTCGTCGTCGACGGCCTGTGGGCCGGGATCGGCGCGGCCATCGTCACCGGCGTCGTCAGCTGGATCGCCGGCGCCCTGTTCGGGGGCGTGGACGAGCGGGGCTAATAAATTACCCGGGTAATATTGACGCGATAATATCATCCGGGTAATTCCGTCTTCAACAAGCGAGGACGGATGATGACCCTATGCACGGCCTTCGACGGCCACACGATGATCGCGGCCGGACCGCTGGTTCAGGTCGCCGCAGCGACGAAAGCCGCGCACGACGCCGGACGAGCGGTCCTGGTCTTTCGCGACGAGGATGCGCGACCGATCGATCTGGATTTGCGCGGCGATCTGGAGGCGGTGCTGGCGCGTCTGCCGCAGGAGCAGCCGCAGCCTGAGCCGGAGAAGCGCGGACCGGGGCGGCCGAAGCTGGGCGTGACCGCGCGGGAGGTGACCCTGCTGCCGCGCCACTGGGACTGGCTGGCGTCACAGCCGGGCGGGGCGTCGGTGGCTCTGCGTAAACTGGTCGAAGCCGCCCTGCGCGAGGCGGAGGGGCCGGACCGGATGCGTCGCAGCCGCGAGGCGGCCTATCGCTTCATGACGGCGGTGGCGGGCGACCTGCCGGACTATGAAGAGGCCGTGCGGATGCTGTTCGCGGGCGACTGGACGGCGTTTGACGCCCGCACGGAGGCCTGGCCGACGGACGTGCGTGATTACGCCCGTCGCCTGGCCGAGCCGGGATGGCGTAACGGCCAGGGACGCTGAGAAATCAGGGACGCTGAGATCAGCTGGGGCGGATCACCATGCAGGTGACGCGACGCTCGGACAGGGCCTCACATGCCGCCTCGGCGGACTGCTGGGTCATGCCGGTGAAGCGCGAGCGATACCAGCCGTTCGCCGTCTGCACGTCGCGCTGAGCGCTTGAGAACTGGGTGCGGAAGCGGCGGCTGACGTCGTTCAGCCAGTCGCGGGCGACGGCCTCCTCGCGGAAGGCGCCGACCTGGACCGTCCAGCGACCGGCCGGGGCAGGGGCGGCGGCGCGCGCAGGCGGGTTGCGGGTCGCGCGGGCCGGCGCCGCCGGTGCGGCGGCCGAACCGCCGTTCAGGGCGGCGGTCAGGTTTTCGGGCGGGCGGTTCTCTGCGCGGCGGGCCGACGGCGGCGGCGTCACCTCGGTCGGCAGGTTGCGCGGCGGCGGGCCGGCGACATAGGCCACCTCGGTCGAGGAGCCGAGGCCTTCGCCGTCCTCGTCGGACAGGGAGGCGTAGGCGACGGGCGGCGAGGGATCGGCGCTGATCCCGTAGCCGCGCTGCTCGAAGAAGGCCTGGGCCACCTGGATCCGCTCGCCCTGGCCGCGGCGTCGCTGGACCTCGAAGCCGGTGTCCATCAGTTCGGCGACGTGGTCGTTGCGGCTCTTGGTCGAGCGGCCGCCCATGACGATGGTGATGATCCGCTTGCCGTCGCGCACCGAGGAGGCCGCGAGATTGTAGCCCGAGGCGTTGGTGAAGCCGGTCTTGATGCCGTCATAGCCGCGTCCGGTGGCCAGCAGGCCGTTGGTGTTGCGGTAGTCGCGGCCCTTGTAGAACCAGTCGTGCAGGCCGAGGTAGCGATAGTATTGCGGATAGTCGCGCATGACCGCGCGGCTCAGGATCGACAGGTCGCGCGCCGTGGTCGCCTGTCGCGTGTCGGGCAGGCCGTTGGCGGTGGTGAAGCGGGTATGCTCCATCCCCAGCTCGCGCGCCTTTTCCGTCATCATCTGGGTGAAGCGGCCTTCGGAGCCGCCGATGTGTTCGGCGATGACCACGGCCATGTCGTTGGCGCTGCGGACGGCCGTGGCGCGCATGGCGTCGTCCAGGCTGATCGTCTGACCGGCCGCCAGACCCAGCTTGGACGGCGGCTGCGACGCGGCGCGCGGGGAGACGGTCAGGTTGTCGTCCAGCTTGACCTTGCCGGACTCCAGCGCCTCGAACGTCAGGTACAGGGTCATGACCTTGGTGATGGAGGCCGGATAGCGCCGGGCGTCGGCGAAGCGCGAGAACAGCACCTCGCCCGAGGCGGCGTCGACCACGATGGCGGCATAGCGAGCGTTGTCTGACGACTGGGCTTCCGGCGGCGCGACGCCGATCGTCGGCGTCAGGACGATGCCTCCCAGGACCAGGGCGGCCAGGAAACGACGGCGAAACAGGGCGTTCATGGGCAAGCTACTAGCCTCGTCACTGTGGCGCGAAGACGGCTGCGATCACGCACGTTACAAAGGCTAACATCGGCCCTGCCGGTTTCGAGAGGGTTAACGGGCCGTCAACGGAGTTGTGATCGCCCAAGACCGTCGCGTGGTTATCAGTGATCATATTGTGCGTCGCACAAATTTCACTTGAAGTTTCTTCGCAGGTGCACCATATCGCCGTTGTCGCGATGGGTTCGCCCGTCGCAAGAACCCTTTCGCTTCAGGAGACTCCCCATGGCTGACGCCGCTGAGACCGTGAAGAAGACCGTCGAACAGACCACCGCCAATGCCAAGGCCCAGGCTGAATCCATCCAGGCCGCAGGCGCCAAGGCGTTCCGCGAAGGCGTCGACAAGTCCGTCGCCTCGCTGAGCGAGCTGAACGCCCACGGCAAGAAGAACCTGGAAGCCGTGGTTGAATCCGCCGCCGCCGCCCAGAAGGGCGCCGAGGCCCTGTCGCAACAGGCCGTGGCCTATGGCAAGAAGTCCTGGGAAGACGGCGTCGCCGCCGCCCAGTCCTTCTCGCAGGCCCGCTCCGTGCAGGAACTGTTCGAACTGCAGACCAACTGGGCCAAGTCGGCCGCCGAGTCCTATCTGGCCGAGTTCGGCAAGGCGACTGAGACCATGACCGCCTCGGTCAAGGACAGCTTCAAGCCGATCAACGAGCGCGTTTCGGCCGCTGTCGAGCAGTTCCAGGCCGCCCGCTAAGGCGCGACTGCACGCTCAATGTAAATGGGGCCCTGGCGGAAACGCCGGGGCCTTTTTCATGGTGTCGGTTCGGCGCTCATGGGAGCGTGATCGATGCTGAAGGCGCGCGCCAGCCGCCAGCGCCCGTCCGGCTCCAGCCGCCACAGGACGGAGAAGCGGGCGCGCCCGACCAGGGTTTCCGGCCCGTCGCCCTGCCGTTCATAGAACAGGTGGCTGCCTTCCTCGACGGCGCCGACGCCGGGGATGGCGTAGACCCGCATCGTGCCGGGCACGAGTTCGCGCCGTGAGCGCCAGGCGTCTGGGGCGTCCCGCCCTGTACAGTTCTTGCGATAGTCGTCGATGAAGCGCGTCCGCGTCGCCGTGAGTCCGCCCCGGTCGTGATAGAATTCCAGGTCGTCCGTCACCAGATCGGCCAGGGCCTCGGGATCGCACCGGTCGAACATGACCGAAAACAGGGCAGCGTCCCGTTCGGCGATTATGGGGGCGAGGACGGCGTCATCGTGAGGGGCGGCGGGCGTCTGGGCCAGCATCAGGACGGCGAACAGTCCGGCGATCAGGGGCATGGCGGCGATCCGGGGCAGGGAACGGAAGCGCATTGGTGCGGTTCCTGAGCCGAGATGTCCCGTGAATCTTTGGTCAGGCGACGGGGGTCACGCAGGCTGTGACTGGACGCATCTACAAATCAGGCCATCATTCCCTATCTGATCTTTTGACACTCCCCGACTACGGACCACGAATGCCTAACAGACGGCCAGGTGAACAGGGCGGAGGCGCAGGCGCCGCCGTCGTCACCGAGACAAAGCCGAAACTTCAGCGGCCCTCGCTCTATCGGGTGCTGATCCTGAATGACGACTACACCCCCATGGAGTTCGTCATCTACGTGCTGGAGCGGTTCTTCCAGAAGAGCCGCGAGGACGCGACCCGCATCATGCTGCACGTGCACCAGCATGGCGTCGGGGTCTGCGGCGTCTTCACCTACGAAGTGGCCGAAACCAAGGTCGCCCAGGTGGTCGAGACGGCGCGACGCCACCAGCACCCCCTGCAATGCACGATGGAAAAGGACTGAGAGGAACCTGCCATGCCTTCGTTTTCCCGTCCTCTCGAAGAGACCCTGCACCGCGCGGTCCACTACGCCAACGAGCGCCGGCATGAATACGCCACGCTCGAACACCTGCTGCTGGCCCTGATCGACGATCCGGACGCCTCGGCCGTGATGACGGCCTGCAACGTCGATCTGGGCGCGCTGAAGGCGGCGCTCGGCTCCTATGTCGACACGGACCTAGCCGCCCTGGCCACGGCCGACGGCGACGACGCCAAGCCCACCGCAGGTTTCCAGCGCGTGATCCAGCGCGCGGTCATCCACGTCCAGTCGTCCGGCCGCGAGGAAGTGACCGGCGCCAACGTCCTGGTCGCCATCTTCTCCGAACGCGAAAGCCACGCCGCCTATTTCCTGCAGGAGCAGGACATGACGCGTTATGACGCGGTCAACTTCATCGCCCACGGCATCGCCAAGAAGGCCGGGGCCAACGAAGCCCGCTCGGTGCGCGGCGTCAGCCCCGAAGAGGCCGAGGACGGCTCGGTCGTCAAACAGGGCGGCGAGGCGCTGGAAGCCTATTGCATCGACCTGAACGAGAAGGCCCGCAACGGCAAGATCGACCCCCTGATCGGGCGTCAGGCCGAGGTCGAGCGCTCGATCCAGATCCTGTGCCGCCGCACCAAGAACAACCCGCTGCTTGTCGGCGACCCCGGCGTCGGCAAGACCGCCATCGCCGAAGGCCTGGCGCGCAAGATCGTCAACGGCGAGGTGCCGGAAGTCCTGAAGGACGCGACCATCTACAGCCTCGACATGGGCGCGCTTCTGGCGGGCACCCGCTATCGCGGCGACTTCGAGGAGCGGCTGAAACAGGTCGTCAAGGAGCTGGAGAGCCACGACAACGCGGTCCTGTTCATCGACGAGATCCACACGGTGATCGGGGCCGGCGCGACTTCCGGCGGGGCGATGGATGCGTCGAACCTGCTGAAGCCCGCGCTGGCGTCGGGCAGCCTGCGCTGCATGGGTTCGACCACCTACAAGGAATACCGTCAGCACTTCGAGAAGGACCGCGCCCTGGTCCGCCGCTTCCAGAAGATCGACGTCAATGAGCCGACGATCGAGGACACGGTGAAGATTCTCAAGGGTCTGAAGACGACCTATGAGACGCACCACAAGCTGCGTTTCACCGACTCGGCCATCCGCACGGCGGTCGATCTGTCGGCGCGTTACATCACCGACCGCAAGCTGCCGGACAAGGCCATCGACGTGATCGACGAGGCGGGGGCGTCGCAGATGTTGCTGCCGGAATCGAAGCGCAAGAAGGTCATCGGCCAGAAGGAGGTCGAGGCCGTCATCGCCAAGATGGCCCGCATCCCGCCCAAGTCGGTGTCGAAGTCGGACACGGAATCCCTGCGCGAGCTGGAGACCGATCTCAAGCGCGTCGTCTTCGGTCAGGAACAGGCCATCGACCAGGTCTCGGCGGCGATGAAGCTGGCGCGGGCGGGTCTGCGCGACCCGAACAAGCCGATCGGCGCCTTCCTGTTCAGCGGTCCGACCGGCGTCGGCAAGACCGAGGTGGCCAAGCAACTCGCCGCCACCCTCGGCATCGAGATGCAGCGCTTCGACATGTCCGAATACATGGAGCGCCACACGGTCAGCCGCCTGATCGGCGCGCCTCCAGGCTATGTCGGCCATGATCAGGGGGGACTGCTGACCGACGCCGTGGACCAGCACCCGCACTCCGTCGTGCTGTTGGACGAGATCGAGAAGGCCCACCCCGACGTTTACAACATCCTGCTGCAGGTGATGGACAACGGGACGCTGACCGACGCGGTGGGCAAGAAGGTCGACTTCAGGAACGTCATCCTGATCATGACCACCAACGCCGGGGCCGCCGACAATGCGCGCGCGGCCATCGGCTTCGGCCGGGGCAAGGTCGAGGGCGAGGACGAAAAGGCCATCCAACGCCTGTTCGCGCCCGAGTTCCGCAACCGTCTGGACGCCATCGTGGCCTTCAAGCCGCTGGGCGCCGAGACGATCCGCTCGGTGGTGACCAAGTTCGTGCTGCAACTGGAAGCCCAGCTGGCGGACCGCAACATCACCATCGAACTGACGGATGAAGCGACCGACTGGCTGGCCAAGAACGGCTTTGATGAACTGTATGGCGCCCGGCCTCTGGCCCGCGTCATTCAGGAGCACATCAAGAAGCCGCTGGCCGACGACATCCTGTTCGGCCGCCTGACCCGCGGCGGCCACGTCAAGGTCGAGCTGAAGGACGGCAAGATCGCCTTCGACATCACCCCGGCCAAGGGCGCGGCGGTGAAGGAAGAGGAAGAAGAGACGGCCTGATCATTCATCAGGCTCAAAGAGAAAGGCCCGGACGTCGCCGTCCGGGCCTTTTTTCTCCCTCGAGGGGATAAGGGCTTTGTCAGCGCTTGCGGCCCAGGGCGCCGAGCAGCACCGCCGCGCCGGCGATGATGCCGGTGGTCAGAAGCGGCTTGCGGCGGGCGAAATCCAGCCCCTTTCGGGCCGGATCGCGCAGGTCGGCCGGGGCCTTGTCCACCATGCCGTCCAGGCCGTCGATGACGCGGCCATAGGCGTCCAGCGCCTTGCCCTTCACTTCGTTCAGCTTGCCGTCGACCTGAAGCTTGCTGTCGCCGGTCAACCGGCCCAGGCCGTTCTGGGCCTTGCCCTTCAGCTCAGTCGCGACGCCTTCGATACGTTGGTCAGTCATGATGATCCCTGTGTTGAGGAGGAGACTCACACCCCAAGCGCATCCGGCCGCCGACGGTTCCTGGCCCGATGCGCCTCGCGACGAATTGTCAGCCCTGAAGATCAGCCCTTGCGGTAGGGCGACAGCTCCGCCGTCATGGCGTGCATTTCGGCCTCCACCGCCGGACGCTCCTGCTCCAGGTAGCGCGCGACCGGATCGCGTAGGGCGGGATCGGCGATGAAGTGGGCTGAATAGACGGGGGAGGGCAGGTAGCCGCGCGCGATCTTGTGATCCCCCTGCGCCCCCGCCTCGACCCGCGACAGGCCGCGCGCGATGGCGAAGTCTATGGCCTGATAGTAGCACAGCTCGAAATGCAGGAAGGGCCGGTCGACCAGCGTCCCCCACTGGCGGCCATACAGCGCCTCGCGGCCGATGAAGTTCAGGGCGCCGGCCACCGGCGTATCACCCTCGAACGCCATGACCAGGGCGATGCGGTCGGCCATGGTCGCGCCGACGCGGGCGAAGAAGTCGCGCGTCAGATAGGGCCGCCCCCACTTGCGGTCCCCGGTGTCCATGTAGAAGGCGAAGAAGGCGTCCCAATGCGCCTGCGTGATCTCGGCGCCGGTGAGGACGCGAATGTCGAGGCCGGCCTGCGCCTCGCGTCGCTCGCGCCGGATGGTCTTGCGTCGATTGGAAGACAGGGCGCCCAGGAAGTCGTCGAAGCTCTGATAGCCGTCGTTGCGCCAGATGAACTGGATGTCCCGACGCGGCAGCAGGCCCGCCTCGGCCATGGCGCGCCACTCGTCCTCAAGCGGGAAGTTGACGTGAAGGGACGACACGCCCAGCCGCTCGGTCAGGGTCAACGCGCCTTGCAGCAGGGCCTCGCGCACCGTGGCGGCGTCCGTTCCCGGCGCGTTGAGGAAGCGCGGGCCCGTCGCGGGGGTGAAGGGCACAGCCCCCAGCAGCTTGGGGTAATAGCGCCCGCCCGCGCGCTGATAGGCGTCGGCCCAGCTGTGGTCGAAGACGTATTCGCCCTGGCTGTGGCCCTTCAGATAGAGCGGCATGACGCCGATCACGACGCCGTCTTCATCGTGTAGGGACAGGTGGCGCGCCGCCCAGCCCTCGGACGGGACGGCGCTGCCGGACGCCTCGCAGGCGTCGAGGAAGTCGTAGGAGACGAAGGGATCGCCGCTTGGGACCGCACAGGCGTCCCATGCGTCCTGGCCTATGGCGGCGATCCGGTCGTTTACCTGAAGGGTGAAGCTCACTTCACCTCGATGACAGCGTCGATCTCGACGGCGAAGCCGAGCGGCAGCTTGTAGACGCCGACGGCCGAGCGCGAGTGCTTGCCCGCGTCGCCGAAGACCTGGACCATCAGGTCCGAGCAGCCGTTGATGACAGCGGGAATGGCCTCGAAGTCCGGCCCGGCCTGGACGAAGCCGCCCAGCTTGACGATGCGGACCACGCGATCCAGGTCGCCGTCGACGGCGGCGTTGATCTGGGCCAGCAGGTTGATCCCGCACAGGCGGGCGGCCTCGGCGGCCTGCTCCGGGGTCACGTCCACGCCGACGGTGCCCTTGATGCCGCCGCTGGCGTCGTTCGACAACTGGCCCGAGATGAAGATCTGCTCGCCCGAGCGGACGTAGGAGACATAGCTGGCGACCGGCTTGGCGGGCTCGGGCAGGGTGATGCCGAGTTCAGCGATGCGGGCGTGGATGCTCATGGGGCGACTCCGTATGAAAGGGTTGAGGGGGTGTAGCGCGGCGCGGCGGCCGCGTCATCCGGGGCGTTCGTTGGGACGTTTCAGAGCGCGCCCGGCGACGACGGCGGCGGCCCCGAACTTGTCGCGCAGGGCGTCGATGGCCGTCTCGGTCTTCAGGGCGCGGGTTTCGCTCGTGGCGAACAGGCCGGCCGGGGCGTCCTGGGCGTCGGCGATATCGGCCATGCCGATGCCGATCAGCCTGTAGGGCACGCCGATTTCGGGTTTCAGCAGGTCGCGACCGGCGGCGAACAGGGCGCGCGCCGTCTGCACCGGCTCGGCCAGGGTGACGCGGCGGGTGACGATCTTGAAGTCCGTCTTGCGCAGCTTCAGCACCACGACGCGGCTGGCGACGCCGTCGCGGCGCGCCTTGGACGCCAGCTTTTCGCACAGGGGCCACAGCTCGGCCTCCAGCGCTTCGGCCGTGGTCAGGTCGTCGTTGAAGGTGGTCTCGGCGCTCATGCCGCGCCGGTCGTGGTCCGGGTTCACCGGGCGGCTGTCGCGGGCGTGGCTGAGGTCATGCAGGCGCAGGCCCGTCTCGCCATAGCGCCGAATCAGGTCCTTGACCTCTGCCGCAGCCAGATCGCCGATGGTGGCGAAGCCGTCCGAGCGCAGGGTGCGGCCGAACACCGGCCCGACGCCGGGCAGGGCGGTCACGGGGCGCGGCGCCAGCAGGCCTTGCGCCTCTGCCGCGCCGATGACCGAAAAGCCGCGCGGCTTGTCCAGTTCGGAGGCGATCTTGGCCAGGAACCGATTGGGCGCCAAGCCGATGGAGACGGTCAGCCCGGTCTCGTCCTCGATCCATTTCTGCAGACGCGCCAACTGGAAGGCCGGCGGTCCGCCGTTCAGCCTCTCGGTGCCCTTCCGATCGATCCAGGCCTCGTCCAGCGACAGAGTCTGAACCAGCGGCGTCAGCTGTTCCAGCGCGCCGAAGATACGACGGCTCTCGGCTCTGTATTTGCTGAAGTCCGGCTTGATGACGACCGCGTCGGGGCAGGCCTTCAGCGCCTTGAACATCGGCATGGCCGAGCCGACGCCGTACAGCCGCGCCACATAGCAGGCGGTGGAGACGACGCCGCGCTTGCCGCCGCCGACGATCACGGGCCTGTCGCGCAGTTCGGGTCGATCGCGCTTCTCGACCGAGGCGTAGAAGGCGTCGCAGTCCAGGTGGGCGATGTGCAGGTCGCTCAGTTCGTCATGGACGATCACCCGGCGCGAGGCGCACGACGGGCACCGCGCGACCATGCGGTCGCCGGTCCACAGGCAGTCGCGACAGAGGGCCGTAAGGGCCACGCAGGAACTCCGTTTCCTCAGCTTCACGTCAACTTAAGACTGACGCGGCCACAGTGCACCCAAGAAGGCGTAACAGCCCGACGCGAAAGCGGATGAACAAGAGGCGCAACGGCCGGGTGGCGGATGTCCAAGAAGGTCCTCATCGTCGAGGATAACGAGCTGAACATGAAGCTTTTTCATGATCTGCTCGATTCCCAGGGGTATGAAGTGCTGCAGACCCGCGAAGGGCTGCAGGCGCTGGCGATTGCGCGCGAACACCGCCCCGACCTGATCCTGATGGATATCCAGTTGCCGGAGATCTCGGGCCTTGAAGTCACCAAATGGCTCAAGGACGACGAAGAGCTGAACCATATCCCCGTCATCGCCGTTACAGCCTTCGCCATGAAGGGTGATGAGGAGCGGATTCGCCAGGGGGGCTGCGAAGCCTACATCTCCAAGCCGATCTCGGTCATCTCCTTCCTGGAGACGGTGCGCAGGCACCTTGGTCAGGGGGCGGCATGAGTGCGCGGATCCTGGTGGTTGACGACGTCGAGGCGAACGTCCGACTGCTCGAAGCCAAGCTGACTCTCGAATACTACGACGTCCTGACCTGCCATGACGGCGCGACGGCCATCACCCTAGCGGGCGCCGAACAGCCGGACCTGATCCTGCTGGACGTGATGATGCCCGGCATGGACGGCTTCGAGGCCTGTCGTCGGATCAAGGCCGAGGCGGAGACGCGCCACATTCCGGTGGTGCTGGTGACGGCGCTGGACGGCCGGCATGATCGCATCAAGGGGCTGGACGCCGGCGCCGACGACTTCCTGTCCAAGCCGCTGGACGATGTGATCCTGATGGCGCGGGTCCGCAGCCTGACCCGCCTGAAGATGGTCATGGACGAACTGCGCGAGCGCGAGGAAAGCGGTCGCCGGGTCGGCGTCGACACCGGCGGCGTGGCGCGGCTCAAGGGGTCGGGCGGGCGCGTTCTGATCGTTGACGACAACACGCTTCAGGCTCAGGTGATGGCGCAGGAGCTGTCGCTGGAGCATCGCCCCATGATCGAGCCGTCGCTCGAGGCGGCGCTGGAGACAGCGCGCGGTCCGGTCGACCTGGTGATCGTCAATGTGACGTCCGAACGGTTCGACGGCCTGCGGCTGATCGCCCAGCTGCGGTCCAAGGAGCCGACGCGCCGACTGCCCATCCTGGCCTTGGTGGACACCCAGGACCGGGCGCGTCTGCTCAAGGCGCTGGAGCTGGGCGCGCATGACATCCTGACCCGCCCCGTCGATCCCGAGGAACTGGCCGCGAGAGTGCGCACCCAGGTGCGGCGCAAACGCTATGGCGACTTTCTGCGCCAGAAGCTGGACCACAGCCTGGAGATGGCGGTCACTGACCCGCTGACGGGCCTGCACAACCGACGCTACATGAACGGTCAGCTGGACGCCCTGGTGGCGCGCGCCAATCGCGGCGGCGATCCGGTGGCGGTGCTGGTGCTGGACATCGATCACTTCAAGGCGGTCAACGACAGCCTGGGCCACGACGCGGGCGACGAGGTGCTGCGCGAATTCTCGGTGCGGCTGGCGACCAATGTGCGAGCCGTGGACCTGCCGTGCCGGTTCGGCGGCGAGGAGTTCGTCGTGGTCATGCCCGGCACGACGCTGGAGGACGCCCATCGTATCGCCGAGCGAATCCGTCGCGACGTGGGCGCCTCGCCCTTCCGCATCCTGGGCGGCGAGCCGTTGAGCATCACCGTTTCGGTCGGCGTGGCGGCGACCAGGGGCGCGGACGACACGCCGGCCTCCCTGCTGAAGCGCGCCGACGAGGGCGTGTATGAGGCCAAGAAGGCCGGCCGCAATCGGGTGGTGGCGCGCGCGGCCTGACGGCCTCGGCCTTATATGGCGGACAACGAAAAACGCCCGGTCCTACGACCGGGCGTTTTCGAGTCTTGCAGATTCAAGCGGGGGGCTGAGCCCTTACTTGATCTTGCCTTCCTTGAACTCGACGTGCTTGCGGACGACCGGGTCGTACTTCTTGACGACCATCTTTTCGGTCATCGTACGGGCGTTCTTCTTGGTCACGTAGAAGAAGCCGGTGTCAGCGGTGGAGTTCAGGCGGATCTTGATGGAAGCCGGTTTGGCCATCGGAATTACCTCTGCGACGGCGAAAGCCGCTTGAAATAAGAGGCGCGGAACATACTCAGGACAGGCTCAAAGTCAACGGTTTCGATGTCGCGTTGAGCGAGGCCGCGAGAGCGGTAGTATTTCGCCATGAAAACGCCCCACTTCAAGCCCGCCCACGCCCTGTCCGCCGCTGTCATCGCCGCCGGACTGGCGCTTTCCGCCTGCTCCTCCGAGTCCGCCGCGCCGGCTGCGGCGCCGGCCGAAGCTCCCGCCACGGCCCAGGACGCCTTCTTCGCCAATCTGACCGAACTGTGCGGCCAGCGATTCGAGGGCAAGGTCGTCACGACCGAGGCCGCCGACTCGGATTTCGCCGGCAAGCGCCTGCTGATGCATGTCCGCGACTGCTCGGCGGACGAGATACGCATTCCCTTCTGGGTCGGCGAAGACCGTTCGCGCACCTGGGTCGTGACCCGCACCGAGTCGGGCCTGCGCCTGAAGCACGATCACCGCCAGCCGGACGGCAAGACGGACCCGCTGCACTGGTACGGCGGCGATACGGTGAACGAAGGCACGGCCGAGCGTCAGGAATTCCCGGTCGATCAGGAATCCATCGACCTGTTCAACGCCAACGACGCCTCGGTCTCGACGACCAACGTCTGGGCCATGGAGATCCATCCCCAAAAGACCTTCAGCTATGAGCTGCGTCGGCCGAACCGCCATTTCCAGGTCGATTTCGATCTGACCAAGCCGGTCGCCGAATAAGACGGCGAGGCCGCCGCGTCAGTCCTGATGGTCGATGACGTGGCGGCCGCGCACCATGTGCACGAAGGGCAGGGGGCGCTGGGGCGTCTCCAGCCGCTCGGCGACCTCGCCCAGCACGAAGCGGGTGATGGCGGGCAGATCCAGCCCTTGCGCCTCTTCCAGCGGAATCCAGGCGATTTCGTCCAGTTCGCCTGAGCCTTCGATGCGGTCGGGATCGCGCAGGGCCTCGACTGGGGCCATGAAGAAGCGGGCGTCGAAACGGCGCGTGCGGCCCGGGGGCGTGATGGCGCGCGCCACATAGGACAGGACCGACAGATCGGGCAGGGCGCCCGCCTGACGATATTCCCGCCACGGTCCGGCGACCGAGGCGGTCGGCGCGGCGCGGCCCAGGATCAGCCCGGTCTCCTCAAAGGTCTCGCGTACGGCGGCCAGGGCCAGGGCGCGGGCGCGGCGGGCGGGCATCTCCGCCTCCAGCCGCCGCGCGACGTCAGGCGACAGGGCGCCGTTCGAGGCGGCGGTGAAGTCGCTGCGTTCGATACGGCCGCCGGGGAACACCCATTTCGAGGCCATGAAGACATGGCCGGGCGCGCGGCGGCCCATCAACACCTCGGGACGTTTTTCGCCGCGGGTCAGGATCAGGGTGGCGGCGTCCTTGGGGCGCTGGGCCCCGCCTACACGCGGCGCATCGGCCAGATCCTGGGCCGCGTCAAAGGGGCGGGGGTTCATCGCAAAAACTCCTGCCTTCTCCCCATCGGGGGAGAAGGTGGCTCGCGGAGCGAGACGGATGAGGGGGACGCTTGCTGCGTCCTCAACGTCTGTCGTCCCGCCTGCGGATACAGCCCCCTCATCCGAGCGCCTCCGGCGCCCACCTTCTCCCTCGAGGGGAGAAGGGACGTGATATTCCTCAACGTCGCTTGCCCTTTCTGACGCCCTTCAGGCCGCCGGAGGGCTTGGCGCCGTTGCGGGGCTTGGGACCGCCGGGGCGGCCTTTTCCACGCTTGGGAGGGCCGTCTCCCCCGCGTCCGCGCATCCCATAGCGCGGGGCCGGGGCGTTCGGATCGCGCGGGTCTGGTTCGGACAGCATTTCCAGCACCAGACCGCCGGTGACGGGCGTGGCCTCCATCAGGCGGACCTCGACCCGGCGGCCCAGCGGGAAGCGCTTGCCGCTGCGCTCGCCGACCAGGGCGTGGGCGCGGTCGTCGTGGGTGAAATATTCGTCGCCCAGGGTCGAGACTGGGACCAGGCCGTCGGCGCCCGTCTCGTCCAGCCGGATGAACAGGCCGAAGCGGGTCACGCCGGTGATGCGGCCGGTAAAGGTCGCGCCGACGTGCTCTTCAAGGAAGGCGGCGATGTAGCGGTCCATGGCGTCGCGCTCGGCCGCCATCGAGCGGCGCTCGGTTTCGGTGACGTGTTCAGCGATGCCGCCCAGTTCGGCGATCTCGCGGTCGGTCAGGCCGTCTGACCCCAGCTTCAGCCCCCGGATCAGCCCGCGATGGACGATCAGGTCGGAATAGCGCCGGATCGGCGAGGTGAAGTGGGCGTAGCGGTCCAGGTGCAGACCGAAATGGCCGACGTTCTCGGGGGAGTAGAAGGCCTGCATCTGGGTGCGCAGGACAACTTCGTTGACCACCTCGGCGTGCGGGGTGTCGCGGGTCTCTTCCAGCAGCTTGTTGAAGCGTTTGGTGTTGGGCGCCTCGCCCTTGTTCCAGGGCTTGCCGATGGTGTGCAGGAAGTCGGCCAGGTTGAAGATCTTCTCCTGGCTGGGCGTGTCGTGGACGCGATAGATCAGCGGCGTGTGCGTCTTCTCCAGCGTCTCGGCGGCGCAGACGTTGGCCTGGATCATCATCTCTTCGATCAGGCGATGGGCTTCCAGCGACTTGCGCGGCTCGATGCCGGCGATGCCGCCGTCGGGCGACATGATGATGCGGCGCTCGGGGCTTTCGATGGCCAGGGGGCTGCGGCGCTCGCGGCCCTTCAACATGGTGCGGTAGGCGTTCCACAGCGGATAGAGGATCGCCTCCATGATCGGCCCGGTCGCATCGTCCAGCAGGCCGTCGATGGCGGACTGCGCCTGTTCATAGGACAGCTTGGCGTGGCTTCGCATCAGGCCGCGCGTGAACTTGTGCCCGGTCTTCCTGCCGTCCTTGTCGAAGACCATGCGCACGGCCATGCAGGCGCGGTTCTCGCCCTGCTTCAGACTGCACAGGCCGTTGGACAGCACTTCCGGCAGCATCGGCTCGACCCGGTCGGGGAAGTAGGTCGAGTTGCCCTTGGCCCGCGCCTCGCGGTCCAGCGCCGTGTTCGGGCGCACATAGGCGGCGACGTCGGCGATGGCGACCCAGACGATCCAGCCGCCCGCATTGGCCGGGTCTTCGTCGCGCTCGGCATAGACGGCGTCGTCATGGTCGCGCGCGTCAGCCGGGTCGATGGTGATGAAGGGGACGTGGCGCAGGTCTTCGCGCCCCTTCAGCGTCGGGACGGCCTGATCCTCGGCCTCGCGCTCCACGGCCTCGGAGAAGCCGGTCGGCACGCCGTGGGCGTGGATGGCGATGATGGAGGCGGCGCGCGGGTCGTCCTCGCGCCCGATGTTCTCCAGAATCTTGCCGCGCTTGGGCCCGTAGCGATGCTCGCCCTTCTCGACGGCGGCCAGCACCAGGTCGCCGTCGCGCAGGTCCGTCGCCTGGGCGGCGGGCACCAGCAGCACGTCCTTGGAGCGTTTGTCGACCGGCTCAACCCGCGTCTCGCGCCCGCCCTTGCGGATGACGCCCAGCACGCGGTTGGTTCCGGCGTCCAGTCGCTTGACCAGGCGCGCCTCCCAGCCGTTGACGCCCCGGCTGAACTTGACCAGCAGGCGGTCGCCCATGCCGGGCGCCGGGCCGCGACCCTCGCGATCGGGCATCAGGACCGCGCGCGGCGCATCCTCGCTGCTCTTGACCAGTTCGACGTAGAGCTCGCCGTCGGCGTCGCGGTCCACCACGTCGACCACCCCGACCGGGGGCAGGGCGCCGGCTTCGGAAAAGCCCTTGCGGCCGCGCTTGCCCAGGCGGCCCTCGGCCTCCAGCTCCTTCAGCATCTCGCGCAATTGTCGGCGCTCGGCGCCTTTCAGGCCGAAGGCGCGGGCGATGTCGGCCTTTTCGGCTTCTCCGGCCTCGCGCAGGAAGGCCATCAGGGATTCTTTGTCGGGCAGGCCCGCAGCGGGGCGTTTCGGTGTCTTGACCATTGCGCCCTTTCTAACGCGCTTCGCGGCGAAAGGGTGAAAACTTGCATGAGTTGACCGCGACGGTGCGGACGCCCAGCTTCATTCGAAACCGTGCAACGGAGCCTGCCTTCATGTCGATGACCGACGCCCCTGTTCTCAGCCGTCCGGTGAAGAGCCTGCTGGACCTGATCGGCAAGACGCCGATGGTCGAGGTGACGCGGATCGACACCGGCCCCTGCCGCCTGTTCCTGAAACTGGAGAGCCAGAATCCGGGCGGCTCCATCAAGGACCGCATCGCCCTGTCGATGATCGAGGCGGCGGAAAAGGCGGGGTGGCTGAAACCGGGCGGCACCATCGTGGAAGCCACAGCGGGCAACACCGGCCTGGCCCTGACCCTGGTCGGCAAGCAGAAGGGCTACAATGTCCTGCTGGTCATCCCCGACAAGATGTCGAAGGAGAAGATCCAGCACCTGCGCGCCATGGGCGCCGATGTGCGCCTGACCCGCTCGGACGTGCCGCACGGCCACCCCGAATACTACACCGACATGGCCGAGCGCCTGGCCCAGCAGATTCCGGGCGGCTATTTCGTCAACCAGTTCGCCAACGACGCTAACTCCGAGGCCCACTTCAAGACGACCGGTCCCGAGATCTTCGAGCAGATGGACGGCGACATCGACGCCTTCGTCGCCGGCATCGGTTCGGGCGGCACGATCACGGGCAACGCCCGCTATTTCAAAGCGCAGGGCTCCAAGGCCAAGATCATCCTCGCCGACCCGGTCGGCTCGGCGCTGGCGGGCCTGATCAACGAGGGCGTGCCGGGGCCGGACGGCAGCTATACGGTCGAAGGCATCGGCCAGAACTTCATGCCCGAGACGACCGATCCCGACCTGATCGACGTCGCCTATTCCATCCCCGACGCCGAGGCGATCGCCACGGTACGCGAGCTGCTGCTGAAGGAAGGCATTCTGGCAGGGTCGTCCTCCGGCACCCTGATCGCCACGGCCCTGCGCTGGTGCCGCGAACAGACCGAGCCGAAGCGGGTCGTGACCTTCGTCTGCGACACCGGCGCCAAATACCTGTCCAAGGTCTACAACGACGCCTGGCTGGCTGATCAGGGCCTGGCCGAGCGCGAACTGCACGGCGACCTGTCGGACCTGATCAACCGCAAATACGTCGCCGGCGACGTGGTGGTGATCGGGCCGGAAGACACCCTGGACACCGCGTTCAAGCGGATGCGCGGCGACGGCCTGTCGCAACTGCCGGTCATTCAGGACGGCCGTCTGGTCGGCATCCTGGACGAGAGCGACATCGTCCACATCATGAACACCGACGACATCACCCGTCAGGAGCGCTTCGCCAAGCCCGTGGCCTCGGCCATGACGCGCGATCTGGACACGCTTCAGGTGACGGAATCGCTGGACGCCCTGATCCCGGTCTTCGACCGCGACCGCGTCGCCATCGTGCTGGACGGCGAGACCTTCGTCGGCCTGATCACCCGCACCGACCTGATCAACCACCTCAGCCTGAACCGGTAAGAGCATGGCAGACCTGAAGAACAGCCAGGGCTTCTCGACCCGCGCCATCCATGCGGGCCAGCAGCCGGACCCGACGACGGGCGCGGTGATGACGCCGATTTACGCCACCTCGACCTACGCCCAGGAAAGCCCCGGCGTGAACAAGGGCTATGAATACGCCCGCGGCAAGAACCCGACGCGCGAGGCGTTCGAAGCCTGCATCGCTGATCTGGAAGGCGGGGTTCAGGCCTTCGGCTTCGGCTCGGGCATGGCGGCGACCTCGACGGCGCTGGAACTGCTGGACGCCGGGTCGCACATCATCACCGGCGACGACCTCTATGGCGGATCGTGGCGGCTGTTCGAGCGGGTGCGCCGTCGGTCGATGGGGCTGGACTTCAGCTACATCGACCTGACCGACCTCGCGGCTGTCGAGGCGGCCATCACTGAAAAGACGCGGATGCTTTGGGTCGAGACCCCGACCAATCCGCTGATGAAACTGGCCGACATCGAGGCACTGTCGAAGATCGCCAAGGCGCACAAGCTGATCCTGGTGGTCGACAACACCTTCGCCACGCCGTGGAGCCAGCAGCCGCTGGCCTTGGGCGCCGACGTGGTCATGCATTCGGCGACCAAATATCTGAACGGCCACTCCGACATCGTCGGCGGGGTGCTGGTCGCCAGGGACGCCGAGATGGCGGCCCAGCTGAAGTTCCTGCAGAACTCCATCGGCGGCGTCATGGGGCCGTTCGACGCCTTCTTGGCCAATCGGGGTCTGAAGACGCTGGGCCTGCGCATGAAGGCGCACAACGAGAACGCCCTGGCCGTCGCGCGTTGGCTGGAAGATCGCAAGGGCGTCGCCAAGGTGCTCTATCCGGGTCTGGTCAGCCACCCGCAGCACGAACTGGCCGCGCGTCAGATGAACGGCCGCTTCGGCGGCATGGTCACCCTGCTGATCGACGGCGATCTGGAGCGCACGAAACGGGTGCTGGAGCGGGTGCAGGTCTTCACCCTGGCGGAATCGCTGGGCGGCGTCGAAAGTCTGGTGAACCACCCGGCCATCATGACCCACGCATCCGTGCCGAAAGAGGTCCGCGAGGCGGGCGGCGTCACCGACAACCTGATCCGCCTGTCGGTCGGGGTCGAGGACATCGACGACCTGATCGCCGACCTGGACCAGGCCATCGGCTGACGCCGATTGACGCGCCGGGGTTCAAAACTCCGGCCGTCCTGCCTAGGCTGGGCCCATGTTTGATTTCATCGCCATGCGTGATCGCCTGGCGGAGTTCCCGACAGCGGAGATGCTGATCGGGCTCTGTCTCCTCGTTCTTCTTGCCTTCGTCGCGGACTTTGTGGTCCGCCGCATCCTGACCCGGCTGATCCTGCGCATCGTCGGGCGCGCGGTGCATGATCTCGACGCCCTGTTGCAGCCGGTGGTGCGCAGCTTCACACGCGTCGTCCCGGCCATCATCATCCATCAGGGCATAGGCGGCGTGCCGCACCTGTCGACGGGCGCCGTCACCCTGATCCAGAACGTGGCCGGGGCCTTCATGATCGTGGCCGTGGCCATCGGCGTCGGCGCGGGCCTGGACATGGCCAACGCCCTCTACGCCCGCTCGCCGCGCGCCCATCGGCGCAGCATCAAGGGCTATCTGCAGGTTCTGAAGATCGTCATCTACGCCATCGCCACCATCCTGGTGATCGCAGCCCTAATCGACCGTTCGCCGCTGCTGCTTCTGTCGGGGCTGGGCGCGCTGGCTGCGGTGCTGATGCTGGTGTTCAAGGACACGATCCTGTCGCTGGTGGCGTCGGTTCAGCTGAACTCCAACGACATGCTGCGCGTCGGCGACTGGATCGAGATGCCCCAGTTGAACGCCGACGGCGACGTCATCGACATCGCCCTGCATACGGTGAAGGTGCAGAACTGGGACAAGACCATCACCACCATCCCCACCTGGCGGATGATCAACGAGTCCTACAAGAACTGGCGCGGGATGCAGGAAAGCGGCGGGCGTCGCATCAAGCGCGCCCTGCTGATCGACCAGACCAGCGCGCGCTTCCTGACCGAGGCCGAACGCGACCGGATGCGGCGCTTCCTCCTGATCGACGACTATCTGGCCGACAAGGCCGCCGAGATGGCCGACTGGAACGCCAAGCTGGTCGAGGCCGGGCGCGATCCGGTCAATATGCGGCGCTCGACCAACATCGGCGCCTTCCGCGCCTATGTGCAGAACTATCTCGAGAACCATCCGCGCATCCGTCAGGACATGACCCTGCTGGTGCGTCAGTTGCAGCCGACGGAGACGGGACTGCCGCTGGAGATCTACGCCTTCACCGCCACGGTGGCCTGGGCCGAGTATGAGGCGATCCAGGGCGATATCTTCGACCACCTGCTGGCGATCCTGCCCGAGTTCGGCCTGCGCCTGTTCCAGTCGCCCAGCGGGGCGGACTTCGGCCAGTTGCGTTCGCCGCCGGTCATGGAGCGGGCATAGAAAAAGCGCGCAGGGTCGCCCCTGCGCGCTCTGTCCTTTTCCTGGCCGCCCGTCATCGCTGACAGGGGCGGCGAGGGGGCTGGATCAGCCTTCGGTCTTCAGTTGACCAGCCGATTCCTTGCCCGAGCGACGGTCGCGCTCGATTTCGTAGGAAACCTTTTGGTTCTCATCCAGGCCGCGCAGGCCAGCCGCTTCCACGGCCGAGATGTGGACGAAGACGTCCTTGCCGCCGTCATCCGGCTGGATGAAGCCGTAGCCCTTGGTGGAGTTGAACCATTTCACAGTGCCGGTAGCCATTTTCAGGACCTCCGCTAGAAGTTGGCCTCAGAGAACGTCCCTGAAGACCTGTCGGGTCTGTATGGATCGGCTTAGACCTCGGTGCGCGGGGCAGAAGGCAGAGCGTTACGCAGAGAGATCGACCATCACAGGGTGAACGGTCCCGGCGGCTAAAGCAAGGCGTACGAAAAGATCGTCAGCTTTCAACGGCCTGCGTCGGCGCGGACCAGTTTTCCTGGCACAGTTTGCGCAGGGCGTTGGTGATGGTGGAGCCGTACAGGGCGTCCTGAATGCGGTCATAGCCTTCGCTCTTCAGGGCCTGCTTGACCTCTCCCACCGTGCGGCAGGCGCCGCTTTCAGCCAGCTGGTACGCACGTTCGAGGGTCGTCGGGCGGAATGTCATGCGCCAAGCTTAGGCCCATTGGTCGGAAAAGGCCAAAGCCTCTGTCCGCCTCGATCAGAAGTAGACGCTGATCCCGGCGACCAGGGCGTCGGCGTACTGCTCGCCCGGCACCTTGGCGTTGGTGCCGTGCCAGCGCAGTTCGGCCTCCAGATTGGAGGTGAGGGCGTAGGTCGCCCCGATGTTGTAGCCGGTGTAGTCGACGCTATTGTCCTGCTCGCGGCGGCCGACCTCGGCCGAGACGTTCAGCTTGTCGGTGAAGTCCCAGCCGCCGCGCAGGGCGACCCAGGTCCAAGATTCCACCGAACCGGCGCCGTCGGGCGAGTGCTGCAGCCGCAGGCGGGCGCTGGCCGGGCCGATCGAGCGCTTCATGTCGGCCGTGAACTCCCAGGCGTTGGCGTCATAGCCGGGGTCGGCGTCCACCCGCCACTTGTGCGCGACGTTCAGGTCGAAATCGAAGCCGCCCCACTGCGGACGCACGCCGCCGGTCAGCTCCAGCTCCAGGTCCGAGCCGCCGCTCTTGATCGTTTCGGCGGCGGGGCTGACGTAGAAGAGGCCGCTTTCGCTTTCCCATTCCGCCGCGCCCCAGACGAAGGGATCGCCGTCCGACTTGGAGGCGTCCTTGGAGCGGTTGTCGCTGCCGGCGCCGGCGCTGAAGCTCCAGCGACCGGGCATGTCCTGCGCCTGGGCCGTCGAGACCAGGATCAGGAGCGGGGCGGTCGCCAGAAGGGCGGTCGTCAGGATGCGCATGAATCAGCCTCGATAGGGGAGTGTCGAGGCCGCTTCCTAGAGACGCTTCTTGTCGAATTTATCACAGGCTTGCGAAAACTCGTCCGTCAGCCGAGCGACCAGTTCAGCGGTGGTCGGCACGTCGTGAATGGCGCCCGAACCCTGACCCGCCGACCAGACGGTCTTCCACGCCTTGGCCTCCTCGCCCATGTCCAGCTTGTGCTCGGGCAGGGACTTGGGGTCGATCCTGTTCTCAAGAAGCGACGGGGTCAGGAAGTTGGCCGGAATGCCGGACACCGCCGGGGTGTAGGTGATGTCCGCCGAACCCGACTGGACGATCAGCTCCTTGTAGTGCGGCTGGGCCGCGCTTTCGGTCGTGGCGATGAAGCGGGTGCCCATATAGGCGAAGTCGGCGCCCATCATCAGCGCCGCCGCCACGTCCTGACCGGTCGACAGGGCGCCGGCCAGGATGATGGTCCCGTCATAGAAGCCGCGCACCTCGTTGATCAGGGCGAAGGGGTTCACCACGCCCGCGTGTCCGCCTGCGCCGTTGGCGACCAGGATCAGGCCGTCGACGCCCGCCTCGGCCGCCTTGCGCGCATGACGCACATTGGCGATGTCGTGGAAGACCACGCCGCCGTAACCGTGCACCGCGTCCACCACGTCGCGCACGGCGCCCAGGGAGGTGATGATCAGCGGCACCTTCTCCTCGACCGAGACCATCATGTCGGCCATCAGGCGCGGATTGGTCGGGTGGACGATGTGGTTGACGCCGAAGGGGGCGGCGTCGGGCGTCAGGCGCGACTTGATCTCGTGCAGCCACTCCCGATAGCCCTCGGTCGTGCGCTGGTTCAGCGAGGGGAAGGTCCCGATCACGCCCGCATTGCAGGCCTCGACCACCAGATCCGGCCCGGACACCAGGAACATGGGCGAGGCGATCACCGGCAGCTTGAGGCCGGACTGCAGGGAAGCGGGAATGGCCACGGGTCGTCTCTCCTGAGTTGCTTTTGGCTACGCTAACCGGCTGTCGTCAGGGAAGGCAATCAATGATCGTGTCTCTGATTTCGCTCAGACCCTCCAATCCCGCTCATCCCCGCGGAGGCGGGGACCCAGTGCTTTGGCTGCAAGCTCCGCGCACAAATCAGAGGGCGCCTGTCCACGCGCGGCGCCTGAGGCTCTTGCTGGGTCCCCGCCTCCGCGGGGATGAGCGGATTTTGGCTGGAGCGCTCCAAGTGGAAGCCCGCCAGAAAAAAGAGAGTCCAATTCGTCTGAATTGTCTGAAATCCCCGACGCCGCACGGCCGTTCTCCCCTCGGCCGGAGCGCAGTCTAGCACGGGTGAAGCAGGGGGATGGCCGATTGCGGAGGGGGCGGCGTTTTCTTTGGCGGGGCGAACGCCTAAATGGCGGGCATGACCCACTATACCGACAGCCTCAGCCAACTCGGCGTCCAGACCGCCGCCCCGACCAACCCGGAAGAGGCGGTGCTGGAGCGCGTGCCCAATCCGCACGCCGACACGCTCTATGTGGCGCGCTTCACCGCGCCGGAGTTCACCAGCCTGTGCCCGGTGACGGGCCAGCCCGACTTCGCCCACATCGTCATCGACTATGTGCCCGGCGACTGGCTGGTCGAGAGCAAGAGCCTGAAGCTGTACCTGACCAGTTTCCGCAACCACGGCGCCTTCCACGAGGACTGCACCGTCGCCATCGGCAAGCGCCTGGCCGAGCTGCTGCAACCGAAATGGCTGCGCATCGGCGGCTATTGGTATCCGCGCGGCGGCATCCCCATCGACGTCTTCTGGCAGACGGGCGCGCCGCTGGAGGGCGTGTGGCTGCCGGATCAGGGCGTTGCGGCGTATCGCGGGCGGGGGTGAGAAGACAATCGAAGTATTGATCCTAGCGTCTAATGTTCGGGGGGGCATCAATGCCGATTATTAATCACACCAGCTTTGACCGGCCGCCTGTCACAACTCGCTTGTGGCGTTATATGGATTTACCGAAATTCATTGAGCTTTTGACTTCGGGGCAGCTTTGGCTGGCTAATGCTGAGGTTCTAGCAGCTGACGACCCTTACGAAGGGCTTCCCGGTCCCATTCGTTTTCCTCATCGGATGTGGAGCAACATCGACGAAGTTCCGGAAGTGCTTCGCGAGCAAATCGTCCGCACCTACGCGAGAGGCACAGACGGCTCTCCGCAGGAGGCGTTTCGCGGATGGTACATGATCGAGGAGCAGCAATGCATTATGACGAAATCTGGTCGCCGTGAGTTCTTTGTGAACTGTTGGCATGCGGCAGAACACGAGTCCGCTGCGATGTGGAAAATTTACGGCGCGCCCGGTGCGGGAGTAGCGATCATAACGAATGGCGGAAGGTTGGAGGCGGCGCTCGACCGTGAACGAAGAGACTTGCATCTTGGTGCGGTGCGATACCACGATCCCAATAGAATTGAGATTGGGTCCGACAATGTTTTCGACCCCATAATGGAGAAGCGTTCTAGCTACGCTTACGAACACGAGGTTAGATTAGTGCATTGGGAGACCGAGAGTCTTCATGACATTCTGGCTGACGCGACGTGGAACGAAGAAACGATGCGCTTCGACGGCCTTGTTGACGATCCCAGTCCAATCATTCTGGGCATCTCGCTGGAGTGCGATTTGGATGTGCTGATTGAGCGGGTCGTCGTCTCGCCTTTCGCACCGCAATGGTACATTCCTATGATCGAGCGTCTTTGTGATCGGCTGGGATGTCGATTTCCTGTGGCGTCATCGCGACTTTTGACCGAGTCCGTAGTGCTCCCGTGAGAGCAAGCAGTCTGCCTGAAATTTTCAATGACGCCTATACTCGGCTGAGGCTTGGTTATGATCCAACCCATCCGTAGAATTTTCTATGACCCCATCCTCTCGTCTCCCACTCGAAGCTTGGGGCCGTCGCCTGATGACGCGCGCCGAGGCGTGGGCCGACCGCTCGCGGCCTCGCCGTTACGCCTATGAGTTCCTGTGGTTCGGGCTGAAGCAGGGGTGGGCGTGTCTGTTCGGCGGGGCGATGCTGGCGCTGATCCTGGGGACGTTTCTGTTCTGGCCGGATGAGGCGCCGCTGGCGCGCTATGACTTTCTGGTGCTGGGGGCGCTGGGGATACAGGCGCTGATGCTGGCCTTTCGGCTGGAGAGCTGGGAGGAGGCGCGGGTCATCTTCCTGTTCCATGTCGCCGGGACGATCATGGAGCTGTTCAAGACCTGGCACGGGTCGTGGATCTATCCGGAAGAGTCGGTGCTGAGGATCGGCGCCGTGCCGCTGTTCTCGGGCTTCATGTATGCGGCGGTGGGCAGCTACATCGCGCGGGTGCAGCGCATCTTCCATATCCGGGTGCGGAACTATCCGCCGCTGTGGACGACGTGTGTGCTGGCGGCGGCGATCTACGTCAACTTCTTCGCGCATCACTGGTTGCCGGACGTGCGGCTGGCGTTGTTCGCGGCGACGGGGCTGCTGTTCATGCGGGGGTGGTTCTGGTTCACCGCCGACCGGACGCGGCGGTCGATGCCGCTGCTGCTGGGCTATGGGCTGGTGGCGCTGTTCATCTGGTTCGCGGAGAACCTGGGGACGTTCGCGCGGGCCTGGGTCTATCCGCGGCAGGAGGGCGGATGGGAGATGGTCAGCCTGAACAAGCTGGGGGCGTGGTTCCTGCTGATGATCATCTCGGTGGTGCTGGTGTCGATCGTGCACCGGCCGGAGGAGGAGGGGCGTTAGGGCGTCCTTCTCCCCTTGTGGGAGAAGGTGGCAGCCGATGGCTGACGGATGAGGGGTTTTGCAACGGCGGAGAGACCTCTCATCCGACCTCGCTGCGCTCGGCCACCTTCTCCCACAGGGGGAGAAGGGAGCGCTACGGCCGCGCCGTCACCTTGTGCTCCAGATTGGGGCGGGGGCGTTCCAGCGGGGGCTCGGACAGGGAGCCGACGTGGATGAAGCCGGCGATGCTCTCGCCGTCCTCGACGCCGAACAGGGCGACGGCGGCGGGGTCGTAGGAATACCAGTCGGTGATCCAGCTGGCCGAATAGCCAAGGGCGTTCGCCGCGTGCTCCAGGTTCATGCAGACGGCGCCGGCGGACAACTGCTGCTCCCACACCGGAACCTTGTGGCCTTGAATGGGGGTCGAGACGACCAGGATGGTCAGCGGCGGATTGGCCAGTTTGGCCAGGGCGGCGATCTCCTTGCCGGTGCGGTTCTGGGTTTCGCCCAGGGCGGCGAGGGCCTCGGACAGGTCGGCGCGGCTTTGCGGACCCAGCACGACGAAGCGCCAGGGGAAGAGCTTGCCGTGGTCCGGCGTGCGGGCGCCCAGCAGAAGCATCTGCTCGATCTCGGCGTCCGATGGGCCGGGCAGGGCCAGCGACTGGGCCGGCGCCGAGCGGCGCACGGCCAGGCGCGACAACAGCTCTTCCGAACGGACGGGCAGGGGCAGGGGGGAAGCGAGGTCTGTCTGGCTCATGGCGGATAGCTAGGCTTTCGGGACGGGCTGCGCCATAGCAGGGGCATGACCAAGATCCGCGACATCAAGCCTCGCTGGGCCGAGGGCCTGCCTGATACGCCGCCGTGGCGCAGCCTGGGCGACAGCGTTCTGGTCGACACGCCCTGGATGCGGGTGACGCGCCACCCGGCCGTCGCGCCGACGGGGGCTGAGGCCGACTATGTGGTCGTGCGACCCCGGAACGTGGGCACGGGCGTGCTGCCGCTGCATGACGACGGGACGGTCAGCCTGGTCGGGCAGCACCGCTTCGCCCTGATGCGCTATTCCTGGGAGATGCCCGAGGGCGGGGCGCCGGAGGGGGAAGACCCGTTCGAGGCCGTGAAGCGCGAACTGGCCGAGGAGGCGGGGCTGACGGCGCAGCACTGGCGCGCGGCGCTGGACGTGGACCTGTCCAACTCCATCACCGACGAGCGGGCGATGACCTGGGTGGCCTGGGGGCTGGAGGCGACCGGGACGGCGCCGGACGAGACGGAGGTCTTTCTGTCCGCACGCGTCCCCTTTGGCGAACTGATGGCCGAGATCGAGCGTGGGGCGGTGCGCGACGGGCTGACGGTGGCGACGGCCTATCGCGCCTACCATATGGCGCGGGAGGGCGAACTGCCGGCCGCGCTGGCGCGCGCCATGCTGGGCGCGTAGGATCGCCGCCTGAAGTCGAAGGAAGCCTGATGGCCAAGCTGGAAGTCGTGCCGAAGCAGCCGGACCTGTGGACGCAGTTGCGCGCCGCCGCCGAGGACGCCGCGCGCGAGGAGCCGCGCCTGGCGTCGCAATTGAACGCCGTGGTCCTGGCGCACGACGACTTCGCCGGGGCGCTGAGCTTCCAGATCGCGCGCAAGCTGGGCGATGCGGAGCTGGGGGCCATGACGGTGCGCGAGGTGGCCCTGTCGGCCTTCGCCGCCGATCCGGGCATCGTCGCCGCCGCCGAGGCGGACCTGAAGGCGGTGCAGGAGCGTGATCCGGCGATCCGCTCGCTGTTGCAGCCCTTCATGTATTTCAAGGGGTTCCAGGCGTTGCAGGCCTGGCGGGTGGCGCACTGGCTATGGGAACAGGACCGCGACACCCTGGCCTTCCATTTCCAGAGCCGGATTTCGGAGCTGTTCCAACTGGACATCCACCCGGCGGCGCGGATCGGCTCGGGCGTCTTTCTGGATCACGGCACGGGCATCGTCATCGGCGAGACGGCGGTGGTGGGCGACGAGGTGTCCATGCTGCACGCCGTGACCCTGGGCGGGACCGGGGCCGAGCGCGGCGACCGCCATCCGAAGATCGGGCGCGGCGTCCTGCTGGGCGCCGGGGCCAAGGTGCTGGGCAACATCACGATCGGCGACTACGCCAAGGTGGCGTCCGGCTCGGTGGTGCTGAAGCCGGTGCCGGCGGGCTGCACCGTGGCGGGGGTGCCGGCCAGGCTGGTCAACTGCCCGACCGACGCCACGCCCGCGCGGACCATGGACCATACGCTGTCCGACATCGTCTATGACTTCGTGATCTGAGATGCGTCTCTTGCTGTCTGCGGCTCTGTTGATGGCGGGGAGCCCGGTCATGGCGCAGGACGATTATAAAGCTGTCGCGGCCCAAGCGCGTGAAGTGGATTTTGATCGTAGACGGCCTTTTGCAGGTCTCAACGAGATCGGCGCCTTGAGCCAGGAGTGGTCGGTCAACGCCTTCTACGCTGTCTTTCAGGACGAGCATCCCAAACAGACGACCTTTTGGGTTGTGCGTCGGGTCACGGGGGATCGGAGCGGAGCAAAGGCCGTGCGCTGGGCGGATTCACGGACTTGTCCTGTAGTAGAAACAGTGCTGCTGGCCATGGAAGAGCTGCCCCCGGTTCGGCCTGACGCCATCGGCCTGGGCGTTGAGGCTCCGAATTTGGGGATCGTCTTTGATGGAACGTGGCACACCTTTTGGAACAGCAGTGCGCGCGCAGGCGACAACAACAACGCAGCCGTCAGATTTGAAATGCAGGGCAATGTGAATACTCCCTTTGCCCAATGGTGGTCTGAGGCCGCGCCAATGCTGGCGCCTTGCTGGAGCGACCTCGCGCCCGAAGTCTGACGGTGGGCGCGTCTGTGGACGCCTGACGCGCGGGCTTCCCAAGGCGGGGCGGCTTCTCTAGGGTCCGCGGCCAACGACATGCGCCCCCGGCGCCAAAGCGAGGCTACCCCCGTGAAAGAATCCGATCTGAAGCGCGTCGAGACGCACCTGAAGCGCACCTTCAACCACGGCGGCGTCAAGGTGAAGGCCCGTAAGGTCGCGGACTCCGCCGAAGTCTATGTCGACGACGAGTTCATCGGCGTGGTGTTCGAAGACGAGGACGAAGCCGGCTCCTTCATGTTCGAAATGGCCATCCTGGCGGAAGACCTGCCGGAATAGGCTCTACGACAGTCGAGAATTGAAGAAGGCCGGAGAGGGCGTCCTCTCCGGCCTTCCTTGCATTTGCGATCAGTCTTCGATCACCAGCCGAACAGACGGGCGAAGAAGCCCTTCTTCTTTTCGGGGGCGGGCGTGTCTACGGGCTTCACCGGCTCGACCGCCGCAGCGGCGGCGGCGGGCGCCGTGGCCTGAACGGGCGGCTCGACCGGCTCGGGCTTCGGCGCGGGCTTGGTCTCGGCGGGCGCGACGGGCGCCGGAGCCAGGGAGGCGGCGACCGGCGTCTCGGCCGGGGCCGGAGCGGCTGCCTTGGAAGCGGCGGGTTTCTTGGGCGCAGCTGCCTTCTGGGGCGCAGCGGCCTTGGCCGTGGCCGCCTTGGCTGTCGTCGTCTTGGCGGCGGCCGGCTTCTTGGCCGGGGCGGCCTTTGCGGCGGCAGGAGCCTTTGCGGCAACTGGCTTCTTGGCGGCGGTCGCCTTGGCCGTAGCGGGCTTGGCGGCCTTGGGCGCAGCCGCCTTGGCGGGGGCCTTCGCCGCAGCGGCGGCCTTTACGGTCTTGGGCTTGGCGTCAGCTTTTGTCGCTGTCGCGCTCGACTTTGCCGCCGGTTTCGGCTTGGAAGCGGCGGAGGCCGCTTTCGCGGCAGGTTTCGTTTCAGACGGTGCTTTGGCCATAAACTCCCCGACCCCTCGTTGGACACGGGCGTGAGAACCAAGCCCGCACTGGCGATTCGCTATTATAACGGTGTTTAAGAAATGTCCGAATCCGCAGTTCAGGTGATCGCGCGCGGCGATCGCGCCCCCGCCGAGGCCGCCGCCGCCGCCATCGACGCCAATCCCCTGCTGGAAGGCGCCACCTACTCCATTCTGGAAGAGGACGAGGACCGCAATATCTGGCGTATCGACGCCTTCCCCACGACGGATGAAGAGGCCGAGGGGATCGCCGAAATCCTGCGCGCCACGCCGGGGCTGGAGGTGATCGTCGAGAAGCTGGCCGACGCCGATTGGCTGGCCATGAGCCTGTCGGGCCTGCCGCCGGTCGAGGCCGGGCGCTTCTTCGTCTACGGCGCGCACGATCAGGGCAAGGTGCCTGAGGGCCGGGTCAACCTGAAGATCGACGCCGGCGCCGCCTTCGGCACCGGCCACCACGGCACGACGGTCGGTTGTCTGGAGGCCTTCGACAATCTGCTGAAGACCGAGACGTTCGAGAAGGTGCTGGACGTCGGCTGCGGCACGGGCGTGCTGGCGATTGCAGCGGCGAAGACGGGTTCGCCCATCGCTGTCGGCACCGACATCGACGAGCCCTCGGCCCGCATCGCCAATGAGAATGCGGCGATCAACGACGCCAAATGCGAATTCTATTTCGCCGATGGTCTGAGCGATGCGCGGATTGCGCAGCACGCCCCGTATGATCTGGTGTTCGCCAATATCCTGGCGGCGCCGCTGGTGTTCCTGGCGCCCGAGATCGGCGCGGCGTTGAAGACGGGCGGGGTCGCCATCCTGTCGGGCCTGTTGCGCACGCAGGAGGAGCGGGTGCTGGAGGCTTACCTGCCGCTGGGCTTCGTGGTCGAGCAGACGATCCATCATGATGCGTGGAGCGCGCTGCAGTTGCGGAAGAAGTAGGGCGTTAATTTCCTTCTCCCCTTGTGGGAGAAGGTGGCTCGCGAAGCGAGACGGATGAGGGGTTGCTGGACATCGAAGTCGGGCAACCTCTTTTGCGCTGAGAAACCCCTCATCCGCCCCTCCGGGGCACCTTCTCCCACAAGGGGAGAAGGGTATAAGAGCCCTCATGCGCCAGACATTCGACGAAACCACCGATCCGTCCTTCGGGGCCAAGCACCTGCCTCTGCTCCGCGCCGAGATGGCGAAGCAGGGCCTCGACGGCCTGCTGGTCCCGCACGAGGACGAGCATCAGAACGAATACCTGCCCGACGCCAATGAGCGGCTGGCCTGGGTCAGCGGCTTTACCGGCTCGGCCGGGGCGGGCGTGGTGCTGAAGGATCGCGCGGCGGTCTTCGTCGACGGTCGCTATACGGTTCAGGCCAAGGCTCAGACGGACGAGGCCTTGTTCGAGCGGCAGCCGCTGAACACGCTGACCGACTGGCTGGCGGCCGTGCCGTCAGGCTCGGTGATCGGTTATGATCCGCGCCTGCACAGCCCCGATGCGCTGGCGGCCTTGCGCGCCGCCGTCGAGAAGGCCGGGGCGACGCTGAAGGCGGTCGAGGCCAATCCGATCGATTTGGCCTGGGGCGACGCCCGTCCGGCCCAACCGCAGGCGCCGGTAGTCCCGCACGAGGACCGCTATGTCGGCGAGGACGCTGCATCCAAGCGCGCCCGCATCGGCAAGGCCATCGCCGACGCCGGGGCCGAGGCCGCCGTGCTGACGGCGCCGTCGTCGCTGGCCTGGCTGTTCAACATTCGCGGCGGCGACGTGATCCGCACGCCCCTGCCGCTGGGACAGGCGGTGGTGAAGGCGGACGGGACGGCCAAGGTCTTCCTCGATCCGGCCAAGGTG
>PJUF01000402.1_pt1 | contig 32558 bp, 37 predicted proteins | sample 1512191 | NCBI WGS metagenome assembly PJUF01 (sample SAMN08177673, study PRJNA422409) | Feces metagenome, whole genome shotgun sequencing project. | isolation source: Chicken feces (3) enriched on wood chips | host: Gallus gallus | place: USA: Madison | collected 2015-01-15 | reverse complement strand
CTTCGCGGTCGTGGCCGGTGAGGTCAAGGAGCTCGCGAACGAGACGGCCAAGGCGACCGAGGACATCGCGCGTCGGGTCGAGGCGATCCAGTCCGACACCACGGGTGCGGTCGGGGCGATCGGTGAGATCGAGACGATCATCGCCTCGATCAACGACTACCAGCTCACGATCGCCTCGGCGGTCGAGGAGCAGACCGCCACCACGAACGAGATGTCGCGCGGCGTCGGCGAGGCCGCGACGGGCTCGGGCGAGATCGCCACGAACATCACGGGCGTCGCGACGGCCACCGCGCAGAACTCCGACGTCGTGACCCAGATGGGCCGTGCGATCGACGAGCTCGCGCACATGTCCACCGAGCTGCGCACCACGGCGGCCCGCTTCACGTACTGACCGCGCCTCACGCGGCGAACGACTCGAGCGCCGGCCCCTCGCTCCTCACGGCGAGCGGCCGGCGCTCGTCCGTGGTGCGCCTGCTGCCGACCGCCCGGGGGCCCGCCGTGCGGGTGCCGACCGCCTGGGTGCCTACCGACCGGGTGCCTACCGACCGGGTGCGTACCGGGCGGCGAGCTCGGCGTCGCGCTCGGCCGAGAGGCCGACCTTCAGGTCGCCCCCTCGCTCGCGCGCCCACGCGAGCGTGTCGCGCACCGTCTCGCCGAGCGGTCGCGTGGTCAGCCCGGCCGCGACCGCGCGGGACGTGTCGACCTGGAACATGCCGCGCATCTTCTCGTCGGACGGCGGGAGCCACAGCGGCAGGTCGACCCACGGCCGCACCTGCTCGGCCTCGCGCTGCTCGTCGGTCAGCGCGACGGGCTGCGACGGGATGCCGGTCTCGTCGGCGACGGCCTGCAGGAGGTCGCCGAACGGCAGCGGGACGGTCGCGGCATTGAACGTCCCCGGGACGCGGCCGGCACCGAGCCGCACGAGCCAGTCCGCGAGGTCACGCGCGTCGACGTACTGGACGGGCGAGTCGAGCGGCGGCGCGACGTGCGGGCCCGGGGTGCTGGGGCGCTGCACCCAGTAGGTGAAGCGGTCGGTCGGGTCGTGCGGGCCGGCGATGATCGTCGGGCGCACGATCGTGCGGCTGTCGAACAGCTCGGCCACGGCGCTCTCGCACAGGGCCTTGAGGCCGCCATAGGTGTCGCCGTCGACCTCGTCGGGAACCGGTCCGTCGAACGCGGCCAGCGGCGCGTCCTCCGTGGTGCCGGGCTGCGCGAGGTTCGCGTACGTCGAGATCGTCGAGACCAGCACGTAGTGGTCGCACCGGCCGACGAGATGCGCGGCGCTGCGGCGGACCTGGTCGGGGTGGAACGAGGACAGGTCGTGCACGACGTCCCACCGCCCGTCCGCGAGCGATGAGACGTCGCCGTAGCGGTCGCCGCGCAGGTGCGTCACGTCGGCGAACAGGTCGGGGTTGGACCGGCCGCGGTTGAACATCGTGACGTCCCAGCCATCCCGCAGCAGGCTCGTGACCAGGTGGATGCCCACGAACGTCGTGCCGCCCAGCACCAGCGCCTTCGGTCGCCCCCTCATCCCGCCGACCCTAGCCCCCACCCCACCCCGCCCGCCGCGACCCAGCACTTACTCAGGCCACCACGCGTCTGAGCCGGAGCAACCGCTGGCTCGGCCCATAGCGCAGCGGCGACCCAGCACCTACTCAGGCCACCACGCGTCTGAGCCGGAGCAACCGCTGGGTCGGTCCATCGCGCAGCGGCGACCTCGCGCGTCGGCAGCGGGCCTCTTCACGTTGTCGGACCGCGGGTCTAGCGTCGTCCGGCATGGACGCAGTCGTCGAGTACCTCCTCTCCGGAGACCCCGCGATCCGCTGGCAGGTCCTGCGCGACCTCGTCGGCGCACCGGACGACGAGGTCGCGGCGGAGCGGGCGCGCGTCGCCACCGAGGGGTGGGGTGCGCAGCTGCTCGCGGAGCAGGCCGACGACGGCCGGTGGGACGGCGGCACGTACCGGCCGGGCTGGGCCGACGAGTCGCGCCCCTTCTTCGACGCGTGGACGGCCACCCACTTCGCCCTGCAGTCCCTGGTCGACGTCGGGCTGGACCCCGCTAGCGCGCAGGCGCGCCGCGCCGTGGGCCTGGTGCGGGACCACGTGCGGTGGGAGTACGACGGGTCGCCGTACTTCGACGGGGAGGTCGAACCGTGCATCAACGGGATGGCGCTCACCGCCGGGGCGTACTTCGGCGAACCCGTGTCCCGCATCGTCGACACCCTGCTCGGCGGACAGCTGCCCGACGGCGGGTGGAACTGCTGGGCGCAGGACGCGAGCGCCGTCTCGTCGTTCCACTCGACCATCTGCGTGCTCGAAGGACTGCGCGCGCTGGAGGCGGCGGGCGGCGCCACGGAGGCCACCCGCACCGCACAGGCTGCCGGGGAGACGTACCTGCTCGACCGCGGCCTGCTGCGGCGCAAGAGCACCGGCGAGCTCGTCGACCCGCGCATGACGATGCTGTCCTACCCGGTGCGCTGGTACTTCGACGTCCTGCGCGGCCTCGACCACTTCCGGCTGGCCGGCCGGCGCGACCCGCGGCTGAGCGACGCCGTCGAGCTGCTGCGCGCCAAGGCCGGCCCGCACGGCCTGTTCCCCTACGAGAACTGCCACCAGGGCCCGACTCTGTTCGACATGGAGGCCGAGGCCGAGGGGTTCCCGAGCCGCTGGGTGACGCTGCGCGCCCTGCGCGTGCTGCGCTGGTGGGACGCCTGACGCGCCGCGTCAGCGGTACTGCGCCACGAGCGGGCACTGGAAGGGGTCACGCGCGGCCAGCCCCACGGCGTTGAGGTGTCGCACGACGATCCCCCACGACCGCGGCAGGCTCGTCTCGGCGTAGGAGATGCCGTGCTCGGCGCAGAACGCGCGGACGGTCGGCTGCAGGCGCCGCAGGTTCGGCCGGGGCATGCTCGGGAACAGGTGGTGCTCGATCTGGTAGTTCAGCCCACCCATGAACAGGTCGGTCGTCGGCCCGCCGCGGACGTTGCGGCTCATCAGCACCTGGCGGCGCAGGAAGTCGAGGCGCGCGTCCCGCGGGACCAGCGGCATGCCCTTGTGGTTGGGCGCGAAGACCGCGCCCATGTACACCCCGAACAGCCCGAGCTGGACGCCGAGGAACGCGAACGCCATCCCCACGGGCAGCAGCCAGAACACGATCCCGAGGTAGCCCCCGATCCGCAGCGTCATGAACGCGATCTCGACCGGGCGGCGCTTGACCGTCCCGCGGCCGAACACGGTCTTGACCCCCGACACGTGCAGGTTCAGACCCTCGAGCAGCAGCAGCGGGAAGAACAACCAGCCCTGCCGCTGCGTGAGCCAGCCCTTGAGGCCGGTGCGGACGGCGCGCAGGTCCTGGGTGTGGAAGATGATGACGTCCGTCGCGATGTCCGGGTCCGCGCCGATCTGGTTGGGCTTCGCGTGATGGCGCGAGTGCTTGTGCTGCCACCAGCCGTAGCTCATCCCGGCGTACAGGTTCGCGATGACCAGGCTCGACCAGTCGTTCCACCGCCCGGAGTCGAAGATCTGGCGGTGAGCGGCGTCGTGGCCCAGGAACATCACCTGCCCGAGCAGCACGGCGAGCACCGCGGCGACGACGAGCTGCCACCACGAGGGCCCGATGACGACGAACGCGGCGAACGTCAGCGCCAGCAGCGCGGTCAGCGCCAGGAAGCGCACCCAGTAGTACGCGTGGCGTCGGCGCATCAGTCCGGACTCGTGCACGGCGCGGCTCAGCGCGGTGAAGTCGCTGACCTGCCGCTCACGGGCCGGGACCGCGCCGGCCGTCGACTGCGTCGCGGCACGTGACAGCCCGCTCGGCGCGGGTGTCGCGGCGCCGCTGGGGCTCGTCGGGCGCACGGCGGCCTACTCGAACCGGATCGACTCGACGGCCGCGTGCGTCGCGGCGGCCCGCTGACGCTCGTCGACGGCGAGGGCCTCGGCCGCGACGGCCCGTTCGGAGGCACGGGTCCGCAGGTCCCCCGCGAGGTCGCGGAGCATCGCGGCAAGCGCCGCAGCGAGGCCGTCGCGGAGCTGGGCGAGGGTCGTGTTCTCGATGAGCAGACGACGGTCGGCGACGACGAGCCGCAGCGCGGGCCCGTCCGTCGGGGCACCGATCTGCGCGCACAGGCCACGGGCCGTCGCGGGGTCCTCGATCCGGGCCCGCTCGGACTGACTGACCTGCCGGGAGAACACGGCCGGGACCGTGTAGGCCGCAGGCTCGTCGGGCGTGCCGAGCTGCAGGGGGAGCCCCGTCTCGAGGACGGAGAGCAGATGCAGGTCGCTCGCGGCGGCGGGACCGGTCGGGGGGCTGGCGGTGGTGGTCATGGCGGCGACCTCTGTTCAGCTGGAGATGGACGGCGCGGGTGCGCGCCGATCAAGGCTCAGACGGTCGATGCCGTCGCGGCCTGCCGGTCCGTGCGGATGCGGCGGCGCAGCTGGCCGATGCGCAGGCTCCCGATGACGAGGGCGATCAGGCCGACGCCGATCCCGGCGATGAGCAGGACGAGCGAGAGCGGGGCCGAGCCGGACATCCCGAGGAACGTGACCTCGACGGGCGTCGTGTTCTGCATCATGAACACCACCAGGGCGATCAGGACGAGGACGCCGACGCACACGCCGACCCATGCGGCGCCGGTCCGCGAGCGCAGCGGTCGGTCTGTGGGCGACCCTTGCGTCACCTTCGACGGCCGGTAGCCGTCCGGCAGCGGGCGCATCGGCACGTCGAGCGGGGACGAGTTGGGGCGTGAGGTGGGGGTGTTGCGCTGGACGGGCATGACGCCCTCCTTCGACGTGCCAGGAGACGGGCCCTCGACTGAGGGCTGGCCATCCCGGGACTTCTTTCATCGTACGCCCGTTCGAGCGAATTGGCCCGGTTCGGGGGCCTGCACCTCAGGGGTGGGAGGTGTCCGCCCGTCCGTACCGGTCCGCGAGCCGCACGACGTCGTCGCGCCACCCCGGGCCCGCGGTCGAGGACTCCGCGAGCAGCACGTCGGTCACCGCGGTGAGGCGGTGCAGCACGCCGGCGGGCAGGTGCACGACGTCGCCGGCGCCCAGCTGCTGCGGCATCAGGAGATCGGCCGCCGCGCCGTGCTCGATCAGCGCGTCGCCGGACACCACGACCATCGTCTCGTCCTTGTCGACGTGGTACTGCAGGCTGAGCTGCTCACCGGCCCGCACCACGAGCAGCTTGCCGACGTAGCCGTGCTCCCCCTCGGCGTAGATGTGCTCGTGCCCCCACGGCTTGACCTGCACGGTCCCGACGGTGAACCGGGCGTGCGGTCCGGTGCTGACGGTCATGGTGCTCCCTCGATCGGTGCTGCGGGGTCCTGCAGGGTGGTGGCGGCCGCAGCGGGACGCAGCGCGTCGAGCAGCGGGTCGAGGTCGACGAGCGCGAACCGTGTGGCGGTGTCGCTGCTGCCGTACGGCACGACGAGCGTGCGGCCGTGCAGCATCGCGCCGCACGAGTAGACGACGTTCGGGACGTAGCCGGAGCGCTCGTCGTCCGTGCCCGTCAGGAGCGGGTGATCGAGCCGTCCGACGACGCGCGTCGGGTCGTCGAGGTCGAGCAGGAGTGCGCCGATGCCGTAGGTGCGCATCGGCCCGACCCCGTGCGTGAGCACGAGCCAGCCGCGCTCCGTCTCGACCGGAGGCCCGCAGTTGCCGAGCTGCACCAGCTCCCAGCCGCGCTCGGGGCGCTGCACGACGACGGGTGGTCCCCACCGGAGCAGGTCGTCGGACGTCGTGACCGCGTTGCTCTCCCGGTCGGCGCGCGACAGGGCGACGTACCGGCCGCCCACCTGCCGCGGGAACAGGGCCAGGCCCTTGTTGCGTGCACCCGGTCCGCCGACCGGCCGGCTCGACACGTGCGCGAAGTCGGTCGTCGCCAGGAGCTGCATCGCGATCTCGTGACCGTCGAACGCGGTGTAGGTGCCGAGGTAGGTGACCGTGCCGTCGGGCGCCGTGAAGCGCACCAGGCGGACGTCCTCGATGCCGTGGCTCTCGGTCGCGGTCTGTGGCATCAGGACGCGCTCGGGCAGGGCCGAGTCAGGCGGGAACGTCACGTCGTAGCTGCGTCGGGCGATCCGCTCGAACCGATCGACCGTGCGCGACGCCGACCCGCGCGTGAGCCGCTGCGCGCGCAGCTCGCCGTACGCGCGGTCGAGGTCCGCGCGGCCGAACTCGCGGCCGAGCGCGGCGAGCACGAAGTCCGCGTTCGCGTGGTCGTCGTCGACGTCCTCGTCGATCTCCTGGGCGAACAGGGCGCGCCCGTAGCGGGGCTCGGCGACCACCGGCTGCCGGGTGTGCGCGGGTGTCGCGTCGAGCGCGATGACGCCCGCGGCGTCGATCACGCCGGTGCGCAGCTCGAGGCTCGACACGTGCCCCTCACCGAGCGCGCGCAGTGTCAGCACGAAGCGCGTCGCGCCAGCGGGTAGGCCCCTCTGGTCCGGGTGCGGGACCATCGACGGGTTGAACAGCGCGGTCGACTCGACCGCGTACTCCTGCGTGAAGTACGCGCCCACGAGCCGGCGCCGGTGCGCGGGCAGCTCGTCGGCGTGCGCGAGCCGGTGCCGCACGAGCGCGAAGTGCGCGTCCCACGTCCCGGCGAGGTCGTGGTGGCGGTGCCCGAAGTCGGCCGTCAGCTCACGCAGCTCACGCTCGACCTCGTCGTCGTCGAGCGCCAGGACCCGCGCGAGGACGGCGGCCGAGCGCGACTCGCCGGACGTCACCATCTCCTGGCCGGGCAGGAACAGCCGCGTCACGACACGGTCGGGGTCCGGGCGCAGCACGTGCGCGGTGCGGCGCACCCAGGGCGGGTTGCCGGTGGCCGTCACGGCGCGACCGCGGGACCCGTCCCGACGAGCTGCGCGCACGCGAGCCACGCGAGGGTCGACTCGGCGCCCTGGTTCCGGTTCACGCCGTCGCGCTCGAGCCCGTCGAAGCCGCCGCCGGTCGCGGCGTCCCGCACGGGCACACCCGTGTCGTTGGCGCCCTCGAACCAGGCGGCGCAGCGCTCGAGGACCACGGACCAGCCGGGGTCGCCGGTGACCCGCAGGGCCGTCGCGGCGGCCTCGGCGAGCGCGGCGGCTTCGATGGGCTGCTGGTCGAACCCGGGCCGCGCGTCGTCGCGCCCGCGCCCGCCCGCGGGGACCACCGAGAGGTGGTCGTCGACCGTCTGCTCGGCCACCAGCCAGTCGAGCAGCCGGATCCCGTCCGCGAGCAGGCCGTCGTCCGCGAGCGCGTCCCCGACCGCGATCATCGCTTCCGGCAGCACGGGGTTCGCGTAGGTGAGGCGGCTCTCGGGCCACGGCCAGCGCGCGTCCCGCACGGGACGCGCGAACCGGCGACGGGCGTTCTGCAGCAGTCGCAGCGCACCCGCGTGGTCCGGCGTGGCGCGCAGGAGCTCGACCGCGCCGAGCGCCGCGTACGCGGTGGCCCGCGGGTACGACGAGCGGGCGCACGTCGCGGCCGACGCCCCACGACGCGAGTCGTCGGCGAGCTCCGCGTCCGGCACACGGGCCGCCGCGGTGCCCATCGCCCACAGCGCGCGCCCCCAGTGGTCACCCGACGACGGTGTGTCGAGCCACGCGCCGTCCGGGGTGCGGCGGTTGTGCATCAGGCCGCCCTTGCGCACCGCCGAGCGCACGAACCGCAGGTAGACGCGGGTCAGCGCGAGCGTCTCGTCGTCCTCGCGCGTCCCGTCCTGCCGCAGGGCGCGGGACGTCACGACGAGCGCGCGCGCCACATCGTCGACGCACATGCCGTGCTCGACGCGCGGCTGCGTGCCGAGGGCGTGCTCGTACAGCCCGGTCGGCGTGGTGAGGCGGGCGAGGTGGTCGAACCGCACCCGCCGGTCGGGCACCGTCGCGAGGACGGTGGTGGGCGCCATCAGACGGCTGCCGGGAGCGCGACGTGCCGCACGCCGGCGGCGACGTCGAGGTACTGCGCGGCGACCGCGGGCCACAGCAGCGCGGCGGTGAGGCGTCGCGCCTCGGCCGCCATCGCGTCGGCGACGCCGTCGACGGTCAGCACCCGCTCGAGCGCGGCGGCCATCGCGGACGGGTCGCGCTGCGGCACCAGGATCCCCGCCCCGCTCGAGAGCAGCTCGACGGCGTGCGGGAACCGCGTGGAGATCACGGGCTTGCCCGCGGCGACGGCCTCGGTGAGCACGCCGGACGTGACCTGCTCGTTGGAGTCGTACGGGAGCAGGACGACGTCCGCGCTGCGGACCACCGCGCGCAGGTCCGCAGCGGGCAGGTAGCGACCGTCGAAGCGCACCGACTCCGTCAGCCCCAGGTCTCGGGTGAGGGCCGTCAGCCGGTCGCGGTACGCCTCGCCGTCACGTTCGAGCACGCGCGGGTGCGTCTGCCCGACGACGCGGTACGTGGGCAGCGGCGCGCGGCCGCGCAGCTCCGCGAGCGCCAGCAGCGCCCACTCGATCCCCTTGCCCTGCGAGAGCAGCCCCCACGTGAGGACGGTCCGCGGCCGCGCGCTCGTCGTGCGCCCCGTCCCTGCCGTGGCGCGGTTGTCCTCCGCACCGTGCGGGACGACGGTGACGCGCGCCGGGTCCACACCCCAGCCCGCGACCAGGCGGTCCCGCGCCGTCGCGGTCATCGTGATGAGCGCCGCGGACCGCTCGACGAGCTCGGCCAGCACGCGGTGCTGGTTCGGCGTCGGGCGGGTCAGCACCGTGTGCAGCACCGTCACGACCGGCACTCGCACCCGCGCGACCAGGTCCAGCACGTCCTGCCCGTCCGGCCCGCCGTAGATCCCGTACTCGTGCTGGACCAGCGCCACGTCGAACTCGTCGAGCACCGCCGCGGCCCGCCGCGCACCCTCGTCGTCCCCCGCGACCCACTCGTGCACGACGAGCGGCGCCGCGCCCTGCGGCTCGTCGACCAACCGCACGACCCCCACGTCCGCACCCGCCGCGAGCAGGTGCCGCACGAGCGCCGCGCTGAACGTCGCGATGCCGCACTGGGTGGTCGGATAGGTCGACAGAACTCCGAGACGGACGATCATGAGGGGGCTACTTCCCTGTAACTGCGCGCAGCGTGAGTGCTGCCGTCCACGGTGGGAGAAGGAGAAGGCCGCGTCCCCGGGGGCGCCTGGGTGCCGGCGCCGGGTCGTCCTTGCCGGAGAGCTGACACCCGGCGAGAACACCCCGAGCCTAACAGCGCGGCGTACGCTCGGCCCGACCCCGGGAGGTCCACCGTCAGAGTCGCCGTGCTCGCCTCGATCGCCCACCGCGTCCCGCCGCGCGGCTACGGGCCGTGGGAGCAAGTCGCGTCCACGCTCGCCGAGGGCCTCGTCGCCCGCGGGCACGACGTCACCCTCTTCGCCACCGCCGACTCCGTGACCGCCGGACGCCTGCACGCCGAAGCCCCCGCGGGGTACGAGGAGGACCCGTCGGTCGACGCGAAGGTCTGCGAGGCCCTGCACATCGCCGCCGTCTTCGAGCGCGCCGACGAGTTCGACGTCATCAGCAACCAGTTCGACTTCCTGCCGCTGGTGTTCAGCCGGCTCACCGCCACGCCCGTGGTGACGACGATCCACGGGTTCTCGTCCGAGAAGATCGTGCCCGTCTACCGCGCGTACGACGACGTCGCGCACTACGTCGCGATCAGCGACGCCGACCGGCACCCGTCGTTGACCTACGCCGCGACCATCCATCACGGCATCGCCTCGTCGTCGTTGACCCTCGGCGCCGGGGACGGCGGGTACCTGCTGTTCCTCGGGCGGATCCACCCGGACAAGGGCACCGCGACGGCGATCGCCGTGGCCTTGCGTGCGGGGCTGCCGCTGGTGATCGCGGGGGTGGTGCACGACGCCGAGTACCACGAGCGGTTCGTCCTGCCGCACGTCGACGGTTCTCGGGTGCGGTACGTGGGACCCGTCGGGCCCGCCGAACGTGACCGGCTGCTCGGTGGGGCCGTCGCGCTGCTGCACCTGATCGACTTCCCCGAGCCGTTCGGGCTCTCGGTGGTGGAGTCGATGACGGCCGGGACGCCGGTGATCGCGTACCCGCTGGGGTCGATGCCGGAGCTGATCCGGCCGGGGGTGTCCGGGATCCTGGTCGACGACGTGCCGGGGGCCGTGGCGGCGGTGGCGGGGGCGGGTCTGCTCGACCGCGTTGCGATCCGAGCCGATGCCGTCGCGCGCTTCTCCGCCGACCGCATGGTCGACGACTACGAGCGCCTCTTCACCCGCATCACCAGCGAGCAAGGCGGGCGCGCGCAGACGCCGTGAGCGACCGACGCGGCTCCAGACAGGACGGGCAACCGCCGATACATCGACCATGGACGTCGCAGGTCGAGGCGCCGAGGAGCAGGCCTCACGGCGCGCACGGCGCGCTGCGCAGCTCCGCGCGGAGCGAGAGCGCGGTGGCGCGGTGGACGAGGCCGCGCTCGAACGACTCCGCCGCGACCAGCGGGCGTGGGCCGCGGGCGCCGAGGGCGAGCGACGCGTCGCAGAGTCGCTCGGGCGCCTCGAACGCTACGGCTGGACGATGCTCCACGACGTGCGTTGGCCGGGCCGTCGGCAGGCGAACATCGATCACATCGCCATCGGTCCTGGCGGCGTGTTCGTCGTCGACGCGAAGAACTGGTCCGGAGACGTGCGCGTGACTCATGAGGCAGTTCGACAGAATGGGTATGGCCGAGCGTCGGCACTCGAGGGCGTCAATCAAGCGACGGCTGCAGTGGCCGCGCTCCTCATGCCACAGCACCGGTCTGCGGTGCGCGGCGTGATGTGTCTCGCGGGCCAGGAGGACCAGCCCGTCACCGTGGTCAACGGTGTCTTCGTGTGTGGTCGCTGGCAGCTACCCGAGCACCTGCTCGCGATGCCACCGCGACTGACGGTGCTCGAGGTCGCTGACATCGCCCGGTTCTTGGCACAGGACCTCAGCTCCAACCAGCCGCGCGCAAGGCGAGCGGACGCTCCTGCTCCGACCAGCGAGCGTCGCCCGAGCACGCGGGCGACACCACGACGCCCTGCAGGTCTCGCTGGCTACGTACTGCTAGCGGCCGCCGCCGCGCTCGGCTCGACTGCCGGTCCAGCGGGCGTCGTTGCACTGACGAGCATGGCGCTCCTCGTGGGCGCACTGTGGACGACGATCAGCGGACGTCGGTTCGCGTTCCTCGGTTCCCGCTCTCGGGCAGCCCTCGCGATCTGGCCCGCACTCCTCCTGATCGCGCTGTCCAACTACATGTGGGGCGACGACGGCCCACCGGCGTCGCTCGGCTCGACGATCGCCTCGCAAGGCCAGCAGCTCACACCGCCCCTGTGACGCAGGCGCAGCGCGCCGCTACGGAGGGAACCACCGCGCGCCAGCAGGCCGTGGAAGGATGCGCGCATGGCCACCTCGCTGCTGGACAGGGCGATCTACTCCTACGCGGACGTCGATCGACTCGTCGGCGTCCACACGGGCACCGCCCGCCGTTGGCTCGAGGGCTACACCCGTGGCGGGCACTTCTACGAGCCCGTCCTGCGGGCCGAGCCCACCGGTGCGGACAGCGTCACCTGGGGTGAGATGGTCGAGGCCCGACTGCTCGCCGAGTTCCGCAGCCGCGACGTACCTGTGCAGCGGATGCGGCCGGCGATCGTGCGGCTCCGGGCCGAGTTCGGCCCCTACCCGCTCGCCCACTCGCACACGCTCCTCGATGTCGAGGGCCGCGAGCTGGTGCGCTACGTCGAGGAGGAGGTCGGCCTCGACAGCCGGCTTCGACTCGTCGTCGTGCGGAACAACCAGTTCGTGCTCACCGAGACCACCGAACGATTCCGCGCGGCCGTCGACTACGAGGACGGCGTCGTCAGCCGGCTCCGCCCTGAGGCGCGCACACCGGACGTGTTCATGGACGCGCGGCGAGCGTTCGGGCAACCCGCGGTACGGAACGTCCGCACCGACACGATCGCGGAGGCCTACCGCGCTGGCACGAGCCGCGAGGACATCGCCGACCTGTTCGACCTCACCAACGACCAGGTGGATGCGGCGCTGCGGTTCGAGATGATCGTCGGCGACCAGGCGGCCTGACGGACGCTGAGGTGTACTTCGCCGACGAGAACACGCTCGGGCTCGGCAAGCTCCTGCGTCGCAGCGGGCGCGATGACGTCGTCTATCCAGGGCACCCGTCGCTTCCTGAGGTCCCGCTCGGGACTCTCGACCTCGACTGGATGCCCGTGATCGCAGCACGGGACCTGGTGGTGATCACGCGGGACAAGCGGATCCGGACCCGTCCCGCCGAGCTCAACGCGTACCGCGAGTTCGGCATCAGGTCGGTGTGGATCGGGGCGAAGCGGGACCTGGGACCGCACGAGCAGCTTGAACTGTTCCTCCGCCACGAGACTCGGCTCCAGCGCGAGATGGTCAAGCGCGGGCCTGGCCCGTGGGCGGTGGCGCTCGGTGAGGCTGGCGTACGCCCGTTGCGCCTCGCCGATGGCTAAGGACGAGACAAGTTCTCCCGACGCGCGGCCCACCGAGGGCGTCGGGCTCCTCACTTCAAGGCGGAGGAGCGCGGACTGCTCATCACAGACGGCGCGCGCCCCGCACACCCCGCTCGGTGTCGGTAGTACCCCCGCGACGGTGGACGGCCGCCCATCCCGGGGAAAGAGGCGAGCCGAGATCCCACCCTGGGACGGCGGACCGTCGGGATACGCGGCGGACGAGCACTTCGAGACTCACCGCACCCGCTGACCTCTCGTTCGCCGCTCGCCGAGAAGCCGCCCGCACGGCCTGCCCGATCAGTCGACCAGCTTTGACCGAAGCTCGATCACCTCGAACTCGACGCCCCTGTCCACAGTGACCGCGATGCCGTTGGCGTCCCGCCACCGCTGACGCGGATCGGTGTCGACTCGGTACTTCGCGCTCCAGGTCGTGGTGAGCGCGATCTGCGCGGTGCCTACCTCGTCGTACTCGTGGGTGAGGTCGAACGCTGGGTACGGCCGGCCGGGCTCGGTGGTCGTCAACGTCTGGCCGTCGCCGAACTCCCAGGTGTACTGCTGGGGCGAGACGACGACGTCGACCCCCCACATGCCGAACAGCACGACGTGGAACTCGCGGTCGTCAGGCTCCGCGAAGACGATGACGGGCTTCGAGATCAGCATCGGGCCGTCAGCGGGCTGGTGGTTGACCTTGAGCGGCGCGATCTTGAGCGCACGTAAGTCCTCAGCGGTGAACGGCGGCAGGAGGTCTTCGGGACATGCCCAGTCGGCGCGCAGGTGCCACCCGGCACCGGGGTTGTCGACTCTGGTTCTCCACAACGGAGCGATCGGCACTCCGTCCTCGCACGCGAGCGAGAGCGGCGGCAGGCCCGGGTAGATCTGCGGGCACGGAGCATCGGAACCGCCCGGCCACTTGCACTCCGGGGTCCGCACGTAGTCGAACTCGCGCTGCTCAGGCCTCAGTCGTTGGCTCAGTCGGTACTCGTACTCAGCGGACCACGCGTCGATCCGGTACTCGTCGTCTCCGCCACCGCCAACTTCGATCCCGCGACCGCCAAGGGTGTCGTCGCGCGCGTGCACAGGGGACGCGGTGATGACCGCCGCCACGACGCAGCCTGCTGCGACCAAGGCGACGCTCGCGCGTCGGCTCACGAAGATCCCTCTGTGTCGACCGCGACACCATCGACAGCCCAGCTGTCGCCGGTCCACAACAAGCCGACCTGCATCTTCGCTTCCTGTGGTGCCTCGTACTCCTCGACCACCTTCCCGCTCGCATCAAGGACCTTCGACGGCTGCTCGCTCACCCGCACGACCGCGAGGTACTTGCCATCGCCGTTGTCGAAGCCCTGGACGTCGACGACCTCGATCTCCCCTCCGACGCGGTACTTGCCAGCCGACTGCTCGTCTCGGACGAACGCGCTGACCTTGGCGCACCACGTGCAGTTGGCAGTTGCGAGCCCGTCCCAGTCCTCGCGATCTCCTGTAGCGAAGACGTACGGGAGCAGCGAGATGTAGAACACCCCGACCTGGGCCGCCGTCTCCTCTGAGGGTGGTCCATCGAGGCCGGAGGGGCGCTCGGGCGGGGTCGTCGCGTCGAACTCCTCGATGTCGGGCGTCGGCGAGGTGGCGGGTGTCGGCGGGCGTTCGGGGGACGCGGAGACGGTTGCCGATGGCCTTGCCGTCGTCGGGTCCGCGGTCGGCGTGCTGCTGTCGCAGCCGGCGATGACAACGAGGGCACCGGCGAGCGTGACGGCCGCGACGAGCTTCGGGTGGCGCATGGCGCCGAACCTACCCAGATCGGACATGCCCCATCACCCGTCGTCTCACGCTTGTGGACAACGAGGCACCGGCGCTCGCAGCGCCCAGGAACGTCGCATCCGGGTATCCCTCACACCCTCCGGCGCTCCTGTCGATAGGACAAGCAGTGCGGCGCCCCCTCAGCACCCGGCGTCCCTGATCGCCGAGGAGCCACCCGATGTCCAGCACCCGCGAGCTCGCCGACGGAGCCGCCATGCAGTTCGGCGCGCAGTCCCTCGCGGTCGCGCTCGGCGTTGCGCCCGCGACTCCTCCGACGATCCACCTGCCGTCGTTGGCACAGCGCCTGGTGCCGGGGCGCTCGCCTCTCGAGGCGACGGGTTGGGCCACCCCCGACGAGCCACCCGCCACGGGCCCGAGCGTCCACCGCTGACGACCACCTGCCGCTGAGCGGGACCGCTCACGCGCCCCCGGCGGGTCAGCGCTTCGAGCGGGACGCGGCCGCGCGCCAGACGAGCGTCACGAGGATCGCGCCGACGATCGAGCCGATGATGCCGCTCGGTCGCAGCTCGAGACCGTCGCCGGCCAGCAGGCTCACGAGCAGCCCGCCGACGAACGACCCGACGAGCCCCGCCACGATCGCCATCGTCCAGTCGATGCCGCGCGAACCCTTGCCGAGGATCAGCTGGGCAGCCGCACCGACCAGCATTCCGAACAGGATGATGCCGATGATGAGCATGGCCCGAGGCTAGGGGCATTCGCGACATTCGGCGCGTTCTCCACGCGCTCGGGTGCGCAGGTTCGTCGAGACCGCCCTCGTGCGCCACCGGTGGACCACCTAGCGCAGGCGGCTCGCGACCGTGTCCCGGACCGTGGCGAACGGGGCGAACTGGGCGAAGACCCCCGCTACGCTGCCCGCATGTCCGAGCTGAAGGTCGATCCCGACGAGCTGGATTCGGCGGTCGCCGACATCCGCGCGAGCGTCACGAACGTCGAGACCTCCCTCGACACGCTCACCGTCGACCTCCAGTCGTTGTCGGCGCAGTGGACGGGGGCCGCGTCGGACGCGTTCCAGTCCGCGTACCGCTCGTGGAACGGGGACATGTCCCGCATGGCGGCGAACCTGAGGGCCATCGCCGACCTGCTGCACCGCGCGTCGGTCGCCTACACGCGGACCGAGGCAGCCGTCGTCGAGAGGTGCTCCTGATGAGCGACCCCGCAGGCGGGCCGGCACCCGACATCCGCGCCGGGCTCGAGGGGTTCACGCAGCGGGCTGAGGCCTCGATCGCGCGACTGCGGGACATCCAGAGCCAGATCGACGCGCTCGTGCCGCCGCAGCAGGCCCACGCGGTGCGCGCCGAGATGGACGGCGACGGCCTGCTGGTCGAGCTGATCATCGAGCAGGACCTGCCCGCCGCAGAGCTCGAGCACGAGATCGGCCTCGCGATCGCCGACGCCGCGCGACGCCGCCCCACACCCGACCCCGCGCAACTGCAGGCCGGGTTCCGGGCCGCCGCCCGGGCGGGCGAGCTCGACCTCGGTCGCATCCTCGAGCAGCTCTTCGCAGGGCACGACCCGAGCACGCAGCCCGCGGCGCACCGCAACGCGCACAACACTGTCGAGGTGAGCGCGCAGTCCGGGTTCGTGCGGCGCGTCCGTTGCGACCACGCGTGGCTGACGTCCACGTCGCGCGAGGGCGTGGCCGACGAGGTGCGGCGCACCGTCAACGAGGCCGTCACCGCCTCGGCGAGACCCGGGAGGCCCTGATGGCGGACGAGTTCTCCGTCGACACCGCGGCGCTGCGCTCCGACGTGTCGGTGTGGCGCGGCTGGCAGGACCGCCTGGGCGACATGGCCGCTGCCGTACCGACCGTCGGCACCGACCTCGACCCGCTGGCGTTCTCCCTCCTGCCCGGCGCCGACCAGGTGCGTGCCGCGTACGCGTCGATCGCCGCGGGCCTCGCCGACCAGGTCGCGACCGGCGCGGGTGTGCTCGACGGGATCGCCACCACGCTCACGACCGTCGCCGGTCTCTACGAGGACGTCGAGAGCGACGTCGTCCAGTCGTTCCGGAGGTAGCCCCATGTTCGGACCATCCGCCGAGCAGGTCGCGGACCTGATCCGCGTCGGCTGCGACCGGATCGAGAAGCAGGTGCGCAGCAACGTGGCCGCCGCGCCCGGGCTCGTCGACCGGGCGCTCGACGCGGTGCGCGTCGGCTGGCCCGTGTCCGTGCCGCTGCCCGAGCCGGTCAAGGCGCTCCTGCGCAAGCTGATCCTCGAAGCCGTCCGCGAGTGCGCCGAGACCATCTACGACGCGCTCGACCAGTTCCGGCTCCTCGCGCGATCCGTCGGGCGCCCCAGCTCGCTGCGCGCCGCCGCCAGCCGGCTCGACACCGACGTGCTCGCGCGCGCCACCGCACTCGACGCCGACATGGTCGCCGCCAACCTCGACGCGCACAGCCGCGACCGGTGGGACTCGCTCGCGACCGACCAGTACCAGACCGCGCTCGCCGAGCAGAAGGCAGCCGTCGGCTCGATCGACGACGTCGCCCGCGGCCTGCGCGACGCGCTGAACTCGCTCGCGACCGACATCGAGGAGTTCTTCGACGAGCTGGAGATCGCGTACATCTCGTTCGCGCTGTGCGTCGCGGGGCTGGTGCTCGCGATCCTCACCGCGGTCGAGACGTTCGGCATCGGCGCGGTGATCGGCCTCATCGTGGCGGTGCTCAGTCTCATCGTCGGGATCTACTCGCTCATCTCCGCGTTCACCGGCGCGTCCGCGCACAACGCCGAGAACGCCGAGCGCCTGTCCGACACCCCCGCGCTCGCGTGGCCGACCTCGGCGTTCGCGACGTGACCCACCCACCCGCACCGCCGCCGCCCGCCGGTTGGTACCCGGGCGACCACCCCGGCACCGAGCGGTGGTGGGACGGCACCCGCTGGTCCGACGCGGTGCGTCCCGCCACATCGCCGGGCGCGGCCGTGCCGGCACCCGTCGAGCGGATCCGGTGGGCCGGGGTCTGGTGGGGAGGCCGCGGCGGGAGCGGCCTCTACCTCGCCTTCGGGATCGTGTTCGTGCTCCTCGCGCTGCCGCCGCTCGCGTTCGCGCTGGGCGCCGACGAGGCGTGGCGGGCGGCGTTCATGCTCGCGTTCTCGCTCGTGCTGCTCGTCGGCGCCGCCGCCCTGTTCACCAACGCCCACTTCTGCCGCGTCATCGAACGCCGCCACCCGACGAGCGACGCCCCGCCACCCCACCGCTGACACCCACCGTCGTCCGGGTGCGCTCGTGCAGCGCCCGGTGCCTCACGACGTCTCCGGCACGGTGATCTCGACGCCGTCCGCGCGCTCGAGCCCCGTGAGCCCGAGCAGGTGCCGTAGCACTCCCTGACCGCGAGGAGCTCGCCCACGGCGCGCCCGCAATACCAGGCTGAATGTGCGTGCACAACCCCACCTATTGTCTGGCGGCCGAGATTCTCGTCCGGCGGGCGCGCTCATAAACTCCGGACAGCGGACAGAGATTGTTCGCGTCCACAACTCGACCAACGAGAGGAGTGAACAATGAGCACCTACTCCGCCCCGCAGCTCACGCGCATCGGATCGTTCAAGTCCGTGACGAAGAGCCTCGGCAAGGCGCCGCACAACGACATCTTCCGGCGCCCCGCGATCTTCGTCATCTACGTCTGATGACCCGCTAGATCGCTGCACGGAGCGTCGGTGCGGATCGACAGCACGCGATCCGCACCGACGCTCTCCGAGCGCGCTCTCAATTGCGCAAGACCGCCCGCACAATGCGCGTTGGCGACCTTTCTTCACGAATCTGGAGACGGAATGCCCATCGTCGTCCTGCCCGATCGCCCGGTGCCTCACGGGCTGGCTGCTGATCTCGCCGCCACGGTTGGCGATGTGCTTTTCCGCCACCCGTCGGGAAATCCGTGGCTGGTCGGGAGTGCCGAGGGTCGACGCGTGCTCAGCGCGCGTTCCCGGCACCTGGACGTGGTCGTCGTGGGCGACGACTCCCACGGTCTCGACGAGCGGTCCCTGTCCGCCTGGCTCGCGGGCTCGACGTCCGTCGACCACCTCGACGCCGGCCGGATCACCGAGGGGGACGTGCTGCTGTTCGCCCGGTCGCACGGGCGTATGCGGTCGCAGGCGCCGGTGTTCCTGACCAGGTCGCTGTGCTGGACGACGATCGACGGCGTCCCCGTGATCAGCGACGAGCAGCTCGCTCTGCAGCGGCTCGCAGCGCTCGCACCGGACCCGGCGGTCCTGGCGAGCCGGCTGACCGATGCCGAGATCTCGCTCCCGGTCGGCCTGCGGAGCATCTGGGCTGGCCTGCACACGCTGCGACCCGGCGAGTGGCTGGACTCGCGTGAGGCCAGCGCGCCGCGCGCGGTGCGGTGGTGGAGCCCGCCCGCACCCGACCGTTCGCTCGCCGAGCTGACGCCTGTGCTGAGCGAGGCCGTCGAGGCGGCGCTCGCGTCCCGCACGGGAGGCCGCCGTGAGGTGAGCGCCGACCTGTCCGGCGGGTTGGACTCGACCACGCTGAACTTCTTCCTGGCCGGCTCCCGGACCCGGCACCACAGCCTCTTCCTCAGCTCGCAGAACGTCGCGAACGGCGACCACGTGTGGGCGGACCGGGCGGCGGCCGAGCTCGGGACCCACCACGTCGTCGTCCCGTACGCCTCCGTGCTCCCCCGGCTGATCGACGCGACGACCGGGACGCTCGGCAACACACCCGAGGGACCGAGCATCGCCTCGGTGTCCGCGGCGGCCGTCCCGATGCTCGAGGACGCGCTGGCACCCACGGGCTCCTCCCTGCACCTCAACGGCCACGCGGGAGACGCGCTCTTCGGCCCGGTCACGACGATCCTGTGGTCGCTGCTGCGGTCCGGGGACAAGGGCCGGGTGCGGCAGATCCGGCGCCAGCGACTCGCGAACCGGTACCCGCTCGTCGGCACCCTGCGGATGTTGGCGGACCGCAGCACGTACGCGGACGGCCTCACGCGCGTCGCACACGCCGACTTCGCCCGCGCCGAGCCGGAGCTGGCGGACCACTCCCGGTGGGTCGCGATGCCCCGGGTCCACCCCGCCCTCACGGACACCGCCCGCGAGCACGTGCGCGAGCTCGCCGCGCGGGAGCGAGACGAGGGGCGGGGACCGTACTCGCCCGACCGCACCGTGCACCAGATCGTGCAGTACCTGTCCGTCCACGGCGCCGACGTCCGACGCGTCAACCAGGCCCGGACGCCGGGCGCGGGCCTGTCGTTCGACAGCCCGTACCTCGACCGCAGGGTCGTCGACGCGTGCCTCGCGCTGCGCATCGGGGATCGCGCGCGCCAGTACCCGGTCAAGCCTCTGCTGGCCGCCGCGCGCCCGACGCGGATGTCCCTCGACTACTTCACGCGCGCGGACAAGGGCGACTACTCGGCCGAGGTGTTCGCGCACCACCGTGCCGCCACCCCCTTGCTCCGCGAGCTCTTCGCGTCGGGCTCCGTCCTCGAGGACCTGGGGCTCGTCTCGGCGGGACGAATCATGCAATCGATCAGCGAGTACTCCGTCGACGGCGCGGAGTACCGGGACCTCGACCAGATCGCGTTCACCGAGCGATGGCTCCGGTCGCTCGCAGACCCGCAGCCGCTGGCTGCACGTACTCGAGAGGGTGAGCTGACATCGTCCAGCTGAAGGAAGGCCTCGAGATCGTCGACGTCGAGGACGGCAGGGTCCTGCTCGACTCGCGCAAGGGCGTGTACTGGCACCTCAACGAGGCCGCGATGACGTTCCTCGACGAGCTCGCCAAGGGTTCGACCCTCGAGGACCACGTGCGTGCCGTGGCCCACGAGACCGGCGCCGACGAGGCGCGCGTCCGGGCCGACCACCTGCAGCTCCTCACGGAGTTCCGCAAGGCCAAGCTCGTCACGGACGCGTCGGCATGAGCGCACCGGTCCTCGCCGAGCTGCGCGAGCGCATCGGGTTCCGCCGGTCGCTCGTCGCGCGGTTCGCGACCGCCTCGGCGTTCGTGCTCGCCGCGCTCCCACCCGCGGCGATCCGGCGCGTCCTGGTGGTCGTGACCGCGGGCGCCCGGCCCGCCCAGGCCGACGAGGTGCTGCAGTGGCGCACGGACGTCAACAGCGTCAGCCGGCGCTGCGCGGGCCAGGGGTGCCTGCAGCGCTCGATCGCCGTGGTGCTCCTGGCGCGCCTGCACCGCCGCGCGCCCACGTGGAAGACGGGGTTCCGCCCCGACCCGTTCGTCGCACACGCGTGGGTCGAGGTCGACGGCGTCCCGATCGGGGAACCACCCGCGGTCGCGCACTTCCGTCCCGTCCTGCGCGTCTCCGCGCGGCGCTGAACCCCGCCGCCGCACCTGACCTTCGTCCGACTGGAGTGCACCACCATGACCGGAACACCCGTCATCGACCAGCCGCAGGCGCCGGCGGCGTCCCCGGCAGCAGCATCGGCCCAGAGCGGCGCGCCGGCCCCCCGGCCCGCGGGGCTGGGTGACGTCCTGCGCATCCTGCGGCCGTACCGCGCCCGCATGGTCCTGGCGTTCGTGCTCGGCTCCGCGAGCACGGCGTTCGGGGCTCTCCAGCCGCGTGTCGTCGCGTCAGCGGTCGACGGCTTCCAGGGCAGCGTGCAGGCGACGACCGTCGGGTTCCTCGTCGGGCTCCTCGTCCTGAGCGCCGTCTTCACCAACGCTCAGCAGCTCGTGATGGAGCGGTCCGGCGAGCTCTTCGCCTTCGACACACGTGAGCGCCTGATCCGGCACCTGTTCACGCTCCCGATCGGCGTCCTGGAACGCCGGGACCGCGCCGACCTGGTCTCACGGGTGACGACCGATATCAGCCAGCTCCGGATGGTCATGAGCTCGGGGATCGTCGAGCTCGCGACGAGCGTCGTCGCGGTCGTCGTCTCGATCGTCATGATGTCGTTGATCGACTGGACGCTGCTGGCGCTCGCCGTCGTCACGATCGTCGTCGCGCTCGTCGTGATCGTGATCATCGGCCGCCGGACCGCGCCCGCCGGGCTCCGTCTGCAGACCGCCATGGGCACGCTCGCCGGCGCGGTGACCCGAGCTCTCGGGTCGATGCGGACGATCCGCGCGACCGTCTCGGCCGACCGTGAGGTGGGGGTCGCCGTGGGGGAGGCCGCCACGGTCCTGAAGGCCGGCTACGCGGCCGCGACCCTGCGTGCGGCGATCCAGACGTTCGCGGCCGTCACCATCCAGGTCCTCCTGCTGGCGATCATCGCCGTCGGCGCGATGCGCGTCGCCGCCGGGAGCCTCACGGTGGGCGAGCTCAGCGCGTTCATCATGTACCTGATGCTCATGGCCGCGCCGATCACGCTGTGCGCGGGGATCTTCGCCCAGCTCGGCGAGGCGTTCGGCTCGCTCCACCGCGTGCTGGAGGTCCACGCGATCGAGGGGGAGCGCGACGTCGAGGCGCTCCCGGCGGCGCCGCTGCCGCAGCTCGCTGCCTCCGCCCCGGCCGTGTTCGCGCTCGCCCACGTCTCGTTCCGGTACCCGCAGGCCCCGGACAGCGCGGCCCGCACCGACGACTGGGTGCTGCGCGACGTGTCGGTCGACTTCCGCGCGGGCGCGACGACCGCGCTCGTCGGCCCGTCCGGCGCCGGCAAGTCCACCGTCTTCGCGCTCCTCGAGCGGTTCTACGAGCCGACCGAGGGCACGGTCCGCTTCCGCGGCGAGGACGTGCGGCACCTGTCGCGGCTCGAGCTGCGCCGCCAGGTCGCCTACGTCGAGCAGGACGCGCCCGTCCTGTCAGGCACGGTCCGGGACAACCTGGTCCTGGGCGCGCACACCGCGACGACCGAGCAGTGCGTCGACGCGCTGCGCCAGGTCAACCTGCTCAAGGCCGACGACGACGGCGCCGCGTTCCTCGACTGCCAGGTGGGCGAAGGCGGCGAGCTGCTGAGCGGCGGCGAGCGCCAGCGCCTCGCGATCGCCCGCGCGCTCCTGGCGGGCTCTCCGGTCCTGCTGCTCGACGAGGTCACGTCGAACCTCGACAGCAACAACGAGCGGCTGGTCCAGGACCTCGTCGCGTCGGCCGGGGAGCAGAGCGTCGTGGTCATCGCCCATCGCCTCTCGACGGTGGTCGCCGCGGACTCGATCGTCGTGCTCGACCAGGGCCGCGTCGTCGCGCAGGGCACGCACCGCGAGCTGATGGAGACGTGCGCCCTGTACCGCGAGCTGGCACACCACCAGCTGATCGCCTGAAGGAGCGCCCCGTCAGCGCGTCTCGTGCAGCAGGCCGGCCTCGTACGCGAGGACGGCGAGATGCGTGCGGTCCTTGACCCCGAGCTTGACGAACATCCGCCGCAGGTAGGTGCGGACGGTCTCGGTGCTGAGCACGAGCTCGTCGGCGACCTCCTGGTTCGACAGGCCCCGGGCGACGAGCCGCACGACGTCGATCTCACGCGCCGTGAGCAGCTGCCCGACGAACGCGTGGCGCCGGTCCGGCAGGGGCGGGGCGAGCTGCCGGATCAGCCGCGCGGTGACCTCCGGCGCGAGCAGCGCGTGACCTGCGTGCGCGGTCCGCACCGCGGTGAGCACCTCCTGGGGCGAGGCGTTCTTGAGCAGGAACCCGGAGACCCCGAGCCCGAGGGCCTCGTGCACGTACTCGTCGAGGTCGAACGTCGTGAGCATGACGACCCGCACGCCGGGCACGTCCTGGAGGATCTCGCGAGCGGCCTCGAGGCCGGTACGACGAGGCATCTGGACGTCCAGGAGCGCCACGTCGGGCCGGTACGCCCGCACCAGGCGGACCGCCTCCGCACCGTCACCCGCCTCGCCCTCCAGCCGGAAGCCCTCGGTGCGGTCGAAGAGCTTGCGGTACACGGCCCGGAAGGACGGGTCGTCATCGGTGACGACGACGCGGATCGAAGGGTCGGCCATAGCAGCCCAGTATCGCGGCGGCACGCCCGTGCCGGTGCCCGACGAGACGGATAGGGTGCGACGCGTGCCTGGCCCTGCGATCGTGGCCCAGCCGCCGCGCGGGTCGTCGGCGGTGCTCCGCAGGCTCGCCGACGCGCTCGCCGCCGTGGTCGTGCTGGGCGTGTTCTGGTTGCCGCCCACGCTCGAGCACCAGGGGTGGCGGCTCGCGGCCGGCCTGTCGCTCGCGGCCCTCGTCGGCGCCGCGATGCTCACCCGGGAACGACTCCCCGCGGTGCTCGTGGGGGGCGTCGGGGTCGCGACGCTGGTCGCCGCCGCGCTCGGCCTCACCGACGACTTCATGCTCGCGGCCGCCTGGTGCCTCTACCCGTTGGCAGTCCGCCGCGCCACGAGCGCACGACGTCTCGTCGTCGGGCTGATCGTCACCCTCCTGCTCGTCTCGGTCACGGTGGGCTTCCCCGACGACGCCCGGCAGGCGGCGCAGTGGGCGATCCTCTCCGTCGTCGCGCCCGGCGTCGCGTGGCTCCTCGGGACGGCGGTCGGCCGCCAGCTCGACGCGGCACGGGACGCGGCGCGCGCGGCCACGCGGCTCGAGGTCGCGCGGGAGGTGCACGACGTGGTGGGTCACGCCCTGGGGCTCCTCAGCGCGCAGGCCGGCGTGGCCCGGTCGCTCCCCGACGCGACCGACGCGGACCTGCGCGAGGCACTGGCCGAGATCGAGCAGCGGGCCCGGCACACGTTGACGGAGGTCCAGGAGCTCGTCGGCACGTTGCGCGCCGCGGACCCCGACGAGTCCGACGACGTCGCTCTCGCGCCCCAGCTGCACGAGCTGGTCGCGCGGACCCGGGCCGCCGGCGTGCAGGTCGACGAGCGCGTCTCGCTCGACGAGCCGGTCCGCGACGCGACTGCGCTCGTCGTGTTCCGGATCGTCCAGGAGTCGTTGGCCAACGCCGTCCGGCACGCTCCGGGCGCGCCGTGCACGGTCGTCGTCGAGTCGGTCGGGACCGACGTGCGGGTGCAGGTGAGGGACCACGGCCCCGGCGCCCGGCAGCGGGGTCCGGGCGTCGGCCGAGCCGAGGGTGCAGGCGTCGGTCCGGGGTTCGGGCTGACCGGGATGCGCGAGCGCGCGCACCTGGTGGGCGGCACGGTGCAGTGGGGCAACCACCCGGAGGGCGGGTTCGAGGTCAACGCGCTGCTGCCGGCGCGCGCCCGCGGCGAGGTGTCTACTTCCGGGTGACCCGGCCGCGGGGGCGACTCACGCAGGATCGACAGGTCCCGCCCGATCGTCCGTGAGGTTCCCGTGATCGAGATCTCGCACCTGTCCAAGCGCTACCACGCGACCGCCGCGGTCGACGACGCGACCTTCACCGCACGTCCCGGCCGGGTCACCGGGTTCCTGGGCCCGAACGGCGCCGGCAAGTCGACGACCCTGCGGATCCTGCTCGGGCTGAGCGCCGCGACGAGCGGGACCGCGACGATCGACGGCAGGCGCTACCGGGACCTCGAGCACCCGCTGCGGACCGTCGGAGCCCTGCTCGACGGCGCGGGTGCGGTCCCCGAGCGGCGCGCCGTCGACCACCTGCGCTGGGTCGCGCAGTCCAACCGGATCCCGCGGGCACGCGTCGACGAGGTGCTCGAGCTGGTGGACCTCACCGGTGCCCGCAGGCAGCGCGTGCGGACGTTCTCCCTGGGCATGACGCAGCGGCTCGGCATCGCGACCGCCCTGCTCGGCGACCCGCAGGTCGTCGTGCTCGACGAGCCGACGAACGGCCTGGACCCGGCGGGCATCCGGTGGATCCGCACCCTCCTGCGCGACTTCGCCGCGCAGGGGCGCACGGTGCTGGTCTCGTCGCACCAGATGGCGGAGATGTCCGACACGGTGGACGACCTCGTGATCATCGACCGCGGCCGGGTCGTCGTGCGCGGGACGCTCGACGAGGTCGTCGCCGGGCACCTCTCGCTCGAGGAGGCCTTCTTCGCGGCGCTCGCGACGGGCGCCGCCCGATGAGCGCCCTGCTCGCGGTGGCGCGTGCCGAGCTCACGAAGATCGTCACGCTGCGCAGCGTGTGGCTCACGCTCGGCGCCGTGCTGGCGATCCAGGTCCTGGTGAGCGCGCTCTCGTTGTCGCTGTACGCCGACGCCGTCGCCGCGATCACGCCCGACGGCATGATCGAGATCTTCGTCGGGCAGCCTCAGGAGGCGGAGCAGGCGATGCTCGAGAGCCTCGTCGCGTCGTCGCTCCAGATGTGCATCTTCCTGCCCGTGGTCGCGGCCGTGGTCGCCGGCCAGGAGCTCCGCGGCCGCCAGCTGCGCACGAGCCTGCTCGCGGTGCCCGCGCGCGGACGCCTCATGACGGCGAAGCTCGTCGCCGCGACCGTCTTCCTGCTCGTGCCCGCCTCCCTCGTCGCCCTCGTGTCCGCCGTGTTCACCCACCTCGCCGTCCAGGAGTGGAAGCCGGGCCTCGTCGTGAGCCCCGCGGCCCTGTCCGCTCAGGCGCGGTTCATCGCGTTCGCGGTCGCCCTGTGCCTCGTGACGTACGCGATCACGCTCGCCGCGGGGAGCATCGTCGTCGCCGTCGTGGCCGCCGTCATCCTGACGACGGTGACCATGGGCCAGCTGGTGGCACCGGGGCTCGACCGGTGGCTGCCCGTGAGCGCCGGCCGGAACCTGCTGCTGGACCCCGTCTCGACCCCGGACCTGACCTCGGGCCCCGTGCTCGCGGTGCTCGTCCTGGTCGCCTGGGTCCTCGTCACGGGAGCGGGCGCGGGCGCCTCGCTCGCGCGACGGGACGCGCCGTGAGCGCGGTCGTCGCGGGCGAGCTCGACAAGGTCCGCACGCTGGCCTCGACGTGGACCGTGGTGGGCCTGGCACTCGTCGCCCAGCTGGTGCTCGCACTGCTGGCCCGCGACGACACCGTGCGGGTCGCCGGCTCCGACGGCGGCACCCCGCTCGGCCAGATCGGCGGCGTCATGCTCGCGCCGGTCTACGTGCTCGCCGCGCTCGGCGCGCTCGCGGCCGGCACCGAGTACCTGAACGGGCAGCTGCGCGTCAGCCTGCTCGCGGTCCCGGACCGGCCGCGGCTGTTCGGCGCACAACTGGTCGCCGTGACCGCCGCGAGCGCGGCTGCCGCGGTCGTCGTCGTCGTGCCGGCACACCTCGTCCAGCACTCCGGCCTGCTCGCGGAGGGCACGCTCACGCCCGGCGCCGCGGCGGTGGACGTCGTCGCGCTCGTCGCCGTCTACACGCTCGTGCCAGTCGTCGCGTTCGGGCTCGCGGTGCTGGCCCGAGGTGCCGTGCTGCCGCTCGTCGTGCTCGTCGTCGCCGGGCTGCTCGTCGCGCCGACGCTGCGCGGCGCCCTGCCCGACCTGATCGCCCTGCTCCCCCATGACGCCGCGCTCAGCGCGGTCGGGCTGCCCGAGGGCACGGGCCCCCTGCCGCGCTGGGCAGGGCTGGGCGTGCTCGCGGCGTGGGCGGCAGCGCTCGTCGGTGCGGCGGGCGTGACGTTCACGCGGCGCGATGCCTGACGCGGGCGCCCCGGGGCGCCCCGGGCGTCACTGCACCACGCCCAGCCGGATGGCGACCGCGACGAGCGCCTCCCGCCCCGCACCCTGCGGCAGCTCGAGCTTCGCGCTGACGTACCGGATGTGCGCGTCCACCGCCCGGGCGCTGAGCCGCCGGCGTCCCCCGCTCAACCTGCTGCCGATCTCCGAGGACGTGGGAAGGGGTGCACTGAGCGAACCCGACAGCCGAGGTCGGCACAGCTCACGCAGCACCCGGTGGTACGTGGCGCGCGAGTCGAGCAGGGGGCCGGTCGGCGCCGCGCTGCACGCCGGCACGCCTGCCTCCAGGAGCGTCGGCTCGGGTCCGAACACCGTGACCATCGAGTCGCCGGGCGCGCTGGTCGAGCCGATCTGCGACAGCTCGAACGGGACCGGGACGCGCTGCCGGGCCGGCTCGACGACGAAGTACTGGTAGGGGTCCTCCATGTTCATGATCCGCATCGGCTGGTCGTCCGAGAGGTTGCTGACGAGCCAGTAGCCGTCCGTCGCCGTCACCTGCGCGGTGAACGCCGGCGTGAGGTCGTCGTCGATCCTCAGGCTCAGGTCGCACGCACGGCACCGGCACACCCCGACCGACGCGGACTGCCCGGCCCTCACCGTGACCTGCCGAGCCGGTTCCCCGGCCAGGCACGGCGCTTGAATCGTGATCAGGTTCTCCACCACAACAGCCCCCTGCTGTCTCGCGCGTCGTGACCGGCTCGCCAGTGACTGACGCGCGTCCTCATCGTGCGAACGCGTCAGCGTAGTAGAGCAGCACCGCCCGACACGGGTGGATTTCGGGGCATTCCGCACGGTGGGCACGGCCCACGCCGGCAGGCTGCGGCCTACGGGAGCGTCACCCGGTCGCTCGCCGCCATCACGACGTGCGCGCAGCGTGCCGCGTGCACGCCTGCGCGACGAGCTCGCCGACGAGCTCGCCGTACGTCAGGCCGGCCGCGGCGAACATCACCGGGACCTGGGAGTGCGCCGTCATTCCCGGCATGGTGTTGACCTCGTTGAGGACCGGGCCGTGCACGGTGAGGAAGAAGTCGACGCGCGCCACGCCGTCGCAGCCCAGCGCGTCGACCACCGTCAGCGCGGCGTGGGCGAGCGCATCGGCGTCCGCCGGGTCGAGCGCCGCGGGCACGACGAACCGCGCGCTGCCGTCGTACTTGGTCGCGGTGTCGAAGACGGCGCCCGCGTGCCCGATCTCCAGGGCGGGGGAGACGAGGGTCGTGCCGTCGGCGCGACGCAGCACGGCCACGTCGATCTCGCGGCCCGCCACGACCTCCTCGACGAGCACGCGGTCGTCGAGCTCGAGCGCGGCGGCCACGGCGTCCGCGAGCTCGGCGGCGGTCTCGACGTGCCGCACCCCGTGGCTCGACCCGCTCGACACCGGCTTGACCACCGCCGGGAGCCGCGGGTCCGCGCACGCCTCGGCGACGCCGCGCACGACCCGCCCGTCGGCGACGGCGACCCCCACAGCGGCCGCGACGAGCTTCGTCAGCCACTTGTCCATGCCGACGGCGCCCGCCCGCACCCCCGACCCGACGCACGCCACGTCGGCGAGGTCGGCCAGCGCCGCGAGCGTCCCGTCCTCGCCGTGCAGGCCGTGCACGGCGGGCAGCAGCACGTCGCACGTCGCGACGAGCCCCACGGCCTGCGCGAACGTCAGCGCCCTCCCCACGCTCGACCACGACCCGTCGCGCGCGACCGTCAGCTCGACGACGTCGTGCGTGGGCGCCAGCGCGGCGCGGACGGCTGCGGCGGACGCGAGCGACACGTCGTGCTCGGCGTTGGCGCCGCCGCCGACGACCGCGACGCGGCACCGCGGCACGCTCGAGGAGGTCACGGGGTCGTGCTGCAGGTCGGTGGTCACGCGAGCTCCTCGGGGCTGGTGGACGGGGGTGCGGGCACGACGTGCCGCACGAGGCGGCGGCCCAGGCCGGTGAGCAGCTCGTGCGGGAGGGTGCCCGCCCAGTCGGCCCACTCGGTGAGCGTGGGGGCGAGGTCGTCGCCCGCGCCGATGACGGTGACGACGTCGCCGGTCCGCACCGGCAGGTCGCCCACGTCGACGACGACCTGGTCCATGGACACTCGCCCCGCGAGCGGCCGTCGCCGGCCGTGGACGAGCACCTGCGCGCGTCCCGACGCGGTCACGGGCAGGCCGTCGGCGTAGCCGAGCGGCAGCAGCGCCAGGCGCGTCGGGGCGGGCGTGCGGTACGTGTGCTCGTACCCGACGCCGACCCCGGCGCCGACGTCACGCACCTGCACCACGGGGGCGGTCACCTGCGCGACCGCGTGCAGCACGGGGCACCGGCCGGTCGGGTCGATCCCGACGAGGCCTGCACCGACGCGTGACAGGTCGAACCGGGTCGCCGGCAGGCCCAGCACCGCGGCTGTCGCACCCAGGTGCCGCAGCGCCGGGCGCAGGCCGGCGGCGCGCGCCCGCGCGACGCCGTGCACGAAGCGGGCCGTGGCGTCCGCGTTGGCCTGCGGGTCGAGGCTCGCCGCGCACGCCAGGTGGCCCATGACCCCCACGACGCGCACCGCACCGGTCAGCTCGGCGCGCCACGCCGCGGCGCACAGCGCGGGCCACAGCTCGGGCGCGCAGCCGTCGCGCGCCGTCCCGCAGTCCAGGTACAGGTGCACGGCGACGGCCCGACCCGTACGCCGCCCGGCCGCCACTGCGGCCTCGAGGTGCCCGAGGCTCGGCACGGCCACGTCGACGCCGTGCAGCACGGCGTCGGACGGGTCCGCGCCCGGGGCGTCGAGCCAGCTCAGCAGGGGTGCGCCGATCCCGGCGGTGCGCAGCTCGACGGCCTCCGTGAGCGTCGCGACGCCCAGTGCGCGCGCACCGTGCGCGAGGGCCGTGCGTGCGACGTCGGCGCCACCCAGCCCGAACCCGTCAGCCTTGACGACGGCCATGAGCCGCCGTGCCCGGGCCGCGAGGACGCGCGTGTTGTACGCGACCGCGTCGAGCCGCACGGTGAGGACCGGGCGCGTGGTGGCGAGCGTCGCCAGTGGTCCCGTCCGCGACTCGCAGAGCGTCGCACTCACGCCGTCACCGGCCCGTACACGGCCGCGGGCTGCGCGGTGACCAGCGCCCAGTAGCGGTCGCCGACGCTCCAGTGCCACCACTCGGTGGGGTAGTTGACGAAGCCCGCGCCCGCCATCACCTCGCCGAGCGCGGTCCGCAGCACGCGCGCGGCGGGCGGCACCTGCGCAGCGGTGAAGCAGCGCCCGTCGCTCTCCTCCGGTGTCGCGTCGAGCGGGCACCCGAGGTCGAGCTCGCGCCCGGCGTCGTCGACGAGGGTGACGTCGACCGCCGCCCCGGCGACGTGCGGCGCGACCGACACGGGGGACACGTACCGGCTCGTGAGGCGTTCGACCTCGTCCTCATCGGCGTCCGGGTGGCCGGCACGGACGGCCGACCGGTACCGCTCGACGATCGCGGCCTGCGCGGCAGGGCTGCGCCAGCCCTCCGCGAGCACGAGGTGCACGCCCGGGGGGAGGGCGCAGTCCGCGCGCGCGAGGCGCCGCGCGACACCGGCCCGCACCAGCCCACCGGCGGCACGGTCGGGGGTCGGGTGCAGCCGCGGCACGGGGGCGACGACGAGCGGCTCGCGGCAGTCCCGCACGGGCACGGCCGCCACGCGCGGGTCGCTCAGGAGGACGACGTCGGTGCAGGTCAGGGACACGTCGGCGACGGTAGCCGCGGTCGCGTGCCGCGCGACTCCCCCCGCCGTCTCGACCTGCGGCTACCACGGACGCACGGCGTCGCACCGTGTCCCCCCGCACGGGTGGACACGCGCGTCGTGCCCTCCCTCCGCGGTATGACCTGCCGACGGCGCGGAGCGCCTCGTTCTGCTCGACCCGTGGGTGGTGCCCGCAGTCCGGTATCCAGGCGCCGACGACCTGCGCCGCACCCCGCCCGGATGGAGTGACTCCTCGTTGTCCACAGAAGTTGCCGCGCCCGCCCCGCGCACATCGAACGTTCGTACGCTTGTACGAGATGTCCGGTCGGTAACGACTCAGGCGGCGAACAGGGGGGGCGGCGTGGCGGTGACGACGGTCTCGCGGGTGCTCGACGGTGCCGTCCGGGGCGACGAGGTCCCCGGATGGGAGCTGCTCGTCACCGTCGCGCGGCGTGCGGCCGACGAGGCTGCGCGTGCGGCCACGTGGACCCCGGAGTCCCGGCGGGATCGGCTGGCCGCCATCGACGCGGCGAGTGCCGCGCTGACCGCGGCCCGTGCACGCGTGCTGGCGGCGGTCGACGAGTCGCGCGACTGGGCCCGGCGCGGCGACCGCACCGTGAGCGCGTGGCGGGCGCGGACCTCACGCGCCGGTTCGACCACGGCCGGCGCCGAGCTCCGCCAGGCGGCGACGCTCACCCAGATGCCCGCCGTCGAGCAGGCGCTCCTCGACTCCGAGATCTCACCCACGCACGTCGACGTCATCGCCAAGATCGCAGCGCGCGGCACTCCTGACGTCGCCGCGTTCCTCGCAGCGCCCGACACGCAGGGCACGCTCGTCGCGCTCGGGCGCAGGCTCGACGGACGCGAGTACGCGCGAGCCGTCGACCGGATGGTCGCGCAGGCCGACCCGGTGTCGCTCGAGCGCGGCCTGGCCGTGCAGCGCGCGAACCGGCACCTGTGGCTCACGGACACCGCCGACGGCACCTACGTCAAGGGCCTCCTCGACCTGCAGGCCGGCGCACGCCTGCGTCGCGCGCTCGAGTCGGTGGCGGGCAAGCCCTCGGTCGACGACGAGAGGACCTCGGAGCAGCGCAGGGCGGACGCACTGGACGCGCTCGCCGCCGACCTCCTCTCCTCGCCGCGAACCGCCGCGGGTGCGGTGGTGCCGCCGCAGGTCTCGGTGATCGTCAGTGAGCCCACCTGGCTCGCCCTCACCGCCGCACTGCACGACGGGGATCGCGTCCCGCTCGCCGAGCGGCTGCGCGGCCTGCCGCCCGTCACCGACGAGGACGGTCGGCCTCTGCCACCGAGCGCCGTCGCCCAGCTCGTGTGCGACAGCGCGCTCACGCGTGTCGTCGTCGACGCGCAGGGGACACCCGTGGACCTCGGACGCACGACCCGCCTGATCACCAACGAGGTGCGGCGAGCAGTCGTCGCTCGGGACGGCGGGTGCGCGTGGAACGGGTGCGACGCCGTCGCTCGGTGGTGCGAAGGGCACCACATCGAGTGGTGGGAACGCGACGGCGGAGTGACCAGCATCGAGAACAGTGCGCTCCTGTGCTCCTTCCACCACCACGTGGTGCACCAGGAGTCTCTGCACGTCGAGCGCCTGGAGCACGTCGAGCGCCTGGAGCCTCCGCCCCACGCCATCGACCCCGGAGCTCGGAGATCACGCACCACACGCACCACGGGCACCGGCTCATTCGGGCTCGCGCGCGCCCGCTACAGGTTCACGCGGCCGGACGGCACCGTCCGGTCCGAGCCACGGAGCTCAGCACCGCAGACCGCGCGCCCGAGCAAGGGCGGGCCACCACCGGACGACGGGGCCTTCATCACCGCCGGGAGCTCCGCGAGCGTGCACGAGGCAGGCACCCTCATCCCCCCGACAACGCCGTCAACGTCAGCGCCACCGCGCTCTCCCGACGGCGGTCTGCGCGCCCACACGTGACCGCCACGCTCACCCCGGCGCCCACGCTTCGCCGCCTCGCCCACGCCACGCGCCCACGCCACGCGCCCACGCCGCGTGCGCACGCCTCGCCGGGCGCCCACCCCGCGCGCCCACGCCTCGCCGCGCGCCCACCCCGCGCGCCCACGCCTCGCCGCGCGTCCACCCCGCGCGCCCACGCCTCGCCGCGCGCCCACCCCGCGCGCCCACGCCTCGCCGCGCGCCCACCCCGCGCGCCCACGCCTCGCCGCGCGCCCACCCCGCGCGCCCACGCCTCGCCGCGCG
>PJUF01000400.1_pt1 | contig 32623 bp, 36 predicted proteins | sample 1512191 | NCBI WGS metagenome assembly PJUF01 (sample SAMN08177673, study PRJNA422409) | Feces metagenome, whole genome shotgun sequencing project. | isolation source: Chicken feces (3) enriched on wood chips | host: Gallus gallus | place: USA: Madison | collected 2015-01-15 | reverse complement strand
GGAGCGGTTCCGCTATCTGCTCTACAAGGATGTCAACCGCCACGCCAAGCTGCCGTTCTGATCATGGATGACACCCGAACCATCACGATCGAACCGCTGGCTGCCGCGGCCTTTGCGCCTTTCGGTCAGGTGATAGAGCGCGCCGGCGCCCACCACTACCCGATCAATGCCGGCATGACCGAGCGCTATCATGACCTGGCCCGTATCGAGTTGGGCGGGGTGCATCCGCGCCCGCTGATCTCCATTTTCCACGGCCGGCCCTACCAGCTCCCGCTGTCGCTAAAGCTGGTGGAACGCCATCCGCTGGGCAGCCAGGCCTTCTATCCGCTCTCGGAAAGCCCCTGGCTGGTCATCGTCGCCGAAGACGAAGGCGGCCTGCCCGTGCGCCTGCGCGCCTTCCGTCCTAGGCTCTTCCAGGGGGTCAACATCGCCATGAATACCTGGCATGGCGTGCTCACGCCGCTGGAGCGCGACAGCGACTATCTGGTGGTCGATCGCGGCGGCGAGGGCAACAATCTCGAAGAGCACCACTTCGACTGGCCCTGGACGATTATCGAGGCGTCGTAACCCTAAACACGCCGGCGCCTCGCAACGGCCGTCGCATTGCAGTAGTCTGTCATCTTGGAAGCAAGGAGGCAGATCATGGCAATCGTGAAACGCATCGGCGCCCTGCTGGCGGCTTTGGCCCTATTGATCGTGCCAACCTTCGCCGCGACCGTGACCATCACGGGCACGGTCACCTATCGCGAGCGCATCGCCCTGCCCCAGGACGCCGGGCTTCGCGTAACGCTGGTCAGGCTGGACGATGACAAATCGGTCGCCGGCGCCAGTGCCCGTATACCGACCCTGGGTCAGGTCCCCATTGCCTTCGAGCTCAACGTTCATAGCGATGTCCCCATCGCCGATGGCGGCTACGGCCTTGTCGCCGAGATCAGCAGTGGCGGCCGTATTCTGTTCCGCAATCCGGTGCCTGCGCCAACCGATGGCACGCAACCGGTATCGATCGTCGTGAACTTCGCGCCGCAGCCGGCTCCGCCGTCGCAGCCGCAAGTGCCGCCCGTGCCGGACTTTATCGACACGGTCTGGACGGTGACCAGCATCGGTGGCCGGCCCGTCGCCGGCACGCGCCCCTTGACGCTTTCCATCGCCACCGACCTGCGCGCCGGCGGATCGGGTGGCTGCAACAACTTCTTCACCGAAGCCAGCATCGAGGCCAACAGCATCAGCTTCGGGCCGGCGGCGGCCACCAACATGGCCTGCACGCCGGAAATTCTCGAACAGGAAGCGGCCTATTTCGCGGCCCTTGCCGCCGTGTCATCCTATGAAAACGACGACAAGGGACTGCGCCTGCTCGATGCCGCCGGCGTGCCCCTGATCGGACTTGTGCGCACTACGGAGTGACGGGCTTGCAGACTGCCGATTTGATTTCACGCCTCCTCGACGTCATCGAGAAGGATATCGCCCCTTTGACGTCCGGCGGCGTAGCGCGTGGCAACAAGCTCTTCGGCGCCGCAATTTTGCGGAAATCGGACCTTTCGGTCGTGGTGGCAGAAACAAATAACGAGATCGAAAATCCGCTCTGGCATGGCGAAATGCATGCCATCAAGCGCTTCTTCGAACTGCATGCCGACCAGCGCCCCGCCCCCGGCGACTGCCTTTTCCTTGCGACACACGAGCCCTGCTCGCTCTGCCTCTCGGGTATCACCTGGTCGGGCTTTGACAATTTCTATTATCTGTTCAGCCATGAGGACAGTCGCAACAGCTTCGCCATCCCCTATGACATCCAGATTCTCAAGGCGGTCTATGCCGTACCGGAGCCCGAGACCGGCACCGTCTCACCCGGCCGCGACCTCTACAACCGGCGCAACGCATTCTGGACCAGTCACGGCCTTCAGGAGATGATTGCAGGGCTGGACCGGGGCAATCGCGAACTTCTGCTGGCCCGGCTCGACGAGCTTAATGCGCTCTATGCCGATCTCTCGGACCGCTACCAGAGGGGCAAGGGCAGCAAGGGCATTCCCCTCGCCTGATCGGTGACGTTAGCGCAGGAACAGGACCGAAGTCGGCACGAAGTCGCTGCGCGGCGCTTCTGAGAGGGGTGCAGCAAAGCTCAGCACGCTGATCGAGACTGCAATGAGTGCTGCGAGCAGAAGCGGCGGCATCAGGCGCGTCATTACGGGTCCGGGGCAATGGGTCGACCAGTTTTCAATGCCTCATCGAGAGCCTTTCTATAAGCCGCCCCCATGCATGGCAGCCATGTTGACCGAACTTTTTGCCGGGCCCCGCGTTGCATCATCTATCCACCGATGTAACCAAAGGGACTGCCATGTCCGAACCGACAGCATTGTCCGGCGACGCTGCCCCGTTGCTGGCCGTTTTCACCGATTTCGACGGGACCCTGGTTGAAATCGCCGAGACCCCCGACGCCGTCGAAGTGGCGCCCGAACTCGCCGACCAGCTCGATCGCGCCGCGCGCGAACTCGACCATGCCTTCGCGGTCATTACCGGACGCGAGATCGCCGACATCGACCATTATCTGTCCCCGCTACACCTGCCGGTCGCCGGCGCCCATGGCGCGCAACGGCGCCGCGCGGACGGAACCATCCTCGAGCTGGACCCCGCTATCAGCGCTGCGGCAGACGCGATTGCCAGGTCCGTGCAGTCCCTGCTGGCCATCCACCCCGAACTGATCCTCGAGCCCAAGGACGGGGCGGTGGCGCTGCATTATCGCCAGGCGCCGGCGCTCGAAAACCAGTGCATGCTGGTCATGCAGGAAGCGATCGCGGAGTTCCCCGACTTCACCCTCGTGCCGGGCAAGATGGTGATCGAGGCGCGGCCGGCCAGCTTCGACAAGGGCGGCGCCTTGCGCGCCTTCATGCAGGAAGAGCCCTTTGTCGGCCGCGTGCCGATCTTCATCGGTGACGACACGACCGACGAAGACGGCTTCCGCGTCGCGCAGGAACTGGGCGGCATCGGCATCAAGCTCGGGCCGGGCGACACGATCGCCCGCATGCGCATCGCTGACGTCGCCTCTGTCCATGCCCTGTTGCAGGGTCTGACGGAAATCGTTGCCCGGCCGCAGGCCGCCAGCGCCCTTGAGGACGAAGAGCCGCTTCTGGCCGACACACCGGCCCACTGACCCAACCTGCGGCCGGATAGCTCCGGCCGCTGAGCGTTAGATACATTCACGGAGATCCCGCCCCATGAGCCGCATCGTCATCGTATCGAACCGCACGCCCGGCAAGGGCCCCGCTGCAGGCGGACTTGCCGTGGCCCTGCGCAAGGTACTGAGCGAGCGCGAGGGTTTCTGGTTCGGCTGGTCGGGCAAATTGACCGATGAGCCGGCGCGCGAAGCCCGCTTCGAGGACATTGACGGGCTCAAGGTCGCCCAGATCGACCTGACGCGCGACGATCATCACGCCTACTATGCAGGCTTTTCCAACTCCATCCTCTGGCCCAGCTTCCATCTGCGACTGGATCTCGCAACCATCGAGAGCCACTGGTACGAGGGCTATCGCCGCGTCAACCAGCAGTTCGCGCGGGCGCTGCTACCCCTGCTCAAGCCCGACGATATCGTCTGGGTGCACGACTATCATCTGATCCCGCTGGCATCCGAACTGCGACAGCTCGGAGCCCGCAACCGCATCGGCTTCTACCTGCACATCCCCTTCCCAACGGCCGATGCGCTCTATGCCATTCCTCACCATGAGGAACTGATGCGCGACCTGTCGCGCTACGACCTCGTCGGCATGCAGGCGCGGCGTGACGTGGCGGCCTTTGCCGAATTCGCCGAGCACCAGGCGCCGTCCACCTTTGGCGGTCACAAGGTACAGGCCATCGACTTCAGCCGCACCGAAATCGAAGCCTTCCCCATCGGTTCCGACCCGGATGCCTTCGCGCGTCTGTCCGTGAGCCCTGCCGGAACCAAGATGGTCCACCGCATGCGCCGTGCCCTCGGGGACCAGCGCCTCATTCTCGGCGTCGACCGACTGGACTATTCCAAGGGCCTGCCGCAACGCGTCGAGGCCTACGAAAAGCTGCTCGCCAATAATGCCCGCCTGCGCCGCTCCGTGCATCTCCTGCAGGTGGCGCCGCCTTCCCGCGACAGCATCAAGGAATACCAGGAAACCAGCGACACGCTCGACGCCATGTGCGGCCGTGTCATGGGCCATTTTGCCGAGCCTGACTGGCAGCCGCTCACCTATGTGAAGCGCGCCTATGGCCAGCCGAGCCTCGCCGGTCTCTATCGGCTCGCCCGTGTCGCTCTGGTGACGCCTCTGCGCGACGGCATGAACCTGGTAGCGCACGAATTCATCGGCTCGCAGGATCCGGCCGATCCCGGCGTACTCGTCCTTTCCCGCTTTGCCGGCGCCGCCGAAATCTTTCCAGAGGCGCTTCTGGTCAATCCCTTTGACACCGACGAGACTGCCGAAGCCCTGCGCATGGCACTCGACATGCCCCTCGAGGAACGCCGAGAGCGCTGGCGCGCGCTGATGGACGCCGCCCAGAAACACAATGTGGACGACTGGGCCCTGAGCTTCCTGACGCGCCTGGCGCCCGGCGCCGCGCATGGCTCCAGCGCCACGCGCGACATCCTCTACCTCGCCTCGGTCGCCTGAGGGCTAGTCGCGAGCGATCCACGGGCTGCCCGCGGCGGCGAGCAGCGTCACCACCACCTTGTTCATCGGCGTCGGGATGCCGTGTTTCTCCCCGAGGCGCACGATGACGCCGTTGCGGGCGTCGATCTCCATGTCGTGGCCCGCCAGGCGATCGGCATGGATCGACCCTGAAAGCGCGCCTTCGGCCATGGTGCGTGAGCGCTCGACGGCCTCCTCGATGACGCTTTGCGGAATGTCTGCGCCTTCCGCGCGCCCAACCGCCGCGCATTCCTCGGTCATGCCGCGTATGATCGCTTCGAGATCGGCGCTCCACACGGGGCCTGTGGCGCGCAGGGTGAGAGCGGGCACGGCCGCAGCGCAATTGCCGCAGAGCTTGATCCAGAGTTGCGACACGAAATCCTCATGCGCGGCTGCCTCGATTTCCGTACCGGCAAATAACGCCGCGAAGTCCTCGCCATTCTGCCCGGCCGGTACGGCGATGATGCCATGCCGGCTCTGCACGATACGCCCCGGAGCGCTGCGGCTGGCCGGCAAGTTGATCATGACCGGCACCAGTTTCTCGGCCGGTACGAGATGCTCGAACAGCCCCACATGTTCGACCCCGTTCTGGATGATGGCGACACGGCTCTGCGGGCCGCAGAGCGCTTCGAGCCAGGGCCGGGTCGATTCCACGCTATAGGTCTTGGTTGCGACCAGAACCCAATCGACGGGCGATGCCTGCGACGCATCGGTCAGCACCTTCGGCGTCGCCGTGATCGTCCCCTGCGGCGTCTCAACGACGAGATCAGTGATGGGCGTTCGGACGCAGACGCTGACATCGAATTGCGGGTTCTGCGACAGCCATGCCGCTACCGTTCCTCCGATGGCGCCGGGTCCGACAATGGCGATACTGGTCACGGCAATTCTCCCCTGTGCACTCTTAAAACAAAATGGGCGACCCGAGGGCCGCCCACTTTGTAACCTGATTTACCGGTCTATGCGCCGGCTGATGCGCGCCGGGCACGGCCCGCATCGCGCTGCCCCTTGTTCCAGCGGGGCTTGCCGCCCTTGCCGCCAGCCGGCTTGGCACCGATCACCTTGCCGGTTTCGGGGTCGCGACGGACATGCTTTACCTGGCCGGCACCGCCGCGCTCGCCATCGGCAGCTACGGCAGCGACACCGCCGCGGCCACGCTCGCCGCCGGGACGGGGCGTATTGAACTTGCGCGGATTGGGCTTGGGATTACGCGCCGTGCGCGCGCCCGCCGGCGCCCCGGCATTGTTGCGTGGCTGGCGCTGCGCCGGAGCTTCCTCGACGAGATTGACGTCGCCGGAAACCGGCAGCGTCCGGCGGATCAGCCGTTCCACGTCGCGCAGCTTGCTCTTTTCGGTGCCGTCGCAAAGCGTGATGGCAATGCCCGATGCGCCGTTGCGGCCAGTGCGGCCGATGCGGTGCACGTAATTTTCGGGATCATCGGGCAGCTCGTAGTTCACCACATGAGTGATGTCCTTGACGTCGATGCCGCGCGCCGCAATATCGGTGGCCACGAGGATGCGTACCGAGCCGCTGGCAAAACCCTTGAGCGCCGCCTGGCGGGCATTCTGGCTCTTGTTGCCGTGGATGGCCGCAGCTTCATGCCCGTCGATGGCGAGGTTCTTGGCGACGCGGTCGGCACCATGCTTGGTGCGCGAGAAGATGATGACCCGCTCCATGCCTTCCTTTTCGTCGGCGAGCAGCGCATTGAGCACGCCGCGCTTGGCCTTGGAGCCGGACATGATGACGCGCTGGTCGATCTTGACCACGGTGGAGCCCTGCGGCGCGGCTTCGACCTTGATCGGGTCCTTGAGCAGCGTCTTGGCCAGGTCCTCGACTTCCGCCGCCATGGTGGCAGAGAACAGCATGGTCTGGCGCTTGAGGCCGATCTGCTTGGCAATGGCACGTACCGGGGCGATGAAGCCCATGTCGAGCATGCGGTCGGCTTCGTCCAGCACCAGCCAGCGCGTTTCGTTGAGGCGGATCTTGTTGTCGTCGAGCAGGTCCTTGAGGCGACCCGGCGTGGCAACGACCACATCGACGCCCTTGGCGATCTTCTGCACCTGATGGTAGCGCGAGACGCCACCCAGGACGAGCACGGTGTCGAGCTTCATCTTCGAGCCCGCGAACTTGCGCAGGTTCTCTTCGATCTGCACAGCCAGTTCACGTGTCGGCGCCAGGATCAGCGCCCGGGTGGTCATGGGACGGGGACGGCCGGTAAGGCCGAGAATGCCGGCCAGGATCGGCAGGCCGAAGGCCGCCGTCTTGCCCGATCCGGTCTGGGCAATGCCCAGCATGTCCCGGCCCTCGATGAGCTTGGGGATGGCCTGGGTCTGGATTTTTGTGGGCTCGGTGAAGCCGCCGGCAGTCAGGCTGTCGGTAATCAGGGTCGGCAGGCCGAGCGAAATGAAATCGTTCAAACTCTTGTCTTTCATGTTGCGCGAAACCGCGCATGCGCTCTGCTGCACAGGCAGCGAGCGCGCTTCAATATTGCAATCGGGCGATAGGGATTATCGCGCGGGTGCTGGCTCAAACCCGGACCGATCGCCTCTGGGCAATTCTGGTATCCGGGCTGACTTCGCCGCTCACCGCGTAAGCAAGAAGAGAAGTCCATCGACGGTCAATGTGCCGCGACGTCCGGCACATATGGGCGAGATGGCGGAAAATAGCAAGCGCGGGAGCTGCATGGGAGGCGTGCGGGGTGGACCTAGCCTCTGTGACCTAAGCTAGATCCCGCCATACCAGTCATAGCCATTGTCTTCCCAATAGCCGCCCTTGCCCTGGCCGAAGGGCGTGAGGTCGTCGACGAGTTCGATCGTGTGCAGGTATTTGGGCTGCTTGTAGCCCAGCGCCCGTTCGATCCTGAGGCGGATCGGCGCGCCATTGCTTACCGGCAGCGTCTGGTCGTTGAGCCCGTAGCTGAGGATGGACTGTGGATGATACGCGTCCACGAGGTCCGAGCTGGTATAGTAGAGGATGTCGCCCGACAGGCCGCGCTGGATATTGTCGTAGCAGTGATAGACGGCAAAGCGCGCGCCGGGCTTGACGCCCGCCTGGTCTAGCACCGGCCCGAGCGGCGTGCCGGTCCATTTGGCGATGCAGCTCCAGCCCTCGACGCAGTCATGTCGCGTGATCTGGGTGCGGCTGGGCATGTTGCGCAATTCGGCCAGCGAGAAGCTGACTTCGCGCTCCACCATGCCCTTGATGGTGAGGCGATAGGGCTCGAAATTGGCCTGCCGCAGGAACATATATTCGGCCGTCGTCGGCTCGGTCGATCCGTTAGGCCGCATGCCCTGCCGGATTTCACTTTCCGAAAACTCGCGCGCCAGCACCTGATCGCCGATCAGGGCACGCTGAGCCTGGTAGGTCAGCACATTGGCCTGTTCCATCGCCGCGCGCACCGGATTGCCGCGCTGCCCGAGAAAGTCGAACTGGTTGCAGCCTGACAGAGCGAGCGAGGAACCGACGGCGGCCGAGCCGATGAGAAACTTGCGGCGATTGACGATGAGGCGGCTCATGGCTTGTCTCCCTCCCGGCTGGGCGTGCCAGGACTGGTGCGATACCACCCGGTGATCATCGAGCGCAGCTCGTTGATCGGCCCGGCCAGGAGCACCATGGCAATGTGGACGATGAAGAACAGCACCAGCAGCACCATGACCACGAAGTGGATAGTGCGCGCCGTCTGCCGCCCGCCGAATATGTCGAGCAGCCACGGCCAGGCGGCGTCCATGCCGGGGCTCATGGTGAGGCCGGTCAGGATGATCAGCGGGAAAAGGACGAAGAACACGGCAAAATAGCTCAGCTTCTGCAGCGGCGAATACGTCCGTCCGTGATGCAGGCGCAGACGCGCGTGGTCGAGCGCATCGCGCGGCAGCCCGGTAAGGTCCGCGCCCTTGGGAAGAATGTCCCGCCTCAGATGCCCATTGATGAAGCTGGCAAGGAACCAGACGAACAGCGCTGCGACGAATATCCAGCCAAAGAAGAAGTGCACGACGCGCCCGGTCGCCAGGTCCCGGAACGAGGGAATGGTGACGGCCCCGGGGAAGCCGACGAACTGTGGCTGCTCTGCCGAGCCGCTCATGCCCAGTACACCCGTCGTGTCGAATGTATTGCCAAAGATCGTGGTCTGGCCGCGCGGTCCATCCGGCGTATTGACGGCCCCGATCTTGAACACCGCATTGTCGAAACCGAAGCCGGACTGCTGCCCGATATAGAGGGTCGGATGCGCGTTGAAGATCTGAAGCCCGGTCAGCAGCAGGAAGAACAGGCAGATGGCCCAGGTCCAGTGCGTCAGACGCGTCCAGATGGACTGGCGATAGACCAATGGTCCTTTCACGGGCGGCAGCGCATTCTGGTCAGTCATAGTTTCCCCCTGGGCCTTGTGACCCGCTCCCTCTGAGTAACGCTAGCGCATAGCTCGGATGGTCGCCATCACGTCGAAGTTATTGTTTCTTGTTTCCTGTCTTATTCGGATCGGCATAGCGCGAAGTTACCCCGCTCGCTTTTTCGTGCGCGGCGTGTAACCTCGCGTGAGGTCAGGGCGAATGGAGAAGCAATGCAGGCTGACGGCACCGAACAGCGGCTGCGCGGGCTGATGCTCGCTTCGCTCGATGGCGATGCTGCCGCCTATCGGATGCTGCTGGCCGAACTGACGCGTTATCTCCGCCCCTGGTTCGCCCGGCGGCTGAGTGCAGCCCACGTCTCGCATGCGGAGGACCTCGTGCAGGAAACCCTGCTGGCCGTGCATACGCGGCGCCTGACCTATGATCGCAGCCGGCCCTTCACGGCCTGGCTGCACGCGATCGCACACCACAAATTCGTCGACCATGTCCGCCACCACGCCATCCGCCCCACTGTGCCGCTCGAGGACGACGCACCCATCTTTGCCAGCGATGACAGCGCCCATGTTGCCGACCGCCGCGATGTCGAAGCGGTGTTGAGCACCGTGCCGGATCGCACGGCCGAACTGATACGCCAGACCCGGATCGAGGGGGCGAGTGTTGCCGAAGCAGCCGCCCGTCAGGGCATGACCGAGACTGCCGCCAAGGTATCCATTCATCGCGGCCTCAAATCCCTCATGGGACGCTTTGCCGGGGGTGGGAAGTGACCGACGAACTCATCACCCGTCTGTCGGCCGATCTGACGCCGGTCCGGTCACGCGCCATGGAGCGGCATCTTTGGCGGGCGCTCGCCATAGGCGCCGTCATTACCCTGCCCTATGCATGGCTGGTGTTGGACCTTGCTTTTGGTCGGCCTTTCATTCCGTTGTCGGGCGGCATGTTCTGGATGAAATTCGGCTACACGCTGGCTTTTGCGCTTCTGGGCCTTGCAGCCGTGCCCGCGCTGAGCCGGCCCGATGGGCGCATCCGCTGGCCCCTCGTCGCCGCCGGTATTGTCGTGCTTTTCGCCCTTGGCCGCGGCACGATGGGCTGGATGGAGAGCGACTGGTCGATGCCGTTTCTCATGGGCAACACCGCCATGGTCTGCCCCTGGCTCATTACGCTGACAAGCCTGCCCATGCTGGCCAGCCTGATGCTGGCGATGCGACGACTGGCGCCGGCTTCCCCAACCACGGCCGGCTTTGCCGCCGGCCTGTTGGCAGGAGGCTTCGGCGCCTGGGCCTATGCCTTTTTCTGCGGCGAGGACGCCATGATGTTCATCGCCGTCTGGTACAGTATCGGCATTGGCATCACCGCGCTGCTCGGTGCCGTAGTCGGCCGTTTCGCGCTGCGCTGGTAGGGTGGCCACCCTTGGCTTTGCCGGGCCTGGCCACCCTTTGCGCATCTATTGTGCGAGCGCGTCGGCATATCGTGCCGAGACTTCGTCCCAGTTCACCACATCCCACCAGGCATCGAGATAGTCGGCCCGGCGATTGTTATAGGTGAGGTAATAGGCGTGTTCCCACACGTCGTTGCCGATCACCGGCGTGCCCTTGACCTCGGCCACGTCCATCAGCGGATTGTCCTGGTTCGGTGTCGAGGTGATCTCGAGCTCGCCCGATTCGTTGACGATCAGCCAGACCCAGCCCGAACCAAAGCGGCCAGCGCCGGCCTCTTCGAATGCGGCCTTGAACGCATCCATCGAGCCGTAAACGGAGTCGATGGCGGCAGACAGGTCGTCACTCGGCTCGCCGGCCTGGTCAACTGGGCCGATAATTTCCCAGAAGAACGAGTGGTTCCAATGTCCACCAGCACTGTTACGTACAGTGGTGCTGTATGAGCTGGCAGAGGCCAGGATTTCCTCGAGCGTGACATCCGTGAGATTGTCGTCACCCTGCGCTGCCGCATCGTTGAGATTGTCGACGAAGCTCTGGTGATGCTTGGAGTGATGCAACTCCATTGTCTGCGCGTCGATGACCGGCTCGAGCGCATCATATTCATAGCCGAGTTCGGGCAGGGTGAACGCCGCATCCTGGGCCGAAACCGGCAGAACGAAAGCAGCAACTGCCATGGCAGCGATGGCAGGCGTGAAGGTCTTCATGAAGGGTGCTCCTTGACGGTGGGGTCAAGGCAGAACCCAGACCATCCAAGGCAGTTCCGAAGACAACTCCTTGCGGCTGATGACTTTTTCGTTGGCGGCCGAATGGCAGGGCGCTCCCCCTGCGCAAGAGGGAGACGCCGCCGCGCTGGCCCTACTCGTCCCGTGCCGCCCAGTTCATGCCGCGGCGCATGATCGTCGCCATGTTGGAATTCTCGAATTCCTTAGCCTGGTGCCCGAGCGTCATGTGGAAGACCCGGCCCTGGCCATACTTGCGCTTCCAGACCACTGGCATGACGACCCCCTCGATCCAGGAGGCATGCTCACCGGTAAAGGTCGTCGTCGCCAGCACCTCGTTGGACGGGTCGACATGCATGTAATATTGCTCGGACGTATAGGGGAAGCTCGGCTTTATCCCGGCCATGATGGGATCATCGGGCTTGGTCACATCCACCGTGTAATCGATGATATTGCCCGGATGGGCCACCCACTGGCCGCCCACCATGAACTGATAGTCCACCGCATCGCGGAAGGCATCGCTCATGCCGCCATGATGGCCGGCAAGGCCCACGCCGTTTTCCACTGCCTTGGTGAGGTTCGCCACCTCTTCCTTCTCGATCTTGCTCATGGTGAAGATCGGGATGATCAGCGACAGGTCGGCAATCGAGGGATCGGCAAAGGCGCTGGTTTCGGTGGCGGTGCGGACCGAATACCCGTCCTCATGCAGCCACCGGCGATAGATGGCGGCGCATTCTTCCGGGTCGTGACCTTCCCAGCCGCCATAAACGATCAAAGCACTGCGCATGAGCATTCCCCGCAAATCAAACGGCGCGGAGAATACCCGACTGAGCCAGTATTGAAAGCCCGTCAGGCACGATTGGCGTGGTCGAGCCTGCTCACGAAATGCAGGCGACGCCCGAAAGCCCAGTCGAGCGGGGCCGGATAAAGCCCGAGCCTGACCTGCCTTTTGCCCTCGCTCACGCCGGCGCGGTCGAAGGCTTTATGCCACTGTTCGGTATCGAGGTAGTTGTAGGGCAGCCGCACATCGTGCCCGCGATTGCCGACCCAGTCCATCAGGCGAAGGACGGGTCCGGCAAGAAGCCCCTCGCGCAGATGATCCTTGACCACGACGCTCCTGGCCGCGACCCGCGCCGCCTCGGCGAGCACCGCACCGGGGTCATCGGTATGATGGAGGACGTCGACGATGGTGACATGGTCGAAAGCGGCTTGGGCAAAGGGCAGCGTTGCGCCGTCATATTCCGTCACCGGGATATGGGTCACCGGACGCACCAGCACATCGACGCCTTCGACGACCAGTTCCGGCCGGCGCCGCATCAGCGCCACCGCCACTTGTCCGTCGCCGCAGCCCAGATCGAGTACCCTCGCAGGTCCGGCCGGGATCGCTGCCGCCAGCGCATCGGCCAGTTTTTCGACGCGTCGTCCGAAGATCAGCGCGCCATGCACGGCATTGAGTGCCCGCTTGCCTCCGTCGAACCCGCTCATGCGGTAACGGTTTCCAGGCGACGCGAAAGGGCGAAGGCCCAGCCTTTGAGCACCACATAATTGACGCCCGAGGTCAAAAGGACAACCAGCACCGCCGCCGGCAGGCTGGGCAGAGCCAGCGTGCCGTGCAGGATATAGCCGAAGATCGTCGCCAGGGTCAGCGCCATCATCTGCACCGCCACATAGCGCGGCAGCGCCTGGCCATGCGCGGCGTCGGACGAGAAGGTGAAGCGCCGATGCAGCAGATAGACCGGCACGATATAGGCGGCATAGCATGCCGCATTGATCATCCAGGCATCGACCCTGGGGAAAAGGCTCACAAGTAGGCTCGAGAGCAGCACGAAGCTCGCGGCAGCGCCACCCCCGATCAGCACGAATGAGACAATGCCGCCGCGCCTGCGTTTAACGACGTGCTGGGCAGTCGGATCGGGCATCATGCTCATCAGGGCAACACTCATGGACAGGAAATCCAGTTACGCAGGCTTCAACCAGCATTGACAGCCAAGCGTTGCAGGCGCGTTTACGTTTGCGCCGAGCAGTGGATATTTCATCACAGGCCGCTGGAATTTTGACCGGAAGGTCCACTTTTCACTGTCACAAAACCCTGCTTAACTGTTTTCCGACGCTGTCGGTTGGTGCGCAAGTGCTGTGTGCCGGCGAGATGGAGAGTACGTCGCACGCAAAAAGCAAAAGGGATAACAGGGATGAAGAGATTTCTTCTGGGCGCCACCGCGCTCGCGCTCTGCGCAGGATATTCAACGGCGGCCCAGGCCGAGTTCACGCTGAACATCCTGCACATCAACGACTTCCACTCCCGTTTCGACCCGATCACCGGCACCGATTCCAACTGTGATGCCGAGACCGACGCTGCCGGCGAATGTTTCGGCGGCATTGCCCGCCTCAAGACCATCATCGACGACACCCGCGCCGGCTACGCGGACGGCAATTCGCTCCTGCTTTCGGCGGGCGACAATTTCCAGGGCTCGCTCTACTACACCACCTACAAGTCCAAGGTCGTTTCCGACTTCTTCAACCAGATGGGCTTCGACGTGGTCGCCACCGGCAACCATGAATTCGACGACGGTCCCGAGGAATTCCTCAAATTCATCGAAGCGGCCGAATTCCCGATCATCGGCGGCAATTTCGACGTGTCCAAGGATCCGGCCCTCGCCGGCAAGATCGAAGGCTCGATCGTGCTCGAGGTGGGCGGCGAAAAGATCGGCATTATCGGCGCCACCACCGAGGATACCCCGGACATCGCCTCGCCCGGCCCGAATATCGAATTCACCGACGTGTTCGAATATGTCCGCAACGCCGCCGCGACCCTCGATGCGGCCGGCGTCAACAAGATCATCCTCCTCAGCCATATCGGCTATACCGTCGATCTGCAGCTGGCAGCCGATGTGCCGCTGGTGGACGTGATCGTTGGCGGCCACAGCCACTCGCTGCTCGGCTCGATGGAAGGCGCCGTCGGCCCCTATCCCACCATGGTCAAGAACCCCGATGGCATCGAGGTCCCGGTCGTCCAGGCCAACCAGTATGGCAAGTATCTGGGCGATATCGCCATCACCTGGGATGACGAAGGCAATGTCATCAAGGCCGAAGGCGAACCCTTCCTGATCGACGCTTCGGTCACCGGCAACGAGGACTTCAAGTCCCAGCTGGCCGATCTCGCCGAGCCGATCGAGGAGCTGACCAGCACCGTGATCGGCACCGCCACAGACATGCTTGATGGCTCGCGCGAAGTCTGCCGCGCCAAGGAATGCTCGATGGGCAATCTGCTCGCCGACGCCATTCTCGATCGCGTCGCAGACCAGGGCGCCACCATCGCCTTCCAGAATGGCGGCGGCATCCGCGCCTCCATCGATGCCGGCGAAATCACCATCGGCGATGTGTTGACGGTTCTGCCCTTCTCCAACACGCTGGCGACTGTTCAGATCAGCGGAGCCGATGTGATCGAAGCCCTTGAGAATGGTGTCAGCGACATCGAGAACGGCGCCGGTCGCTTTGCGCAGGTCGCCGGGCTCAAATATGCCTTCGACGTCAAGCAGCCGGTCGGCAGCCGCGTCAGCGACGTACAGGTCAAGGGTGAAGGCGACAGCTGGGTCCCGATCGATGAGGAAGCCACCTATACCATCGTCACCAACAACTATGTGCGTGGCGGCGGCGACGGCTACGGCACCTTTGCCGAAGGCGACAATCCTTACGATTTCGGCCCGCCGCTCGAGCAGGTGGTTGCCGAATACCTTGCCAAGCTGGGCGGGGAATACACGCCCTATACCGACGGACGTATCACCGTCATCGAATAGGCGCACAGGTCCATTCGCATATGGAAAGGGCGCCACGTGGCGCCCTCTTCTATTCAGTCTCCCAGCGCCATCACCAGATGCTCGGCTTGCCAGGGCTTGGGTATGAATGCAGCATCGTCTGGCAGCTCGCCCGCCAGCGGCTTGCGCCCGGCCGAGACCACGATGATGCGGATGTGCGGCCATACGGTCCGCACATGATTGGCGAGGACCATGCCATTGCGCGAGCCCGGCATATTGACGTCGGTGACGAGACCAACGAAGGAATCCCCCGCCTGATCGAGAATGCTCAGCGCCTCGGCGACATTGCTCGCTTCCCATACGACATAACCATGATCGCGAATGAGATCGGCGATATCCATCCGGATCAGCGGTTCGTCATCGACGACGAGGAAGCACTTTTCAGATTGGGTGTGTGCGGGCATGGCTATTCAACACATGGGTTACGATGACGGCTCAATCTTTCTCGTGACCGAACGGTTCCAGGCGCCGTAATCACTTTGTAATCAACAAAAAAGGCGCCGATCCGGGCGCCTTTGCTGCCAGCATCGCGACTTGTCAGCGGCGGCGGGCCAGCTGTCCCCAGATCAATAGGATAAGTACTGCGCCCACGATCGAGGCGATGAAGCCGGCGCCATCGCCTTCCCCATACCAGCCGATCTGCTGGCCCAGCCAGGTCGCAAGCACTGAGCCGACGATGCCGAGAAGTGTGGTGAGGATGAAGCCGCGCGGCTTGTTGTCGCCGGGGGTGATCCACTTGGCGATCAGCCCTGCGAAGAAGCCGATGATGATGGCCCAGACAATGCTCATGTGTGACGCTCCTAGTTGGCCTGAGTAAATTTACCCGACGCCAACAGGTTGCACTTCCCGCTGCAAATTTGATCGGAAAATAGCTTCGAAAAGCCTGCAACCGGTCGGAGGTCTCACCGTTATCGGCCTGTCCAAGTGGGGGGCACATCCCACAGAGGAGACTTTCTATGCGTAAGATCATTACTACTACTGCCCTCGCCGCCCTGATGGCATCCAGTGCGCTTCCGGCCTTTGCCCAGGACGCCAATGCCGGAGCCGGTGTCGGCGTGGACGCCGGCGCTGGCGTGTCGGTCGAGACTCCGGCAGTTGATGCCAATGCTGGCGCCAATGCCGACGCCGATGTCGACGCCACGGCCGCAACGACCGGACAGGCCGACAACACCTATGGATCGCTGATGGCATCCATCAAGGCGAATGCCGACGTGGACCTGACCACCGTTACCGATGAATCCAAGGTCACCATCGTGCTGCTGTCGTCGCTTCAGGGCAATGCCGCCACGGAAGGTGCAGCGCTTGATAACGAGCTTGAGGCAAATGCCGACGCTCACAGCAAGCTGCACAGCAATATCGACGGCAATGCCGCCATCAAGGCCAAGCTGGAAGCCGAAGGCTATGCGAGCACCGACGTGGTGGCCGTGAAGGCCAACGCGGACGGCTCCGTCATCGTCTATGTGGACGACCGCGCCTGATCGGCGTCGACCGTCAACCAAAAGGCCCCGGAGCAATCCGGGGCCTTTTGTTTCGCCGATGTGATCCGCGCCGCGCCCGGCGGGCGCAACCCGGCCGCTCTCCTGTCGTTGGGCACCCAGAAGGAGACCGTCATGAAGCCAGCCATTCTTGCCATCGTCCTGAACTGCACTGCGTTAGTACCCGCTTTTGCTCAGGGTCTTCCTGCGCTGGAAGGGAACGGCGCGCAGACACAGTCCGTGGAATTGGCCAATGGGGCGGTGTCAGTCTCGGTGGAAAGCCAGGGCGACCTTTCGCTCAACCGTGGGGAAGATACAGCCAGCGGCGCGCTTGGTATCACTGTCAACGGCGTCTCTGTCGAATTGGGCGGAAATTCCTTTGCTCAGGGCACAACGCCATCGGGGCGAGATAACTCGGCTGCCCCCGCACCGGTGCCAGCGACACAAGGATCGCCACAGTCCCCCCAGACGCGGACCGCGCGTTCAGAGGAAACGGCCTCATGCCACGGCGACATCCCCTCTGCCGACCAGTTGGCGGCTGCGCTGGCGGCCAGTCTGCCTGTTCGGCTCGAAGAGGCACGCTGCGTTCAGGCACGCCCGATCGTGACGTCCCTGCTTGCAAGCCAGCCGGCCCTTATTGCCGGAATTCAGCAGGCTGGGCTGCCGCCAGCAGGCGTGGTTGCGATCACAATCGATAACACGGCCGTGATCCTGGGCGTCGACGCTGACAACATAAGTCGCTGAGATTCCTGAATATTCGCCATAAAATAGGCAGACGCAGTCCGATCACAATATATTTGTGCGCGGAACGAACCTTAGGCGCTGGGATTATGCATAACGAACCATCAAGGTTTAATATAATTGAAAAATAAGGATGAGACAAATGCGCTCTTTCCCAAAAGTACTTTTGACTTCTGCCGCTGCTCTGACTCTGACTTCCGCAGTTGCTTTCGCGCAGACCAACGACAGCAGCAACATTCTCAACGATACCCTCGATAGCGTGACAGATACAGTAGATAGCACTGTAAACAGCACCGTCGATACTCTGAACAACACCGTTGATTCCACCGTTGGTGGCGTCACCAACGAAGGCGATGTCGGCGGTGACGTGTCCGGCACGGTCGGCGACGTGACCAATTCGGGTGACACCGCCAATCTCAGCGATGTCGCGGATCTGTCGAACATCCTGTCGATGATCGAAGCCGGCAATGCCGATGTCAGCGATATTTCGGACGTCAGCGACGTTCAGGTCGTGGATGTCGCCGACGTCGCCAATTTCGACGCCAATGCGCTGAACGACGCCCTGAACGGCAATGCGAGCAATATCTCGGCTCTGCAGGACGCCATCAGCGGCAACCAGGCCCTGACGGGCTTCCTGAGCGACAATGCCATCGACGTTTCGGACGTTATCGCGCTCAATAACAACCAGGATGGCTCGCTGGTCATCTACACCAACAGCCAGGACTAAGTCTCGGTTGTAAGGTCAAAAAGCCCTCGGCTTCGGCCGGGGGCTTTGCCCGTGCCATCTTCGCTGTGGCATCAAGCAACAAGGGCCGCTCCAGATCGGAGCGGCCCTTGTTGTTCTTGAAGAAGGGCTTACACCCTGTGTTCGGTCCGGTCGCGATCGGTAACCGTCGCCAGGTCGAGCACTTTCTGGATATTGGTGGCGTGGCGGAAACTCGGCTCGCGATTGCGTCCCTCGCGGCAGGCTTCGACAAAGCGCTCGTAGTTCGTCGGCACGGGATCGACCGCCACTTCCGTCCAGGTCCCGGTTTCCACATCGGCACCAAGGCAGGTGAAGAGCTTGGACCAGTCATGCCGGTGCTGCACCTCGACCGAGCCCTGGTCGCCATAGACGCGCAGCCGCAACTCGTTGAAATGCCCTGTGGCCCAGCGCGAGGCATGCACCACGCCCAGCGCGCCATTTTCGAGCTGCGCGGTCATGGCAAAGCTGTCATTGGCGTCAAGATCGTATTCGCCGATCACGTTGCCGGGCGCCTTGTCGAACGTTTCGAGTCGGCAGAACACCTTGGAAAAATCGCTGCCGGCGCCATAAGCGGCAAAATCGAGGATATGCACGCCGATATCGCCCAGCACGCCATTGGAGCCGTGTTTCTTGGAAAGCCGCCACAGCCACTGCGACTCCGTGCGCCAGTCACCCCAGGCCTTGCTGACCAGCCAGCTCTGCAGGTAGCTCGCCTCGAAATGCTTGACCTTGCCGACCTGGCCCGACTGCACGATCTCGCGGGCCTTCTGCAGCTGCGATACGTTGCGATAGGTAAGGTTGACCATGTTGACGAGGCCCAGCCGCTCGGCCGTTTCGGTCATCTCCATGGCGCGGGCATGGTCGGTCGCCAGCGGCTTTTCGCAGAAGACATGCTTGCCGGCGGCAAGGGCTGCCATGGTCGTGGGATAGTGCACGCTGTCGGGCGTCACATTGGCCACCGCATCGAACTCGCCCCAGGCGATCGCGGCGTCGAGCGAGCCGAAGCCGCGCTCGATATTATGCGCCGCGCAGAAGGCTTCGACCCGGGCGGGATCGACATCGACGCCGCCGACCAGCGTCACCCCCTCTATGGCTGCAAAATTCTTGGCATGCGTATTGGCCATGCCGCCGGTACCCAGGATGAGGATACGCATAGTTCGATTCCTTGGGCCCCAGCCCCGCTTGAAATTGAGCCCGGGCCCCGCCTGACAGGACCCGGACTTTTCTTTTGTGTCGTCGCCCGGTTTAGCCGCGCGATCCATCGGCGTCTGCCCCTTGTGCGAGCAAGTCTTGCCCCAAATGCCGGGCAATCGGCTCGCGTTTGGAAGCTTATGCCTTCACTTCGCCGGCATGGTCGGCGGCCGAGAGCTTGGCGCCGCGCTCCTCGATCTTCTCGATCGCCTCGCCCACCGGCGTATTCGGCGCCTTCATCAGGTGCGCATGACGCTCGCCCTGATAGGCCCAGTTGACCGCATTGCGCAGCACCTTGCCGACATTGGCGTCGTGATAGGTGGGATAGGTTTCGTGCCCGGGGCGGAAATAGAAGATGTTGCCCGCGCCGCGACGATAGGTCAGGCCCGAGCGGAACACTTCGCCGCCCTGGAACCAGCTGACGAACACCGTCTCCAGCGGCTCGGGCACGGTGAAGGGCTCGCCATACATCTCTTCGTATTCGAGCTCGAAATAGGGCGGCAGGCCCTTGGCGATCGGATGGCCCGGATTGACCACCCAGAGGCGCTCGCGTTCACCCGCTTCGCGCCAATGCAGGTTTGCCGGCGACCCCATCAGCCCCTTGAACACCTTCGAATGATGCCCCGAATGCAGCACGATCAGGCCCATGCCCTGCCAGACATGTTCCATGACGCGCTTGACGACGACGTCATCGACCTTGTCGTGGGCCGCATGGCCCCACCAGAGCAGCACATCTGTTTCGGCCAGAACCGCATCGGTCAGGCCGTGCTCGGGCTCCTGCAGGGTCGTGGTCTTGATCGACAGGTTGCTGTCTTCGGAGAGCAGCTTGGCGATCTGGTTGTGCATGCCATTGGGATAGTTCTCGGCCACGACCTTGTTTTTCTGCTCGTGGACATTTTCACCCCATACAAGGGTACGGATCGGCATTGTCAGTCTCCTGGTCGAGCGGCAATTGGGAGGGAGCCGCTAATTGCTGTGCACGTCATCGCTGAATGACCGGAACCTCTGTCTGCCGACGAGGTTCCGCGCGGAAGGACGAGCATGGGTGGTAAACGGGGCGACCCCAAGGCCGCCGCCGGAGATTTGCGAACTCAGCGGATCGGCTTGCCCGCCTCGTTGAAGCGATGGACCTTGTCTTCCATGGGCGAGACGCGCAACGTGCTGCCGCTGGCATGGTCGACTGCGCCTTCGATGCGCACCACCACCGGCTCTTCCTGCCCCATTTCGAGATAGACATAGGTGTCGGCGCCCAGATTCTCGGTATGGATCACCGTGCCTTCCCACTTGCCATTTGGATCGACCAGCATGTGCTCGCCTCGGATGCCGAGCGTCGTGCAGTTATAGGCAGCCGCCTTGTCACCGGTGATGAAGTTCATCTTCGGCGAGCCGATGAAGCCGGCTACGAAAATGCTGTCGGGGCGCTCATAGAGCTCCATGGGCGTGCCCACCTGCTCCACGAGGCCATCGCGCAGCACGCAGATGCGGTCGGCCAGCGTCATGGCTTCGACCTGGTCATGGGTCACGTAGATCATCGTCACGTCGTGCATGCCTTCATGCAGCTTGGCGATCTCGATGCGGGTGGCGACGCGCAGCGCCGCGTCGAGATTGGACAGCGGCTCGTCGAAGAGGAACACCTTGGGATCGCGGGTAATGGCGCGGCCGATGGCGACGCGCTGGCGCTGACCACCCGAGAGCTGCTTGGGCAGGCGGTCGAGATACTGCCGGATCTGCAGCATGTCCGCGGCCTTTTCGACGCGCTTGCGGATGTCGTCCTTGGTATGACCCTTTTCGAGCGTCAGGCCGAAGGCCATGTTCTCGTAGACAGTCATGTGCGGATAGAGCGCGTAGGACTGGAACACCATGGCGATGCCGCGCTTGGACGGCGCCAGCGCATTGACCACCTTGCCGTCGAACAGCATTTCGCCCGACGTGATGTCCTCAAGGCCCGAGATCAGCCGCAGCAGGGTGGACTTGCCGCAGCCCGAGGGGCCGACGAAGACCATGAATTCGCCCTTGCGCACTTCCAGGTCGACACCCTTGATGACCTCGACCATGCCGAAGGACTTGCGGACGTTGCGAAGCTCGATGCTTGCCATCTTTTTCTAACTCCTTAGCCTTTCACGCCGCCGGCCGTGAGGCCCGAAACAATCTTGCGCTGGAAAATCAGGACGAGGACCACCAGCGGTACGGTGACGACCACCGATGCGGCCATGATGATGCCCCAGGGAATTTCATACTGCGATCCGCCCGAAAGCAGCGCGATGGCCACAGGCACGGTGCGGGTCTGGTTCGAAACGGTGAAGGTCAGCGCGAACAGGAATTCGTTCCAGGCCGCGATAAAGGCCAGAAGCCCGGTGGTCACCAGCGCCGGCCACATCAGCGGCATGAACACGCGGGTGATGATAATCCAGGGCGTTGCTCCATCGACGATCGCCGCTTCCTCGATCTCGATCGGCAGATCACGCATGAAGGTGGTCAGCACCCAGACGGTGAAGGGCAGCGTGAAGATGGTATAGGCGAAGATTAGCGCCCAGGGCGTGTTGTAGATGCCGAGGAACCGGATGACCTCGAACAGGCCGGCCAGCACCGCGATCTGCGGGAACATCGAGACGGCCAGGATCGTCATCAGCAACAGCCCCCTGCCCCGGAACCGCACGCGGCTCAGCGCGAAGGATGCGGTGATGGCGAGGAACAGCGCCAGGATCACGGTGACGCTGGCCACGAAGACCGAGTTCAGCAGGTTGCGCGGGAACTCGCCCTGCGTGAACACCGACCGGAAGTTGTCGAGGCTGAACGAGGTCGGCCAATAGGTCACGCGGAAGAGGTCGGTGCCAGATTTTAGGCTGGTGAGGATGGCGTAGTAGAAGGGAAAGACCGACACCACGACGATGGTCACCACCAGCGCGTAGAACAGCACCGTCTTGGTGAGTTTCCACAGATCGAACGTCGCGCCCATCAGCGGTCTCCCCCTTCGAAATTCACCTTGCCCAGCCAGATATAGAGGATGGTGAAGACGGCGATCAGCAGGAACAGCAGCGTCGACTGCGTCGAGCCTTCGGCGAATTTGTCGAACTGGAAGAGATTTTCCTGCGCCAGCACCGACATGGTCTTGGTGGCCCGCGAGTTCGGGGTCAGCACATAGATGAGGTCGAAGATGCGCAGGGCATCGAGCACGCGGAAGATGATCGCCACCATCAGCGCCGGCCGCACCAGCGGCAGGGTGATGCGGAAGAACTGCTTGACCGGGTGGACGCCATCGATATTGGCGGCCTCGTAGATGTCCTTGGGGATCATCTGCAGGCCCGCCAGGATCAGCAGCGCCATGAAGGGCGTAGTCTTCCAGATATCGACGATCAGCACCGCGGTCATCGCCGTGTCGGCACTGGCCGTCCAGGCCACCGGCGCGGCGAGCAGCCCGAGCTTCATGCCCAGGTCGTTGATGATGCCGAACTGGTCGTTCAGCATCCAGCTCCACATGCGGGCCGACACGATGGTCGGAATGGCCCAGGGGATCAGGATGGCGGCGCGGACGATGCCGCGGCCCTTGAATTCGGCATTGAGCACCAGCGCCACGATCATGCCCAGGACGGTTTCCCAGAGCACCGACCAGAAGGCGAAGCGCACGGTGTTCCACACCGCATTCCACCAGTTGGGATCGGCGAGCACGCCGCGATAGCGCACGGTGCCGCTTTCGAGCACCTGCCAGCGCAGATAGTTGGCAAAGCCGACCCATTCCGCGCCGTAAAGGTTGTTGAGCGTAACGTCGGTGAAGGAAAAGTAGATCGAGCGCAGCAGCGGCCATCCGGCCACGATTGCCAGCGCGATCAGCATCGGCACCAGGAACCACCGCGCCGCGCGCACGCGCTGCTGCATCAGTTCCGATTTGATCTGCGGGGCCGCGGCGGGCCGCGCCGTCGCCAGGGCGTCAGTGGCCATGAGATCCTCCTCCCTTTTCGTCATCATTACGCAAGGCGGGCGGCGGGGAAAGACCCTGCCGCCCGCCTGCTTGGGCTACCGGGAGGACTTACCAGGAGTCGCCCTTGAGATCGGCCAGGTCAGCCTCGAGCACTTCGAGGTTCTCGGCGGCGCTGCCATTGCCCGACAGCGTGTCATGCACGGCCGACCAGAACAGCGAGGAGACCTCGTTGTAGTTGGTCTTGGTCGGAGCCGACGGACGCGGAACGGCCTGCTCGAAGATCGCCTGCCAGTTCGCCATGAACGGAGAAGCGGCCAGCACGTCGGCATCCTCATAGAGCGACGGGATGGTGGGCAGGTTGGACTGGTTGATCGCGCGTTCCTTCTGCACTTCTTCCGAAGCAAGATACTTCACGAGCTCGATGGCGGCTTCCTGGTCCGGAGAGTACTTGGAAACGGCCATGTTCCAGCCGCCCAGGGTTGCCGCCGAACGAGCGCCTTCCCCATCACCGGCCGGAAGCGGAGCCACGTCGAACTTGCCCTTGACGGCAGAGTCGTCGCCATTGCCCAGCGCGTAGGCATAGGGCCAGTTGCGCATGAACACGGCATTGCCCAGCTGCCAGACGCCGCGGCTTTCTTCTTCCATATAGGCCAGCACGCCTTCCGGCGCGATCGTGCCCACCCAGCCGGCGGCACGGTCGATCGCCGCGGCAGCCTGCTCGTTGTTGATGGAGATGGTGCCATCAGCTTCGATGATCTGGCCGCCGCCATTCGACATCACCCATTCCAGGGCATCGCAGGTCAGGCCTTCATAGGCATTGCCCTGGAACACGAAGCCCCAGAGTTCCGAAGCGCCTTCGGCACGTTCGGCATCCATGATTTCCTTGGCGGTCGCTTCCAGCTCGGACCAGGTGGCCGGGACGGACTTGCCGTACTTCTCGAGCAGGTCGGTGCGGTAGTAGAGCGCCGGAGCGTCGGTGAAGGCCGGCAACGCCACGAGCTTGCCGTCCACGGTCTGCGACTCGATGATCGAGGGGAAGTGGTTGCCCACGATGTCGGAAGCAGCTTCGGTCAGGTCGACAAAGTGCTCGGCCAGCTGGGGAGCCCAGATCACGTCGGTCTGGTAGACGTCGATGTCGGTATTGCCGGCAGCGAGCCACAGGCGATACTGACCGAACTGGTCGGTGGTCGACGAGGGCATCGGCACCACGGTCACGGTGTGGCCGGTATCGGCTTCGAACTTGTCGAGCTGGCTGCGCAGGAATGCCAGGCCATTGCCGGTATCGCCCGACACGATGGACAATTCGGCGGCCTGGGCCGCACCGGCCACCAGCGTCACGCTCGCCATCATCGAAACGAGCAGCGTCTTCAACTTCATTGGAAATCCTCCCGAAAGAAACATGTCACGAGGGAGGCATCGTCGAGCAAATCCCGCGCCACAGCGCCGGACCAGGTCTCCTCCCCCATAAAAGCGCCCCGCCGAACCGGTTTCGCCGTCCGGTTTTAAAGCGCTTTGGATGATAAGGAAACAGAGGGCCGGAAAACTGTCAAGCGATGCCCGCAGCGATTTTTACGACTTCATTGCAAAAACCTAAAATAGAATAATTAAATCAATGAGATAAAAATGTTGAACGCCGACAAACGTTAAAATTGCGACTGTTTTGATGACGTACGCACCTCAAAAATCTGAAACGTTTCCGCCCTCTTGCGCAGAAATTTGAAATCGCTTTGAATGTCCAGAGGAGGAGAATGGCGGCAAGGTCTGTTCAAAGGACGCCGCCTGCCCTAATGCCTGCAATGCAACGGCTTTGCGCGCCCCTTAGCGGCGGCATGCCGAAGCGTCACGCCATCTGGGCCGCATCGCCGCTATGAGACTGAAGGACCTCGCTGAACATCTCGGCCTGTCGCAGACCACGGTCAGCCGCGCGCTTAACGGCTATCCGGAAGTCAACGAAGCCACGCGCCGCCGCGTTGCACAGGCCGCTACCGAGCTTGGCTACCGGCCCAATGCCAGCGCCCTGCGGCTTGCCACCGGCCGCGCCGGTGCCGTTGGCCTCGTCCTGCGCGGCGCGGACGAACTGGGCCCGCACATGTCCGAATTCCTCTCCGGCGTGGGCAGCCATATGGCAGGCCAGGAAATCGACATGCTGGTTTCCACCGTCGCCAGCCATCAGGAGGAACTGGCCGCCTATCGTCGCCTGGCCGCCAGCCAGAAGGTGGATGCCGTGATTCTGCATTCACCCACCATCCGCGACGAGCGCGCCGAGCTGCTGCTCGATCTCAACATTCCCTTCGTACTGCATGGCCGTACCGAGATCGGGCATCCTTTGGCCTGGCTCGACATCGACAATTCAGGCGCGCTGGAGCGCGCCACCAGCCACCTGCTAGACCTGGGCCACCGGCACATCGCCATTCTCAACGGCGTCCGGGGCCAGACCTTTGCCGAACATCGGGAGCAGGGCTACCTCGCCGCCCATGCCGCGCGCGGCATTCCGGTGCAACGCAGCCTCATGGCCAACGGGGTCTTCACCGACGAAGCGGCCTTCCGCACCGCCCAGGCCATGCTCGAACGCCGCCCCCGCCCCACTGCCTTCCTCGCCGGCTCGATGATGACCGCGCTCGGCGTCTTCCGCGCCATCCGCCAGGCCGGGCTGCAACTGGGCACCGACGTCTCCATGATCGCCCATGACGACGTCTTCCCCTATCTCAACGCCGACAACATGTATCCCTCGATGTCGACGACGCGCTCCTCGATCCGCCAGGCCGGCACCCGTATTGCCGAGCTGATCATGCAGATCCTGGCCGGCAAGCCGCTGGCCGAGGTGCATGAGCTCTGGCCCGTCGAGCTGGTCCTGCGCGAAAGCTCCGGCCCCGCCCCCAAGGGCTGATCGCCGTCATCCTGTCGTGGCCTGGACACACCGCCTTGCACTGGAACGTTCAAAGGTAACGCGGCACAGCCGGGGGGTGAAGCGGGGCAGCCCAGTCCTTGGGGCGACGGGACACAGCCATGCCCATTTGCCGTTTGACCATGGCATCGACCACGGCCATTGTGCGCCAGTCAAAGGGAGCGCAGCCATGGAAAGTCCGTTCGTATCCACCGATTGGCTTGGCGGCCGCCTGGGAGACCCAGACCTCGTCGTGGTCGACGCCAGCTGGCACCTGCCCAATGCCGCTCGCAACGCCCAGGCCGAATATCTCGCCGGGCACATTCCCGGCGCGGTCTTCTTCGACATCGACGGCATTGCCGACACCACCACTGACCTGCCGCACATGCTGCCCTCGCCTGCCGATTTTGCGCGCGCGGTCGGCGCCCTTGGTATTTCCGAGGACAAGACAATCGTCGTCTATGACGAAGTGGGCCTCTTGAGCGCGCCGCGAGTCTGGTGGACCTTCCGCAGCTTCGGCGCGCGTAATGTCCTTATCCTCGAAGGCGGCGGCCCAAAGTGGCGGTCGGAAAAACGCCCTGTCGAGGCAGGTCTCGTTTCTCGCCCCAAGGTGCATTTTGAAATAAGCGCCAATCCGGCCGCAGCCGTGGACTTCGCAACCGTCCTCGCCAACCTGCGCAGCCACGCCGCCCAGGTTGTCGACGCCCGTCCGGCGCCGCGTTTCCACGGCGAGGTGCCCGAACCCCGTGCTGGCCTCAGGTCCGGACATATTCCGGGCAGCATCAACGTGCCTGTAAGCCTGCTCAGCGAAAACGGTCGGCTCAGGACGCCGGACGAGCTTCGCACCATCTTCGCCGATCGCGGCATAGACCTGGACAGGCCGATCATCACCTCCTGCGGCTCGGGCATTACTGCCGTCACCCTGGCGCTCGCCCTCGAACAGGCCGGCGCCAACGCCGTCGCCGTCTATGACGGGTCCTGGGCCGAATGGGGCGCGCACCAGGACGCCGAAATCGAGAGCTGACGGAACGTCTCGGCGACGCAGGCTTTCTTTTTTCGAGAGGAGAACGCCATGTTGGATCACACCGGAATAGTCGTCACCGACCTCGCCCAGGCTCGTCGCTTCTACGACGCCATTGCCAAAGCCCTCGAACTCCAGACCATCGACAATGGTCCCGAAGCTTTCCTTTTCGGCAAGAGCGCCGAAGAACCCATTCCCTATCTCTGGATCGGCACGACGCGACCATCCTATTGGGTGGACGGTTCGCGCGCCGGCCTCAATCAGATGCATGTGGCTTTTCAGGCCCGCGACAAGGCTATGGTCGACGCCTTTTACGAGGCTGCGCTGGCCAATGGCGGCACCGACAATGGCGCGCCCGGTCCGCGTCAGGGCGCCGGCGCCTATTACGGTGCCTTCGTGCTCGATCCGGACGGAAACAATATCGAAGCCTGCGCCAGGGGAAGCGCCGCGGCCTGATCGGTGTCAGGCATAAGCCACCCAGCCACGGAAATCGAAACCGGCAAAGAAGAGGCTGGCGTCCGAAAACCCCGCCTCGGCCAGCATGGCCTCCTCTTGTTCCGGGGCCAGCAGATGCAGCCGCTCCAGCATGGCGCGCCGCCCGTTTTCGGCCTGGACCGCGTCGACGCCGTTGGCGATCGCAAAGGCAGCGTGACGTTGCATCCAGAGCGCACGGCTGTCGTCATCCTGAGCAAAGCTCATATGGGCCAGCACCAGCGGCGCACCCTTTTTCAAGCGCCGATGGAGGCCGCGGAGCGTGACGAGGCGCTCGGCCAGGGGGATGAAGTGAAACACCAGAATGCTGGTCGCCCCATCGAAAGGGCCACCAGGCGCCGTCTCGATCGTGCCCTGATGAAGGCGGACCCGGTCACCGAAGGGCGCCACTGCCACGCGCGCTGCCTCGAGCATGCTCTGCGAAGGATCGACGCCGTCAAACTGCCATCCCCGATGCGCCCGCGCCAGCGTGTCGAGTTCCATGCCGCCTCCTGCGCCCAGCACCAGCACGTGCCCGCTCTCCGGCACCCGCTCGGCCAGCAGCAATTCCGTCATCCGGTGCAAGCCGCCCAGCCCCGGCACCTGCTTGAATGCCCCCTCTGCATAAGTGTTGATGGGAACAACCGGTGCGGCCATATGCGATCCTCCAGCTAATTGTAACTTAATTAGTTACACTACCTCACGCCCGTCAACAGGCTCGTATCGCCGGGGTGCGCCTCGGGATGGCCGGCATCCCGCGTCAGGCCTGGTGAAAAGCCGCTGGATTACGCCTGCGGTCTATGACCACATCCGATAGCTGGTCCGCGATTTCAGGCCAGCAGGCCCGAGGCCAGCGCGTTGAAGGCTTCGATGGCCTTGGGCAATGCCGTTTTCGGTGTTTCGCTGGCAGCAACCCACAATGCTGCGTTGAGCGCCGCGCCGGTGAGCAGCCGCGCCGCCGCTTCCGGATCCACCGGTTTCACCCGGCCCTCGGCGATCAGTTGCACCACCAGGCGCTGTGTGGCCTGCAGGCACGAATCCTGGCTCGGCCATTTGGACGGATCGCCCAGCACGGCCGGCCCGTCGAGCAGCACGATGCGCTGCACCTCCGGATCGAGCGCCATTTCGATATAGGCCGCGCCCTCAGCCAGCAGGCCCTGCCAGGGGTCCGCCGCGGCCGCCCCGATTTCCTGCGCCTTGCGCGCCATGGCGCCGTCGATCTCGTCCACCACTGCGGCAAGCAGACCCTTCTTGTCGCCGAAACTGTGGTAGAGGGCCCCACGCGTCAGCCCGGCCGCTGCGGTCAGCTCGTCCATCGATGCGCCTGCATAGCCATGCTCGGCAAAAGCCTTTCGCGCCGCCGCGACGAGCCTGGCCCGGTTGACCGCCATTGCCTCGATGCGCTTGTTCACGACAACCACCTTTTCACATACATGTCGTATGTCAGTTTGACATACGGCGCGTATCTCATTATAGATACGTCTCGTATATCAAATTTTCGTCTCCTGGCACAGCCGATCCGGCCAGCCAGATTAATGCCAAAAGGAGTGCTCCCATGCCCGTGCGCGATCCCGTTTTCCCCGCTGGCCGCCAAGCGCTATACGACCAGAATACATATTCCCCGGCCATCCGCTCGGGCGACCTGCTCTTCGTCTCCGGCCAGGTCGGCAGCCGTGCCGACGGTTCTCCCGAGCCCGATTTCGCCAGTCAGGTCGAATTGGCCTTTGCCAACCTCAAGGCCGTCCTGGCCGCCGCCGGTGCCACGCTCGACGACATTGTCGATGTCACCAGCTTTCATACCGCCCCCGAAGCCCAGTTCGAAACGGTGCTGGCCGCCAAGGCCCGCCACTTTCCCACCAAGCCCTATCCGAACTGGACTGCCGTCGGCGTCAACTGGCTGGCCGGCTTCGATTTCGAAATCAAGGTCATCGCGCGACTTCCCGCCGCCTAATCTCTACCCGCCCAACGAAAAGGCCGCCGGATCGCGCCGGCGGCCTTCATCTTGTCCAAAGCGCGCGGCGATCAGGCCGAGCGGTTCTTGTTATAGAGGTCGAAGAACACGGCCGCGAGCAGCACCACGCCCTTGATCATCTGCTGCCAGTCGATATTGACGCCCATGATCGACATACCGTTGTTCATCACGCCCATGATGAAGGCGCCGATCACCGCGCCCGCGACCTGGCCGACACCGCCCAGAGCCGAAGCGCCGCCAATGAACACGGCCGCGATCACGTCGAGTTCCAGCCCCTGCCCGGCCTTGGGCGTCGCCGAATTGAGGCGGGCCGCATAGATCATGCCCGCAAGCGCTGCCAGCGCGCCCATTATGGCGAAGATATAGAAGGTCGTCCGCTCGGTCTTGACGCCCGACAGCGCCGCCGCCTTGAGATTGCCGCCCAAGGCATAGATGCGGCGCCCAAAGGTCAGGCGCTTGGTCAGGAACACAAAGCCCGCGATCAGCACGGCCATGACGACCAGCACATTGGGCAGGCCCCGATAGGAGGCCAGCATATAGGCAAAGAACAGTACCAGCGCCGAAATCACCACGTTCTTGATCACGAACAGGCTGAACGGCTCGACATCGTAGCCGCGGGCCTTGCGGCGCGCGCGGGTGCGGATCGCGAAAAACACCATGCCTACGATGGCCAGGATCGCGATGATCATCGTAGTCGAATGCAGCACCACCGGATTGCCGTTTTCGGCGAGGAAAGGCGTCGAAATCGGACCGATGAAGTCGGGGATGAAACCGGCCGAGAGCAGCTGGAATTCAGTCGGGAACGGGCCCACCGACTTGCCGCTCAGGATCGCCAGCGACAGGCCCTTGAAGATCAGCATGCCCGCAAGGGTCACGATGAAGGCCGGCACCTTGTGATAGGCGATGATATAGCCCTGCGCCGCCCCGATCGCCGCACCGGCCACGAGACAGATGGCGCCCGCAACGATTGGATTGGCCAGGAATGCCAGCTCGGGTGGGAATTTCCAGCCCACCATCAGCATGGCCGCCAGCGCCCCGATGAAGCCGGATACGGAACCGACGCTGAGGTCGATATGGCCGGCCACGATCACCAGCAGCATGCCCAGCGCCATGACAATGATATAGCTGTTCTGCAGGATGATGTTGGTCAGGTTCACCGGCTTGAACAGCACGCCATTGGTGAAATACTGGAAGAACAGCATGATGAGCACGAGAGCGAGCAGCAGGCCGTAATCGCGCAGATTGGCGCGCAGCGCGCCCATAAGGCTCAGTTCCTGGGACTGGGCCGGCTTGGCGGCCGCGCCGGTCGGTGCAGTTTCGGTGGTCATGATGCTTTTCCTTCAGCGCGCACGATGGAGCGCATGATCTTTTCCTGGCTCGCCTCGCTGGTGGGCATCTCGCCCACGATGCGGCCTTCGTTCATTACGTAGAGACGGTCGGTGATGCCGAGCAGCTCGGGCATTTCCGAGGAGATGACGAGGATCGCCTTCCCCTGCGCCGCCAGCTGGTTGATGATCGTGTAGATTTCATACTTGGCGCCCACGTCGATGCCGCGGGTGGGCTCGTCGAGGATCAGCACATCCGGATTGGCGAACAGCCACTTCGACAGCACGACCTTCTGCTGGTTTCCGCCAGAAAGATTACCGGTGACCTGATAGACGCTGGACGAGCGGATATTGGTCTTCTTGCGGTAGTCGTTGGCGGCGTCGAGCTCGGCCAGGTCGTCGATGACGCCCCAGCGCGACACGCCCAGCAGGTTCGCCAGGGTCGTGTTGTGTTTGATGTGGTCGATGAGGTTGAGCCCGTAGGTCTTGCGATCCTCCGTGGCATAGGCGATGCCGTTGCGGATCGCCTTGTCGACGGTCGACGTGTCGACCTTCTGGCCGTGCATGAACACCTCGCCGGAAATCTTCTGGCCATAGGACTTGCCGAAGATGCTCATGGCAAATTCGGTGCGCCCAGAGCCCATCAGGCCCGCAATGCCGACCACCTCGCCCTTGCGCAGGCTGATATTGACGTCGCGGATGATCTGCCGCTCGCGATGCTGGGGATGGAACACGTTCCAGTTGCGGACCTCGAACACCACCTCCCCGATCTGGGGCTGGCGCGCCGGATAGCGATCGTCGAGCGACCGGCCCACCATCGATGTGATGATGCGGTCTTCGGTGATCTGGTCGGTATCCATGGTCTCGATGGTCTTGCCGTCGCGGATCACGGTCACGCGGTCTGCAATGCGCGAAATCTCGTTGAGCTTGTGGCTGATGATGATCGAGGTAATGCCCTGCTTCTTGAACTCGAGCAGCAGTTCGAGCAGCGCCTGGCTGTCCTTTTCCGAGAGCGATGCCGTCGGCTCGTCGAGGATCAGCAGCCTGACCTGCTTGCTCAGCGCCTTGGCGATTTCCACCAGCTGCTGCTTGCCCACGCCGATATTGGTGACCAGCGTGTCCGGATCTTCGCTCAGGCCCACCATGCCGAGCAACTTGCGTGCGCCGTCGCGCGTCTCGTCCCAGTCGATGACGCCGTTCCGGGCCTGCTCGTTGCCGAGGAAGATGTTCTCGGCGATCGAGAGCAGCGGCACCAGCGCCAGCTCCTGGTGGATGATGACGATGCCCTTGTGCTCACTGTCGCGGATGGATTTGAAGTGCTGTTCCTCGCCCTGGTAGATGATCTGGCCATCATAGGTGCCGGCCGGATAGACCCCGCTCAGCACCTTCATCAGGGTCGACTTGCCCGCGCCGTTTTCGCCGCAAATGGCGTGAATTTCGCCTTCCCGCACGTCCAGGTTAACGTCGGACAGCGCTTTCACGCCCGGAAAGGTCTTGGTGATGCCGCGCATCTCCAGAATGGTATTGGTCATTCCTGTTCCATCTTCAAAAGACATCGGCCTGGTCTGTTCTTCCCGCTGTCATTCCCCGCCGACGGGGCAGTCCTGCTCTCTTGCATCTGAAACGGAGATTCCCGCTTTCGCGGGAATGACGCAGCGCCGAACCGATATCTTGAGGCCGGAAGGGCCCCGCGCTCCCGCGAGGCCCCGATTTGGTCGAACCGCAGCTTACTGCAGTTCTTCTTCCTTGATGTAGCCCGAGTCGATCACGCGTTCCTTGTAGTTGGTCGCGTCGACTTCGTATGGGGTCAGCAGGATCGACGGCACGACCTTGACGCCATTGTCATAGGTGGTGGTGTCGAGGCCGCTCGGCTCGTTGCCCGACAGCACGGTGTCGAGCAGCTGGGCGGTGTACTGGGCCAATTCGCGGGTGTCCTTGAACACG
>PJUF01000398.1_pt1 | contig 32809 bp, 27 predicted proteins | sample 1512191 | NCBI WGS metagenome assembly PJUF01 (sample SAMN08177673, study PRJNA422409) | Feces metagenome, whole genome shotgun sequencing project. | isolation source: Chicken feces (3) enriched on wood chips | host: Gallus gallus | place: USA: Madison | collected 2015-01-15 | reverse complement strand
TCAGGAGATAGATATTGATCAGAAAATAAAAATAGTATTAGGTTATTTTTCGCATTTTCCAGATTTAAAATCGGTGCGCTATGCAGAAACTTTGTCTTATATATTAACAGAAGTTCATCCGGATGACGCAAAATCTTTTGCAGTTTATGGCGATGTGCTTTTCCAAAAAGAAGAATATGATAAAGCCAAAAACGCCTACGAGCAATCGTTAAGCTTAAATAAAGATATTTATGCCGTTTGGGATCAGCTGATTCGTATAAAATTAGGGTTAAATGATTTGGAAGGCGTAATTAAAAACGGCGAAGATGCTTTAACTTATTTTCCTAACCATCCAGAGCTTTATTTGTACACCGCAATAGCTTATAGCCAGTTGCAGCAAACAGAAAAAGCCGTCACTTATCTTAATAGCGCACTTAATTTTGAGCTCAAAAATTCTGCAAAAGTTCAGGTTTACAGCGGCTTGGGCGATGCTTATCAAAAACTAAAAAATTACAAGGAATCTTCACAAGCTTATGAAAAGGCTTTAGCCATTGATGCAAATAATGTTTATACGCTAAACAATTATGCTTATTATCTATCGTTAAGAAATGAGGATTTAGATAAAGCTGAGAAAATGTCTCTGCGTTCTAATCAGTTAAGTCCGGGTAATGCATCTTTTATGGATACTTATGCATGGATTTTATTTCGTCAGAAAAAATACCAGGAAGCTAAGAACTGGATAGAAAAGGCTATGGAAGCTAATGGGGGCAAAAATGGAGTTATTATAGAGCATTATGGAGATATTTTATATCACCTGAATCAGAAAGAAGAAGCCTTCCTTAACTGGAAAAAGGCCACGGAATTGGGTGAGGATAGCAGTGTTTTACAGAAGAAAATCAATGAAAAAAAATATTTTGAGTAGATTTTTTATTTTGCTTGTAGTGGCTTTTGGTTTAGCTGGCTGTCAAACAAAAAAACATGTTAGCAAAGAACAGCAAGCTAATGTGGAATTGCATGAGGGGCGAGTACGAGCAAAAGATATTTTAGCAGTAGAAACGCAATATCAAACCTTTAGTACTAAGGCTAAAGCCAATTTGTCTTTAGATGGTAAAAATCATGATGTTACGTTAAACATAAGAAATGAGAAAGGCAAAAAGCTGTGGGTATCGGTTACTTACATCGCAGGAATTGAAGTAGCAAGACTTTTTATTACTCCAGACAGCGTTCAAATGCTAAACAGAGTAACCAGCGAGTATCTTAGCAAGCCTTTTTCTTTTATCCACCAATATGCAGGCGAAGGTGTAGATTTTAATGTTTTAGAAGCGATATTGCTGGGTAACTCAGTTTCGCTAACTTTACAAGATAGCCAAATTAATAAAACAGGAGAAGAAATTGTGGTAAGCGGTTATAGCGGCAAATTAAATTACCAAACTATATATTCTCTGTTATTAAAACCAAAATCATTGTCTTTGCAGCATACGGCTCAGCAACAAAAACTGAAAATAAATTATACTGATTATTCTTTGGTACAGAATAGGGCTCTTCCAATGCGGTTATCCATCAGTTCGGGCTCAAATGGCAAAGCTGTAAATCTTAATTTAGAATATCAAAATCCGCAATTTGATCTCTTTCAGGAATATCCCTTTACGGTACCTAAGAGATTTACCATCATAGAATAAAATTTTATAAATACCTTTGCAGGAATGATGCGCTTAAAATTTGTACTTATAGTATTGTTGGTAAGTGTGGCAAGCAGCCTGTTTGCACAGACTAGAACAGAATTAGAAAGAAGAAAAGCTCAGCTCAATAAAGATATTGAGATGATAAACAATACCTTAAGAAAAACATCTTCAAACAAAAGAGTTACTTTAAAAGAGTTAAACGCTTTAAAAGCACAAATAAGGCTACGCGAAGAGAAAATAAAAACTATAAACTCAGAAATCAGGCTGCTTGATGGCGAGATTAACCAGAACCTGAATAATATACGTTCATTACAATCGCAATTGCAGCAGTTGAAAAGCGATTATGCGGCCATGATTAGGTTTGCTCAAAAAAATCAGGGTGCGCACAGTAAATTGATGTACGTTTTTGCCGCAAAAGACTTTAATCAGGCTTATAAAAGGTTAAAGTACCTGCAACAGTTTAGCGAGTACCGTATTAAACAGGCAAAATATATAGAAGAAACTCAGGTTTCCTTAAAAAATAAAGTGGCCGTTCTGAATAAAAATAAGAAAGAAAAAGACCATTTATTAACAGACCAGCAAAAAGAGAAAACGACATTAGGAAAAGAACAAGATAGCCGTTCTAAAGCAGTAAAGCAGCTTACTTCGCAAGAGCGTAAGTTAAGGCAAGATTTGGCACAGAAACAGCGTGATGCGGTAAAGTTAGACAGAGCCATTAGAGCAGCGATCCAGCGTGAAATTGAATTGGCGAAGAAAAAAGCAGAGGAAGAAGCCAGAGCGGCTGCAGCAAAAGCCAAAGCCGAAGGAAGGGAAGCGCCTGCTACAAGCTCTACCAATAGATCTGTATTAGCGGCAACGCCAGAAGCGGCCAAGCTTTCTGCAAACTTTGTAAGTAATAGGGGCAAATTGCCTTGGCCGGTGGCAAACGGAGTAATTACAGAATCTTACGGAACGCAAAAAATAGGCAATGTTACCAAAGAAAGTAACGGTTGGACCATACGCACTAATGCCAATGCACAGGCAAGAGCCGTTTTTGATGGTACCGTTAGCCGAATTGTAGAAATTGCGGGTAAAAATGTGGTTATGATCCGGCATGGCGAATTTTTTACCATTTATCAGGGGTTAAAATCTATCAGTGTATCCAGTGGGCAGAAAGTAACAACAAAGCAAGCTATAGGTACAGTAGCGGCTGATGAAGATGGGGTTTCTGAAATCCATTTTGAATTGTGGAAAGGTATGGAAACTCAAAATCCATCAGCCTGGTTGGCGAATTAATAAGAAACAGAGAAAACTAAAAGCAAATAATAATTATATTTGTATTTAATATTAAGACTTTATGTATCAGCACACTCTTTTGTTTTTGAATATAGGGGCACAGGAAACCATTTTAATAGTTTTGGCTATTTTGTTGCTTTTTGGAGGTAAGAAACTTCCGGAACTGGCAAGGGGATTAGGTAAAGGTATAAGAGAGTTTAAAGACGCTTCTGACGATGTGAAACGAGAAATACATAGAAATGTAAACTCTTTAACAGCAGAAGAAGAATTAAAAAAAGAAGAGGAAGAAGAAAAAAGAAGAGTTGCGCAAAGAGAACAAAGTAATACAGAACAAATAGATTAGTTAATCAATTATAATAAATAATACAATGGGTTTAGGAGCACCAGAAATTATTTTAATAGTAGTAGCACTATTATTATTATTCGGAGGAAAGAAAATTCCTGAGTTAATGAGAGGCTTAGGAAAGGGAGTAAAAGAATTTAAGGATGGCCAGCGTGGCATAGAGAAGGAAGAAAAACCTTACAACCAGGACGAAAAATAAATTTTGCTATTTAGCAATATTTCTTGTAACCTTGTGTTCTGTGTGATTTTTCGCATAGAATACAAGGTTTTTTTGAAATGTTAGCAGATAAAGACAGGAATTATTGCAAATTAGAAGATGTTAGGGCAGATATACAAAATAAAATTATATCTGTAGAGGAATTGGTATCTACCTATATAAGTCGTATTAAACAGCATGCAGACCTGAATGCTTTTATAGAAGTATTCGAAGAAGAAGCACTGCAAAAAGCCTCCATCGTTCAGCAAAAAATTCTAGACGGAACCGCCGGAAAATTAGCTGGAATGGTCATCGGTTTAAAAGATAATATTTCTTATAAAGGGCATAAACTATCTGCTTCTTCCAAAATATTAGACGGTTATGTAGCTGTTTATTCTTCTACTGTAGTGGAAAGAATTTTAGCCGAAGATGCTATCATCATCGGACGCCTAAATTGCGATGAGTTTGCTATGGGTGCATCTAATGAAACCTCCTATTTTGGTCCGGTAAAAAACTTTGCAGATAAAACTAAAGTCTCTGGCGGTTCATCCGGCGGTTCGGCGGTTGCTGTACAGGCTGGTTTATGTTTAGCCTCCCTCGGCTCAGACACTGGTGGTTCTATCAGGCAGCCATCCGCTTTTTGCGGAACCATAGGTTTAAAACCAACTTATGCCAGAGTTTCCCGACATGGTATTGTAGCGTATGCTTCTTCTTTTGATCAAATAGGGCCTATAACCCGTTCTGTAGAAGACGCAGCGCTGCTTTTAGAAGTAATAGCCGGAAAAGATAATTATGATAGTACGCTGTCTGCCAAACCTGTGCCTGCGTATTCGAAAAACCTCGTGGTAAATCAGGGCGTAAAACGTATCGCCTATCTGGAAGAAACTTTAAATTCAGAAGGATTAGATCCGGAAATTAAAGCAAATGTACTTCAACAAATACAAAAATTAAAAGCAGAAGGCCACAGCGTTGAGCCTGTTTCTTTTGAGTATTTAGATTATGTTGTAGCTACATACTACATTTTAACCACTGCTGAAGCATCTTCTAACTTAGCCAGATTTGATGGCGTCCATTACGGATACAGAAGCGATTCTGCTAAAGATTTAATAAGCACTTATAAATATTCCAGATCTGAAGGTTTTGGCGACGAAGTTAAAAGAAGAGTTATGCTGGGCACTTTTGTATTAAGTGCGGGCTATTATGATGCTTATTATTCCAGGGCGCAGAAAGTACGCAGACTGATTAAAGAAAGAGTAGAGAGCATCTTAAACGAATATGATTTTATATTAATGCCAACCACGCCAACGCCAGCTTTTGATATTGGTTCTAAAATTACAGACCCGGTGGTAATGTATTTGGCAGATATTTTTACGGTGGTAGCTTCTCTGGCCGGGTTACCGGCAATTTCTTTACCTTCAGGTACTAATAACGCTGGTTTACCGCTAGGAATTCAGATTATAGGGAAGCATTTTGAAGAGGAGAAACTACTGTCTTTTTCAAAATATTTTACTGCTCTTCCCTAAAAATTACTATTTTGGGCAAAACCGAACTGTAAATAGAGGAAGTAAGTCCTCTAAAAGATTAGAAGAATGAAAAAAACTTTCGCTCTAATATTTTATTGTTTTCTGGTAATTGGCACTTACGCCCAAAATAATAAAGTTAAAACAGATACGGCTTACGTTAGTCGTTTAACGCCCAGGGAATCCAGAGTAATCAGAAATTTAGTAAATACAGATAGTTCTTTTGTACACACACAGATTAATTTACAAACAGAGCTATTAAAGTACGATGCAAACCTGCTTTACAAGTACCGTTTAGATTCTATTCAAACAGATATTCCTCTGGATTACAATATTTATGTGCAATCGTTTATAGATGCTTTTATTAACAGAACGGCACAAATTGGCCGTATGATAAGTTTGGGGAATTACTATTTTCCAATCTTTGAAAAAGCACTTAAACAATATAAAATTCCTGAAGAGTTTAAATACCTGCCCATAGTAGAGTCTTCTATGGATCCACATGCGGTTTCAAGAGTTGGAGCTACCGGCTTATGGCAGTTTATGTACACCACGGGCAAAGGCTACGGTTTAACCATAGATAATTATATTGATGAGCGGAAAGACCCTATAAGTTCTAGCTTTGCTGCTGCTGCTTACCTTAGAAACGCGTATAATGAACTGGGCGATTGGTTACTGGCAATGGCTTCTTATAATTGCGGTATTGGAGCTGTAAAAAGAGCACTGATAAGAGCTGGAGGAACCCAGAAAACGTTTTGGGAGATTAAAAACCTGCTGCCCAGAGAAACTCAGGACTACGTTCCAAAATTTATTGCGGTAGCCTATATAATGCATTATTTTGATAGCCACAATACTAAAGAAATACCAGAGTTGGATTTTAAAATAGATATCGATTCTATTTACGTAAATCGTATGGTAAGTTTTGATAGCCTGGCCGATGTTCTGGATATGGAGCGTAAAGAATTACAAATATTAAATCCGGCTTACAAGAAAAATATAGTTAACGGTTCTCCGTCAGATCCCAAAAGATTAATCATTCCAAAAGTAGATTTAAATACTTACGCTGCTCTGTTTGATGTATTGCATACAGACAAGGTAGCAGTAAAATATATGCCGGCTTCTGTGCAACCTCAGACAAATGCCAGTGCCGAAAAAATATATCATACCGTGAAAAAAGGTGAAACGCTGGGGGCAATTGCTAATAAATATCGTGTAGAGGTACAAGATATTAAAGTATGGAATAACTTGAAAGGCTATACCATAGTACCCGGGCAAAAGCTAAATGTAAAGAATACAGGAGTTAAAAATAAAGAAAAAGCACCCGGATTTATCGCATATACTGTAAGGACCGGAGATACACTGTCTTCCATAGCCAAAAGATTTTCAGGAGTTTCCGTTGCCGCCATACAAGAATGGAATAACTTAAAAGGCAATCAATTGTCGGTGGGTAAAGTCTTACAGATAAAATCTTACTAATTTCGTCTGAGTATTTGCTTAGCGTAATCGGTTTTCTTAAAACTCTTATTTTAATACTTATATATGAGTAAAACTATCAGAAAGCAGGATGCCTTAGATTATCATGAGCAAGGCCGACCGGGTAAATTGGAAGTTATCCCTACAAAGCCAACCAATACACAAAGAGATTTGAGTTTGGCCTATTCTCCCGGAGTGGCCGAGCCTTGTTTGGCAATTGCAGCACAAAAAGAAAACGTTTATAAATATACCGCCAAAGGAAATTTAGTAGCAGTTATTAGTAACGGAACTGCCGTTTTAGGATTAGGAGATATCGGCCCTGAAGCTGGCAAGCCTGTAATGGAGGGCAAAGCACTACTGTTTAAAATATTTGCAGATATAGATGTTTTTGATTTAGAGCTTAATACCAAAAATGTTGATGAATTTGTAAGCGTAGTAAAAGCACTGGAGCCAACGTTTGGTGGTATTAATTTAGAAGATATTAAAGCACCAGAATGCTTTGAAATAGAAAGACGTTTAAAAGAAGAGCTGAATATCCCGGTGATGCATGACGACCAGCATGGCACCGCGATTATTTCTGCTGCGGCTTTAATAAATGCTTGTGAGTTACAACAAAAACAAATTGAAAAGGTTAAAATTGTGGTTAACGGAGCCGGGGCAGCAGCAATATCCTGTACCAAACTGTATGTATCCTTGGGGGCGAAAAAGGAGAACATCGTCATGCTGGATCGTAGCGGAGTTATAAAAAAAGACCGGGCTAATTTAGATAGCATTAAAGCAGAATTTGCCACAGAGCGAAATATCAGAACGTTAGAGGAAGCCGTTAAAGATGCTGATGTCTTTATAGGTCTGTCTTCTGCCGATGTGCTAAGCGTAGAGATGCTTAACTCAATGGCAGAAAAGCCTATCGTTTTTGCAATGGCAAATCCTAATCCCGAGATAGATTATGAGTTAGCTACAACATCCCGTAAGGATATTATTATGGCAACCGGCCGTTCTGATTATCCTAACCAGGTAAATAACGTATTAGGATTTCCGTATATTTTTAGAGGAGCTTTAGATGTTTTGGCAACTGGTATTAATGAAGAAATGAAAATTGCTGCGGTTAAAGCCATTGCCAATTTGGCGAAACTTCCCGTTCCAGAGGCTGTAAACCAGGCTTACGATTCCAAAAACTTGAAATTTGGAAAGGATTATATCATTCCTAAACCGGTAGATAGCAGGCTAATTACCGCCGTAGCACCCGCGGTTGCCAAAGCGGCCATAGAATCTGGTGTTGCCAGAAAGCAAATAACCGATTGGGATGCCTACACCCAAGAGCTAAAAAAGCGTTTGGGGCTAGATGAGGGTATTATGCGTACCGTTACCCAGAAAGCTAAGTTGGCTCCAAAGAGAGTAGTATTTGCCGAAGCAGATAACTATAAAATTTTAAAAGCAGCGCAAATAGCCAAAGAAGAGGGAATTGCTGTTCCGTTACTCCTTGGAAATAAGCAAATTATAAATAATATTATTGAAGAAAATGTTCTTGATCTTAAAGACGTAGAAATTATAGATTTGGCAGAAAAGCCTGAATTAAGGGAGAAGTTTGCGCAATACCTATATTCAAAACGTCAAAGAAGAGGAGTAACTTTATATGAAGCCCGAAAGTTTATGCAAGATCGCAATTATTTTGGGGCTTCTATGGTGCAATTTGGTTTAGCAGATGCTTTAATTTCTGGTTTAACCAGAAATTATGTGTCAACCGTAAAGCCTGCCTTGCAGATTTTGAGTACCATGGAAGGCGTTAATCGCGTTGCCGGAATGTATATCCTTTTAACTAAAAAAGGGCCTGTGTTTTTTGCCGATACTACCGTGAACGTAAATCCTACAGCGCAGGAATTGGTAGATATAACCGTTCTGGTGAATGATGCCGTGAAGCGCTTTAACATCCAGCCCAGAATTGCTATGCTGTCTTACTCTAACTTTGGGTCAAATGAAGGGGTAATTCCTCAGAAAGTAAGAGAAGCTGTAAGTATTTTACATAAATCGTATCCGGATATTGTTGTAGATGGAGAGCTACAAGCAAACTTTGCCATCAATGATCAGATGCTGGCAGAAAACTTTTCCTTTTCTTCGCTTGCCGGAAACCCTGCCAACACGCTAATTTTTCCTAATCTTGAATCTGGAAATATAGCTTATAAACTGATGCAGGAATTAGGAGGAGCACAGGCAATTGGCCCCATACTTTTAGGCATGGGCAAACCCGTACATGTTTTACAGTTAGGCAGCTCTGTAAGAGAAATAGTAGATATGATTACCATTGCGGTAGTAGATGTGCAAGAAAAAGAGTTGCTAAAACAGGATAAATAAGATTATATTTAGCCAGATAAATGGTGCTGCTTTATGTATGAATATATTGATGGTAAGTTGGTGTACAAAACACCAGCTTATGTTGTTTTAGAGACCGGCGGGATAGGTTATCATATAAATATTTCGTTGAATACCTTTACGCTGATTAAGGAGCAGGAGAGGTGTAAATTGTACACGTGGCTTCATATTAAGGAAGACGGACATACGCTTTATGGTTTTGCAGATGAAGGCGAGAGACGTTTGTTTTTACATCTGATATCGGTTAACGGAATTGGACCCGGCACCGGGAGGATGATGTTATCCTCTATCTCTCCGGCGGAAATAGAAGAAGCTATTATTGTGGGTAACATTAACCAGATTAAAGCTATCAAAGGTATAGGGCCTAAAACTGCGCAACGGCTAATTATAGAACTGCAAGACAAGTTAAAGAAAAGCGGTACCGGGACGCTAATTACCATACCTCAAACAACCACAGAGAAAGAAGAAGCATTAAGTGCGCTGGTAACCCTGGGCTTTGTTAAAAATACAGCGGAAAAAGCGGTAGAAGGTGCAATTAAAAGTGCGGATAAAAAATTATCAGTAGAGGAAATAATAAAAATAGCTTTAAAGAGTTTATAATTGATAACTAACCTAGGCTCCTTGAGAAAGAATTTTACCTGTTTGGCTTACAGACTTTGTATTATAATTTCGTTTGTGGTACAAGCTTTACCTGTTTTTGCACAATCGAAGAATGCTGATAGCTTAAAATTAACTTACCCAATAAGGGATGAAGCTACTACTCCTGTTTTTGGCAAGAGCAGTATTGGCCTCAATAATCCGCAGAATATAAAGCGTACGGTAACTTATGATCCCATCACTAAAAAATATGTTGTTAGGGAAACAGTAGGAAGCAGAGATTACCGGCCCCCACAGTATCTAAGTTTCAGCGAATATCAAAAATTAGAGCAACAACGTGTACAGCAAGAATATTGGGATAAACTGGTAGTTACCAGTATGCCTGCAACAGATGGTGGTTTAGTGCCGTCGGTAACAGTAAAAAGTAAATCTTTCGAGAGAATTTTTGGTGGAAATACCATCAATATACAGCCAAGAGGAACAGCCGACCTTACTTTTGCCGGAAGAATCAACAAAAATGAAAACCCTTTATTTAACGAGAGACAGCGGGTACAAGGAAACTTCGATTTTGATCAGCGGATACAGATGAACCTGACCGGAAACATTGGCGAGAAACTTAAAATCAATACCAATTACAATACCGAAGCACAATTTGATTTCGAAAACCAATTGAAATTAGAATATACCGGTTATAAAGACGAGATTTTGCAAAAATTTGAGGCAGGTATGGTCAGCTTTCCGCTAAATACCACGCTTATTTCAGGAAGCCAGGCTTTGTTTGGGGTTAAAACCCAGTTGCAGTTTGGCAGGTTGGGCGTAACCAGTATTTACTCGCAGCAAAAATCGCAGGCAAAAGAAATAAATATTACCAACGGAGCACAGCAAAACGAGTTTAGATTAACTACCGATAATTACGAGGCCAATAAACATTATTTTCTTGCCCAGTATTTTAGAAATAATTTCAACAGGGCAATGGCAAATTTGCCGGTCTTAACATCGCCGGTAAATATCACCAGAATAGAAGTTTGGGTAACCAACAGAAGTAATAGTACTACAGATTCAAGAGATATTTTAGCATTATTGGATTTGGGAGAAAATCAGCCTTTTAATACAGGGCAAGTAAGTGGTGGCGGCAGTGCCTTACCTTCGGCATTTGATGATCCGGCTTTTCCGCAACAGTCTAATAATCTTCTCTCTATTTTACCTGCCGATGCCAGAAGAACCAATAGCAATGCTATAGAAACGTTTTTTACTGCCCGGCCAACAGATAATTATAATAAACTTACTTACGCCAGAAAACTAACCGATAAAGAATTTACAGTTCATCCTGTTTTGGGTTATATCTCCTTAAATAGCGCATTAAATGCAGATGAAGTTTTGGCCGTAGCCTATCGTTATACCTATAACGGAAGAGAATATCAGGTGGGTGAATTTTCTACAGACAGGCCGGTAAATGCCGCAGAACCGGAAGTTCTATATGCTAAATTACTGAAGAACGAAACGATAAAAACAGATTTGCCCATCTGGCATTTAATGATGAAAAACATTTACTCATTAGGTGCTTATCAGGTTAGCAGAGACGATTTCCGTTTAAATATTTTTAGGTTAGATGAATCTGGTGTAGAAAAACCATTAATTACCGAGGGAGCAAATATTAACGGGAAAATGTGGATTCAGGTTTTAGGTTTAGACCGCCTGAACCAGCAAAACGATAGAAAACCAGATGGTGTTTTTGATTTTTTGGAAGGTCAGCTAATTGATGCGCAAAACGGACGGATTATTTTCCCATTGGTAGAGCCTTTTGGTGATGACCTTGCTGCACAGTTTGACCCTACAACCGAGCAGCCTTTGATAGACAGATATGCTTATCGCCCGTTGTATGATTCCACCAAAGCATTGGCTCAGCAATTATTTCCGGGGCTTAACCGATACGTTATTGCCGGTACTTATCAATCGCAGGTAAGTTCAGAATTTCAGTTAAATGCTATTAATGTTCCAGAAGGTTCTGTAACTGTAACCGCCGGAACTATGCAGCTAACCGAAGGTTCAGATTATACGGTAGATTATAATATCGGTCGTGTTAAAATCTTAAATGAAGCACTTCTAAATTCTGGTCAGCCCATAAAAATACGCTTAGAAAGTAATGAGCTCTTTGGTATTCAACAAAAGTCTTTATTTGGTACAAGGTTAGATTATCGGGCTAATGAAAAGCTGAATTTGGGTGCCACCATCATGAACCTGAAGGAAACGCCTTTAACACAGAAAGTTAATTTTGGTGAAGAATCTATTTCCAATACCATTTACGGTTTCGATTTAGATTATAATACATCCAGCAGGTTTCTAACCAGAATGGTAGATAAGCTTCCATTTATTTCTACCAAAGAGCAATCATCTTTTACATTTGGGGGAGAGTTTGCTAAGTTTAATCCGGGACACCCAAAAGCCCTAAACTTTGCCGGAAACGAGAATGGTGTAAGTTATATTGATGATTTTGAAGGCAGTCGATCTATCATAGATTTAAAAAGTCCTACGGCATGGCAAATTTCCGGAACACCAAAAACGGTTGATAACTTATTCCCAGAAGCAGAATTAAGTGATGATTTATCTTATGGATTTAACCGAGCCAAAATCTCTTTCTTTACCATAGATCCCATTTTTTATAACAGAGGAAGCAACTATACACCTTCTAATATTGCTAATAATAGAAAAGAGCTATCTAACCATTATGTAAGAGAAGTTTTAGAAACAGAGGTGTTTCCATTTAAACAAATTCCATCGGGTTCTTTGCTTACTCTGCCTACTTTCAATCTGGCTTATTACCCAACCTTAAGAGGTCCTTATAATTTTACGTCTACAGGATTAAACCCTGATGGTACATTCTCCAATCCACGTCAGAAATGGGGTGGCTTGTTCAGAAGAATAGAAACTAATGATTTTGAAGCCCTCAACGTAGAGTTTGTAGAGATGTGGGTGATGGATCCATTTATTTACAATCCAACAGCGCCCGGTGGTGATCTTTACATCAACTTAGGAAATATTTCTGAAGATATTTTAAAAGACGGACGTAAAAGTACAGAAAATGCATTGCCGACAGACGGAGATTTATCTAAAGTAGATGAGACAAAATGGGGTAGAGTGGCCAAGTTGCAACCGGTAATTCAGGCGTTTGATAACGATCCTAACGCCAGAGCTTTGCAGGACGTAGGTTTAGATGGCTTAAACAGTACTGATGAAAACCAATTCTTTGCTGATCGCTTAGCGCAGATTCTTCCTCAATTAAGCCCCCAGGCACAACAAAAATTACAAAGTGACCCATCTTCTGATGATTTTGTTTACTACCGTGGTCTGCAATTAGACCAGATGAATGCCGGCATCCTTAAACGTTACGAGAACTTTAACGGCACAGAGGGCAACTCTAAAACCAGGCAGCAGTCTATGGACCAACTAGGTATAGAAAATGCAGCTTCAACAGCTTTGCCAGATGCAGAAGATATTAACAGAGATAATAATTCTACCAGAGCAGATGAATTTTATGAATATAAAATTAGTATGCGCCCCGGAGATTTGCAGGAAGTAGGCAGAAACTACATCACAGATATTGTAAATGCCAACGTGAGGCTTGCTGACGGAACAACCCAAACTGTAAAATGGTATCAGTTTAAAGTTCCTGTGGCGCAGGGAAAAAAGGTAGGTGCTATACAGGATTTTAAATCTATACGCTTTATGCGGATGTTTATGACGGATTTTGCCGATACCACCGTATTGCGTTTAGCCAGGTTGCAATTACTAAGAGGCGAGTGGAGAAGATACAATGCAGAAGCAAATCCGGCAAAAGTATTGGCCGACGAAAGTTTAGGGACCAGTCCGGCACCCGATAATTCCACTTTAGATGTTACTACCGTAAATATTGAAGAAAACGGAACAAGAACACCCATTCCCTATGTTGTTCCGCCGGGTATTATTCGAGAAAGAGATTTCTCCAATTTTAGAGGCGATACCCGTCAGAACGAGCAGTCGCTGTCTGTTACCGTTAAAAGGCTACGAGATGGATACGCCAGAGCAGCGTACAAAACCACAGTAAATGATATCAGAGCTTATAAACGCTTGAGAATGTTTATACATGCCGAAGAAATTGCAGATGTATTGCCAGAACATACTCCGTTGGCAGACGGTGAAGTAAGTGCATTTATACGCCTGGGTACCGATTTTCAAGATAACTATTACGAATACGAAATACCTTTAAAGATTACCGGAAAAGGAACTGCCGACCCTAATTTAATTTGGCCAGAGGCAAACTATTTAGACGTAGAACTTAAGCTTTTCCAGCAGATAAAAACCTTAAGAAACAGCGCTATGCTTTCTGGTCAACCCTGGCCATTTACTGTGCCTTATAGTTTTAGCGATGGAAATAATAAAGTAACCATAAAAGGGCAGCCAGATATGAGTAAGGTTCGCACCATTATGATGGGTGTAAGAAATCCTTTGGGTGGTGATGGAGCAGAAAAAAGTGCAGAAGTTTGGTTTAATGAATTGCGCCTTACCGATTTTGATGAACGCGGCGGATGGGCAGCAACCGCAAGAATGAACGCCAAATTAGCCGATTTTGCAGATGTTACACTGTCGGCCAGCAATACATCTATTGGTTTTGGCGGTTTAGAAACCCGGGTGAGCGAGATCAACCGTTCAGAAGATACATTCTTTGATGTGGCCTCCAGTTTTGAGCTGGGCAAATTCTTCCCGGAAAGAACCGGAATAAAAATCCCTATGTATTTTAATTATTCCAGTCAGTTAAGTACACCAATGTACGATCCTCGCAACCCGGATGTTGAGCTGAAAAATGTCCTGTCTCAGGTGTCCAGAGCACAGCGAGATTCTATTATGGAGTATGCGCAAACCCACACCGTTAGACGAGGTATCAATTTTACCAATGTACGCAAGATAAAAACCAATCCTGATGCGCCGGTACGCTTATGGGATATAGAAAACTGGAGTTTAAGCTACGCCTATACAGAATTTGACCATAAAGATTTCCTAACCAAAAGCGCTATTCAAAGAAATTACCGGGGCGCCCTTGCGTATAATTATAATCATCAGTCATCTTTTATTTCGCCTTTTACCAAAGTTATCAAAAACAAAAATCTGGGCCTGATTAAAGATTTCAATTTTAATCTCTTGCCAAATGTTTTAAACTTTAGAATAGAAGTTAACCGCTTGTATTCAGAAAATACGCTGCGGGATAATGATCCAAATAATTTTATCCCTATCAATACAAATTTTAATAAAAACTTTACGCTAACCAGGCTGTATGGTATCAGTTGGGATTTATCCAAGTCTTTGAAATTAGACTTCAATGCCACTAACCTTTCTGTGGTAGATGAACCCGAAGGAAGAATTACCGGTTTAAAACGCGATACGGTTTGGAATAACCTCAAAAGATTGGGAAGAACTACAGACTATAATCATAACATTACGTTAAGCTATACGGTGCCTATCAATAAACTCCCTTATCTGGATTTTGTGAACCTGGTAGCGCGTTACCAAACGCAGTTTAACTGGATGACCGAGCCCTTGTTAAGCTTAAGAGATCCGGATTTAGATTTTGGCAATACCATCCAGAACTCGCGTACGGTACAGGTAAATCCAACGTTAAATATGAACACGCTTTATAATAAGTTTGGATTTTACAGAGAGCTTAGGGGTTCTGATGAAAAGAGCATAGGAAAAACATTATTGAACTTGCTGTTCAGCGTCAAGAATGTTAGCGGATCGTATATTAGAAACGATGGTACTTTCTTGCCGGGATACCTGCCAAAAACCAATTTATTGGGTATGGATTTCTCTATGAATGCACCCGGACTGGGCTTTGTCCTAGGATCTCAGGAAGACATCAGAGGACAAGCTTTAGCTAACGGATGGATAACTGCGGATACGCTGATGAATCAATTGTATGTACAGAATCTAAGTGAAAAGTTAAATTTAAGAGGAACATTAGAGCCTTTTAAAGACTTGAGAATAGAGATTACAGCCTTAAAAAACCAGAGTAAGAACTTTACTACCAATTTCAAATACGATGCAGAGCGAAACGGATTTGCCAGTTTGAACCCTATAACCAGTGGAGATTACAGCATTTCTATTATCTCTTTAGGAAGCGCATTTAAAGATAAAAACAGTGCAAGGCACTCGGCATTGTTCCAGCAGTTTCTGGCTAACAGAGAAATTATTTCTGAGAGATTGGGAGCCGCCAATCCAAACAGTACAGGCACAGACCCAGAAGGCTATGCAGACGGTTACAGTAAGAACTCGCAGGATGTTTTAATTCCGGCTTTGTTGGCGGCCTATTTAAACAAAGATGCAAAGAGTATTAACCTCAATAGTTTTCCTAAAATACCGGTGCCTAACTGGAGGTTAACTTATAATGGGTTGGCCAAGCTGGAAATGTTCAATAATATTTTTACCTCTTTTGATATCTCACACGGTTATAATTCAACTTATAATGTTAATAGCTTTAGCTCTTTAATTAGGTATTCAGAAACTAATGGAGCGGTTTCTTCCCGAGATGCACAGCAAGATTTCTTGCCGTTCTACCAGTTCTCGCAGGTAACCTTATATGAGCAATTTGTGCCATTGCTAGGAGCAGATATGCGCTTTAAGAATAACATGACCATGAATCTGGAGTACCGAAAATCCAGAGCCTTAAGTTTCAGTTTAGCCAACAGCCAATTGGCGCAGCAGAAAGACCAGGCCTTTGTAGTTGGTTTTGGCTACCGAACCAATAATTTCCGTTTCCCGTTTGGTATGTTTAAAGGTACGGTGTTGAAGAATGATCTTAACTTTAAATTGGATATCGCTTTCAGAGATAATAAAACGGTAATTTACCGGGCAGATATAGATGATGCTGAGATTTCTGGTGGCGCCAAAAATATCACCTACAGGCCAAGTATAGATTATGTGATTAACCAGCGTTTTAACTTAAGAATTTATTACGACACCAATATTACAAGGCCGTATACCTCGCAAACCTTTAATACAGCGTTTACAAACTTTGGCATCAACCTAAGGTTTACCATTCAGTAATTTTTAATTTAAAAGAGGGGAAATATTCAGAATAGCAAATGAGCAATAACGAGATATTTAAAAAGCTAAGAGTAGCGCTTCATCTGAGGAATGATGAAATAATAGAGATTATGAAACTCGTGGATTTCAAGATATCTGCCAGTGAATTAGGTGCATTCTTTAGAAAAGAAGATCATCCCAACTATAAAAAATGCGGAGACCAGGTATTGAGGAATTTTCTTAATGGATTGGTGATACACATGCGAGGAAAGGAAGCTCCGAAACAAGAGCCTGATGACGAAGCTAAAAATCAATAGTTTTTTGTTTAATTTTACAGCATTAAAAATACAAACGAAATGAATTTTCCAGCAGAATTGAAATACACCAAAGACCACGAATGGGTTAGAATTGAAGGCGAAGAAGCAATTATAGGGATTACCGACTTTGCGCAAAGAGAACTGGGCGACATTGTTTATGTTGATATTAACACTGTAGGCAGCGAGGTTGTAGAAGGCGAAGTATTTGGTACGGTAGAAGCTGTAAAAACAGTATCGGATCTTTTTATGCCGATAACAGGTGTTGTAGCAGAAATTAATCCTTTATTAGACGCTAGCCCTGAATTGGTAAATTCAGACCCTTATGGCGATGGGTGGATGGTGAGAGTAACATTAACTGCCGGAGCAGAAAGTGCCGGATTAATGTCTGCAGAGGATTATAAAACATTAGTAGGGGTATAATAGTTCATTTATTATTTACAATGAACCATTAGAATTATGCTTACTACCTTAAAGTATCAATACCCTGCCATACTATGGACTCTAGTGGTACTGATACTTTGTAATATCCCACCATCTACATCCGGGTCCTCTTTTTTCTTTGAGGGTTTTGACAAGATGGCCCATCTAGGCTTCTTTTTTATACTGAGCGTTCTGCTGCTGTATGGTAAAATCAGGCAGCAGCATAGCTATCAATACCGAATGCTTACGGTGATTAAAATATTAGCCATAACCGCTATTTTGGGCGGAGGGATAGAAGTGCTGCAGTGGAAAATTTTCACCTATAGATCTGCAGAATGGTGGGATTTTATAGCCGATATGCTGGGGACCTGTATGGCCGTGTTCAGTTACTTATTATTACACAGACGGAAAGATGTTAAAGAATAGCTATAAAATATTAGTAATTGCCTTTTTGGCTCTTGTGGTTCTAAATTCTTGTGCAGTTTTTAAAAAGGGCTGTAGCTGTCCTAAGTTCTCCAGTGTAATGCATCAACATTGATGGTTGCTGGTTACAGTATAGAATTCACCCAATAATGTACTGATTACTTCCCTGCTCTAACGTAGGATAAACGTAAGATGAACGTAGGATGGTGCTTCCTGTCCTATTCTTATCCTATACTAAAAAGCTAAACAGGTTAATGAGTTAATTGTAAACGGGCTATACACCTGTTTTTTCTATTATTTCGATTTCATGCCTGGCTTATTCTGAATTCACGTAATCTATTTTTTGTTGTTTCTTTTTTTGAAGAGAAATATTTAAGGGCGATATATGAATGTATCTCTTTTCTTATTTTGAATTATTATAAATAAGCCGTATTTTCGAACGCATTATACGGCTATACATGAAACTTTCTCAGTTAAACAAAGGCGAACAGGGTTTGATTAAAGATTTTACGGATATTGAAATGTCTGTGAAGTTGATGGAAATGGGGTGTTTGCCCGGCGAGCAAATTAAGGTTGACGGGATAGCGCCTTTAGGCTGCCCAATAATTGTAAGTGTTTCCGGATATCAGCTATCCATGAGGAAGCAGGAAGCAGCAACTATAGAGCTAATTTAATTGATCTTGAAACGGAACCTAAAAGTAGCACTGGTAGGAAATCCAAATACCGGTAAATCAACTATTTTTAATGGTTTAACCGGATTAAATCAGAAAGTTGGTAATTTTCCAGGCATTACCATAGATAAAAAAACAGGTTCTTGCAAGCTGCCCGATGGAAGAACCGCAGACATTATAGATCTTCCAGGTATCTATAGTTTATATCCTAAAAGCATAGATGAATCTATAGTTTTTGAAGTCTTATCAGACAAAAATAATAGCTCTTACCCAGATTTGGTAGTTATAGTAGCTGACGCCGCCAATCTAAAAAGAAACCTGCTTTTATATACGCAAATTGCAGATTTAAAATTGCCTGTGATTCTTGCGATGAACATGATTGACCAAGCAGAACGTGAAAATATAGAGCTTGATATAGATGGATTAGCTAAGCGGCTGAATATCCCTGTAGTCCCTTTAGCAGCAAGGTTAGGAAAAGGTTTTCCCCAGTTAAAAGAAGCCATAGCTAATTGCACATTAATGCCTCTGCAAGCGCAAACTATAGAAGTAAATACGCTGGCTCCGCAACTCATTGCCGCTATACAGCAAGAATTACAGGTAGATAATGCTTACAGCGCTTTACAAGTTGCGCATCAATACAAAAATTTAAAGCATTTAAGTCATACCCAGCAGGAGGTTATAGCCAAACTTAGTGCAGAGCATAACTTTTATACACAAAAAGCGCAAACGCAGGAGACTATAGAGCGTTATAGTTTTATTAATGAGCTGTTAGCAGATACCGTTAAAAATAAAGCTGTAGCCGAAAAGGAAAATTTCAGCAATAAGATAGATAAAGTTCTCACGCACAAAATTTGGGGTTTTGTTATCTTTTTCCTTATTCTGCTATTTATTTTTAATGCAATTTTTTCATGGTCTTCTTATCCAATGGATATGATAGAAGGGCTTTTTGGATGGATAACGGAAGTTGGTCATGAACGTTTACCTGCAGGGATGTTAACAGATCTGCTGTTGGATGGAGTAGTTGCCGGGCTGGGGGGAATAGTGATTTTTATTCCGCAAATTGCTATTCTATTTGCGTTCTTAGCCATTTTGGAGGATACCGGCTATATGGCCCGCGTGACTTTTATGATGGATAAGGTAATGCGTAAATTTGGCCTCAACGGAAAATCTGTAGTGTCTATTATGGGAGGTTTGGCTTGTGCCGTTCCGTCTATTATGGCAGCAAGAACCATAGAAAGCTGGAAAGACCGTATGATTACGATTATGGTTACTCCATTAATTAGCTGTTCTGCCCGTTTGCCGGTATATATATTGTTGATTTCGCTGGTAATTCCAGAGCAGAAGCTTTTCGGGTTCCTTAACATTCAGGCTTTGGTATTGATGGCTCTGTATGTTGGAAGCGTAGCGGTGGCTTTGCTGGTTGCCTGGATAATGAAACTGGTGATTAAAGCAAGAGACCGTGGCTATTTTATTATGGAGATGCCCGTGTATAGAATGCCCAGATGGAACAATGTGCTGCTTAGCATGTACGATAAATCTAAAACTTTTGTGGTAGAGGCGGGTAAGGTAATTATAGCCATTTCTATCATTCTTTGGGTGTTGGCTTCTTTTGGTCCGGGGCATAGATTTCAGCAAATTGAGGATAAGTATGCAGCAGATTTGCAAAAAGGTACAGTAGAAGAAATTGAACATATACAAACCTTAATTTCTAAAGAAAAATTAGAGAATTCTTACATAGGTATTTTAGGTCATGCTATAGAGCCAGCTGTAAGGCCCTTGGGTTACGATTGGAAAATAGGCATCGGCTTAATTACTTCTTTTGCAGCAAGAGAGACTTTTGTAGGCACCATGGCTACTTTGTATAGTGTTGATGGTGGAGATGAGGATACATCAACCATAAGAGAGCGTATGGCTGCAGAGATAAATCCAAATACCGGAGAACCCGTTTATACCCTTGCAACAGGAATTTCGCTAATGCTCTTTTATGCTTTTGCTATGCAATGTATGAGTACAATAGCCGTGGTATATCGCGAAACGAAATCATGGAAATGGCCCATCATCCAGTTGGTATATATGACTGTATTGGCTTACGTATGTGCAATGGTGGCGTATCAGCTATTAAAATAATTGTTTTTTACAGATGATACGAATAAGTGCAGATGTTTTTATTTCTGTTGTCTGGACTTATTCTGAAGTAGAATAGCGCTGGCAGGTTTTACAAGCGAGGTTGTAGATTGTTTTTACAATGGTTAGAAATTCAATAACATAGCCATAGATGTAACGAATATATCTGTGTAATTTGTGAGCTAAATTTATTACTTCCACATTCCCCGTTTATTTTCCCGGGCTTCGGTTTGTAAGTCTAAAAACAAATCTGTGTGTTTTATATTAGGGGGGATAGTCATTATTCTGGCGTAGCCATTTTTTACAAGCTCTGCATTTACAAAGGTTCCGTTTTGCAGATAAACGTAAGCCAATGTTCTACCGTAGCGGTCTAAAGAATCTACATCAGAGGTCAGTTTTACATGCTTTCCGGATAATAGCGTTGTAAGATATTCCTTTGCTTCCATACCATAATAACCAATTTCTTTTTTACCGGTTTTTCTAGATTCAGGCGCATCAATCCCTATTAAGCGTACCTTAATATCCTTTCCCGTTCCGTTATTTACCCAGAATGTATCTCCGTCTACCACTTTAGTAACCTGGTAATAATTACCGCTGTCTTGTTTACGTCCGTTTGCTTCGTTACAGGAAATTATTGCAGAAAATAAAAATAAAATAAGGATTGTTTTTAAGATATGGATTTGCATGGCTTGCAAAGGTAAGATATAATTTGAGATTCATTTTAGCTGTAATAATTTTGCGCAACGCTTACAGGGGTTTACCAAAATAACACTGTAAGCGTTGTTGGCATTCCTGGTGGTCTTGGTTTTTCACAAATGCTGTGCTGAGCGGAAGGAGGTAAGTTTTTTGCTAAAAAAATTTGATTAATTATCCTCCTAATTTCATTCAAATCCTTTTAAAAGTTATACTTGTATGTTAAAAAACACATATTGGTGAATGTAAATATCAACATACTTTCTAAATATATGCCGCAACCGGCGGCAGAATTAATTGCATCGTGGATAGACCATTACCAATGCGAGTTTAGAATTAGCAGAAGCCGTAATTCTAAGTTTGGAGATTACCGGGCGCCTTATCAGGGAAAGGGGCACCGCATTTCGGTAAATCATAATTTAAATCAATATGCTTTTTTGATAACCACGGTACATGAATTTGCACATTTACTAACCTATAACCAATGGAAACACCGGGTAAAACCACACGGAGAAGAGTGGAAAAACAACTTTAAAAAAATGATGCTGCCTTTTTTTGAGATGAAAATTTTTCCGTGTGATATAGAAAGTGCCGTGGCCTTGTATCTTAAAAATCCGGCTGCTTCCAGTTGTTCTGATGCACATCTTTTCAAAACCTTAAGAAATTATGATGAAAAAGATACATCTGTAGTGTCTATAGATCAGTTGGCACCTAATCAGGTATTTGCTATTTCAACCGGGAGGGTTTTTAAAAAAATATCCAAAAACCGTACAAGATACCGTTGCGTAGAAATAGATACCGGGAAAATCTATCTGTTTAGTCCTCTGGCAGAAGTTAGAATTATTTCCTAGGATTAAGAACAAAAAAAACGCCGACAAAAAATCTGCCAGCGTTTTAAATAGTTTTTAGTAAAGCCTTATTCAGCTACGATGATACCTTTCATAACAGACGAATGGCCAGGGAAAGAGCATAAAAACTCGTAAGTTCCGGCTTCGCTTAATGTAAAAGTTATCGTGTCTGATTCGCCACCGCCAATTAATGAAGTATGTGCAATAATTGCATTTTCATGTCCTTGCGGAATGTAATCTGTGGCTTTTGCTTTTATAGCATCAGTAGCAAATGCGGCTAAATCTGTACCTGGTGCCAAAACCACTACGTTATGGCCCATAACGTCTTTTGCCATGGTACCCACATGCTTTAAGGTTAAAGTTACCTGTTCGCCAGCTTTAACTCTAAATTCCTCTGCATTAAACTTCATTTGATCGTTACCTTCTAACACAATTTCCTGAGATAAAGCAACGTTTGAGCTGGTTGTAGCCGGTGCAGTTGTTTCTGTTTGTGTAGCTGATGAATCTGCAGGCTTGTTTCCAGAACCTCCGCAAGACCAAAGTGTAACGCTAGCCAATACTGCCAATGCGTATAAATGAATTTTCTTCATGATTGTTAGATATAATATAAGATTGTTTTTAACACCACAAAACTAGTGCCTATATTGTTGTTATTTGATGATTTGAATCATAAAATAATTGATTTGACAATGTAAATGAGGGCAGCTCTTATAAATTTAGAAAAGCTAGCGTTTAATGCCACTATTTTCCTTCCACTCCTGGCTAAAAGATTTTTTATTTACTTCCGGTAAAGTCCGGTTAGCTCCCCATAGCTTTTTAAAGAAGTTTTTCAGGAAAAAATTCTTCCATTTTCCACCGAAAAAATCTACCATTTTTCTGCTTTTCATAGATTTTTTCCAGAAAAACCAGCCTACTCTTTCTACAGTGGGGACTAATTTTTCGCTTACTGCATCTCTTCTGTTTAGTAGCAGCATTTTATGAATATCTATCTTTACCGGGCATACTTCTGAACATTTTCCGCATAGGCTGGAAGCGTAGCTTAAATGTTTAAAATCTTTCATACCCTGCAAATGCGGCGTAATTAACGAGCCTATGGGACCGCTGTATGTAGTGGCATAGGTATGGCCACCAATGTTTTTATAAATAGGGCATCCGTTTAAACAAGCGCCACAACGTATACAATATAAGCCCTGTCTTTGCTCTTTTTGTGCTAACAGATTGGTTCTGCCGTTATCCAGAAGGATGACATACATTTCCTCTGGTCCGTCTGTTTCATGCGCCTGGCGGGGACCACTTAGAATGGTGTTGTACACAGTAAGATTTTGCCCGGTGCCATGTGTAGAGAGCATTGGCCAAAACAAACCTAAATCTGCAATAGATGGAATTAATTTTTCTATGCCAACAATGGTAATATGTATTTTTGGGAAAGTAGTGGTTAAGCGGGCATTGCCTTCGTTTTCCGTCAATGCAATGCTTCCGGTATCTGCAATAATAAAATTGGCTCCGGTAATACCAACATCAGCTGTAAGGTATTTATCTCTTAAAACTTCTCTGGCTTTTAAAGTTAACTCTTCTGGTGTAGAGTCTATTGGTGTACCCAATTTATCATGAAAGATAGCTGCTATTTTCTCTTTATTGAGGTGCATAGCCGGAGTTACAATATGATAAGGTTTCTGCCCTACCAGTTGCACAATGTATTCTCCTAAATCAGACTCCAGAGATTCTATGCCATTTTTTTCGAGAAACTCATTTAAATGAATTTCTTCGGTTACCATAGATTTAGATTTTATGACACTTTTTGCGCCTGCCTTTTGCAGTATCTGTAAAATTTCCTGATTGGCTTCTTTTATATCATTAGCCCAAATTACTTTACCGCCTCTTTTTTGGAAATTGGCTTCAAACTCAGGAAGCAACTTATCCAGATTCTCCATTACCCGCCATTTAATTACATGGCCTTTTTTCTTGGCATGTTCAAGATTAATAAGTCTTGAGAGGCCTCGGTTTACAGCTACATCGTATTTGCCAATATTATAATTGATAATTTCTCTATGCTCTTTATCAAATGCTTTATCTTTAGAAATATCGCTGAAATTTTTGGCAAAAGTAGTCATGTCACAAAGGTAAACAATAAAGCTGTTTTTTTATTACAACCTTAAGGTATAGAAGTTGTTTTGTCTGAAATTTCTAGTTTTATTGTATCCTTTTATATAACTTAGGAACTCATTAAGATATGTTGCGATGTTCAAACCTACTACTATAAAAGATATAGCTAAAGCGTTAAATCTGTCAACATCCACGGTGTCAAGGGCGTTAAGAGGAGGGTATGAAATTAGTGAAGAAACAAAGAGAATAGTGCTGGAATATGCCGAAAAGATAAATTTCCAGCGCAATCCCATAGCCTTAAGTTTAAGAGAAAGAAGAAGTTATTCTATCGGTGTAATTGTTTGCGAAGTTGCCAACCAGTTTTTCTCGCAGGCCATAGACGGTATAGAATCCATTGCGTATAATAAAGGTTATCATGTTATTATTTCGCAAACTCATGATAAATATAATAGAGAAGTTATTAATACCGAGCACTTGGCTAACCGCTCTGTAGACGGGTTATTGATTTCTTTAAGTGCAGAAACAAAGGACTACAGCCATTTAGAAAAACTGCATAACCAGGGTTTGCCTATCGTGTTTTTTGATAGGATTTTGGATAATATTAATACCCACAAGGTTACCAGTAATAACCATAAAGGCGCTTTTGAAGCTACAGAATACTTAATTAACAAGGGTTGCAAACGCATTGCCCACTTGGCTAATGCTGTACAGCTTTCTATTACTTACGAGCGGCAGGCAGGCTATGAAGAAGCGTTGAAAAAGCACCATATAGCGCCAGACTCTGCATTGATAAGATATTGCATGAATGGCGGGAGCAAGCAGGAAGAAGTAGAAGACGCTGTAAAGTATTTCTTAGAGATGGAAGAAAAGCCTGACGCTATTTTTGTTGCCAGCGATAGGTTAAGTACAGGCTGCTTAACAGCATTGAGGAAATACAACGCCAGCGATAAAATTGAGATTGTAGGATTTAGTAATTCTGATGTGGTAGATTTATTAACGCCATCTTTATCTGCTGTAAGGCAACCCGCATTTGAAATGGGAAGAAAAGCCGCAGAAATGCTAATTAATATTATAGAAAGTAAGTATCCGATAGAAACTTTTGAAACGGCAATCTTAGATACCACTTTTTACGAAAATAAATAGTAATATTTTAACGGAAAGCATCGGCATGGCTGCCAAGTAATTCCAGGGCTTTATTTACCATGGAGTCTTTAGGGTTTACGGCTCTATAAAACCCCTCTTCCCTAAAATAGAATCTGGCTACAATAGCTTTAATTTCTGCCTTTAACTTAGGCGCAGAAATTTTTAAATCTTTTTCTGAAACGTTAACATCTCTGGCCTTTGCAAAATTTACCAGTTTCTTTAACGTTTCATCTTTAACCGTATAATTTTTACTGAAATCTTCTGCGGTTTCATATAGTGTAGCCATTTTATCCTCTATAAGAAATCTGTATATAAATTCAGAAATAAGACTTTTCTCTTTTAGCTTTCTGTAGAATGGGCTATAATGTGATGTATCAAAAGGGGTCAAATAATCTGGTACGATACCGCTTCCATCATATACAATTCTGCCTTTGGCTGTTTTAAAAGCATGTAAAGAAGTTTTTTTAAGAACTGTAGTATCTGCACTAGGTTTTGCTTCAAATTCTTTTAACCCTTTAGCATAAGATTTTTGAATAGATCTGCCAGAGGGAGTGTAATATCTTGCTACAGTTAGGTTCATGGCAGAGCCGTCGTCAAAAGGGAATTGTTCTTGTACCAAACCTTTCCCAAAAGAGGGTCTGCCAATAATAATACCTCTATCTAAATCCTGTATGGCGCCAGCAACAATTTCGCTGGCAGATGCAGTTTCTTCGTTAATTAATATTACCAGTCGGCCTTTCTCAAAAAGTCCGTAACTGGTAGCGTTATAATCTGTACGCGGTTCATGCAGGCCTTGGGTATAAACAATTAATTCCTTATCGGCCAGAAAATGGTCGGCTAAACTGGTAGCAGCGCTTAAATAGCCTCCGCCATTGCCTCTTAAATCTAATATTAGATTTTTCATCCCCATTTTTTTTAGGGATTCAAGCGCTCTGGTAAAATCGTCGTCGGTTTTAGTGTCAAATTTACTGAGTTTGATAAAAGCGGTTTCTGGGTTTATTAAATAACTAACCTCTATGCTGCTCATGCTAATATTGTCTCTGGTGATAGAGAATTTTTTAGGCGCAACAAAACCTTTCCTCAAAACCGAAACCTCTACCTGGCTGCCCTTTTTTCCACGCAGTTTTTCAACTACCGTGTTGGTGGCCAGCAATCCTTTGTTAATAAGCGATTCGCCATTTACCGCTATAATCTTATCGCCTTTTAGCAATCCGGCTTTTTCAGAAGGACCTTCCGGTTTAACAGATGTTACTAATAAAGTATCTGCCAGCAGATAATATTCTATTCCAATTCCTTCGAAATTTCCATTTAGATTTTCTGCCTGTTTTTTAGCCTGTACCGGTGGCAGGTATACAGAATGGGGGTCAAGGCTATTTAAAATTTCGTTAATAGCCAGGTTTTCCATAGAATCTACGTTAATAGAATCTACATAATTTTTCCTTATGATGTTTAGTATGCGGTTGATTTTGTTGTTTTTTCCAAAATCAAAATACAGTGCATTGTTGCCTATATGCCCCTCCTGGTACTTGGTGCCCAAAAAAAAGCCTAGAGCCATTACTAAACTTATGGTAAAAAAAAGAAATAAATTTTTGGTAAATGCCCTCATCAAAAAATCCTATACAAATTTACATACAAGTATTGTACAAATACTATTAATAACGTCAAATTTTTGTTGATTATTTATTGTTATGCCGCTGTTGATAGTGAGACGAAAAGAATAATTTGAACTTAATTACTGTGAATGTTTTACGATATTTGGAGCTCTTAACGTTTCATCATGAATAAGATTACAGAATCAGAATCTAGTTACAGCAATTTGGATAAAATGTCCGTCTCGGAATTATTGATTAATATCAATAAAGAAGATATGGGGGTTCCACTTGCGGTAAGTGCAGTTATTACCCATATAGAAGCTTTAGTAAATGCCATTGCAGATAAGATGAGTAGAGGCGGCAGGCTGTTCTATATCGGTGCCGGAACAAGTGGAAGACTGGGGATAGTGGATGCTTCTGAATGCCCACCTACTTTTGGAGTAGATTTAGAAAAGGTAATTGGTATAATAGCCGGTGGCGATGGAGCCATTAGGCGAGCGGTTGAATTTGCGGAAGATGATACCGAACAAGCGTGGAAAGATTTACAGAAATTTAATTTAAATCAAAACGATGTACTTATTGGTATAGCCGCATCGGGCTACACACCATACGTTATAGGTGGTTTGCAAAAGGCTAACGAGAATAATATTATTACGGGTTGTGTCGTTTGCAATACGGGTAGCCCTATTGCCGTTCTGGCTAAATATCCGGTAGAAGTAGTGGTAGGGCCAGAATTTATTACAGGTTCTACCAGAATGAAAGCCGGAACAGCACAAAAGCTAGTGCTAAACATGATAAGTACGGCGGTGATGATAAAACTTGGGCATGTGAAAGGAAATAAGATGGTTGATATGCAGCTAACCAATACAAAATTGGTAGACAGAGGTGTGAAAATGCTAATGTTAGAAACCAACGCGGACGAAGTCACGGCAAAAAAAATGTTAAAAGAATATGGAAATGTAAGAAAGGCCGCAGATGCTTATAACAATATGAATTTATGCATGAAATAGAACCATATTTCCGTTGGCGAGACGATTATATAGCGGCAGAAGACGAACGCTCTCCGTTTTATAATACAGAATATAACGAGTTTTACTACGACAAACAGATTTACAATTACTTGCTGCACCCACAGTGGGATTCTTTCGGTTCAAATACTTTATACCTTAAAGTATTGTTTGTAGATTATGATAGGCAATATGCCATTATAGAATTTATTGGCGAATGGAATGATGCAATTAATAACGATATTATGTTGTTAAAGCGTGAAATTCTGGAAAGTATTATGGACGAGGGAATCAATAAATTCATTCTCATTGGCGAAAATATTCTCAATTTCCATTCTTCTGATGATTGCTATTATGAGGAATGGTTTCAGGATATAGAAGATGGTTGGATTGCAGGAATCAACTTCAGAGAGCATATTATTGAAGAATTTAAAGGCACTAATATTGATTATTATATCAATTTTGGGGGAGAGCTGGACCAAATGAATTGGCGCCAGTTAAAGCCACTGCAATTTTTTAAAAAAGTAGAAGAAAGTATGATGAGAAGACTTTCTTGATTGCAGATGTACAGTTACAAAAAATTGGAGAGTTCTTTTAAGCATAATATTTTGGCAAAGTTTCATTTATTAATTGAAATATGAAAAAAGTAATGATGTTACTGATGATAGTGTCAGTTTTTAGTTTGTACTCTACTGCCCAAACTCAAATAATTGCGCATCGTGGTGCTTGGAAAAATACCAAAGCGCCCCAAAATTCTTTAGCATCGCTTAAGCATGCAATAATGCAAAAGATGTGGGGGAGCGAGTTTGATATCCATTTTACCAAAGATGATGTTTTGGTGGTCAATCACGATCATGATTTTTATGGAATAAACATAGCCACTTCAACCTATGAAGAATTATTGGCTAAAAAACATCCAAACGGAGAAAAAATACCTACTGCAGAGGAATATTTGAAAGAAGGTCTTAAGCAAAAAAATACCAAACTCATCTTTGAACTAAAATCCAGTAAACTTGGTAAAGAACGCACTTTGCAATCTGCAGAACATGCTGTGGCACTAGTTAAAAAACTGAAGGCACAAAAGCGGGTAGAGTATATAGCTTTTGATTACGATGCCTGTTTAAAAATTAGAGAACTTGACAAAAAAGCCAAAGTACATTATTTAAATGGTGATAAATCTCCGGTACAGCTTAAAGAGGCAGGCTTAAACGGGTTTGATTATCATTTTTCCGTACTCAAGAAAAATCCAACGTGGATTCAAGAAGCTAAAGATTTGAAGCTGAAATCTAACGTATGGACGGTAAACACCGAAGCGGATATGAAATATTTTATAGAAAGGAAAATTGATTATATCACTACAGATGAGCCAGAGCTTTTGAAGAGCTTGTTGGAGAAGTAGGAGATTTAAGGATCTTTTTTAGCAGAGTCGAAACCTTGTTATACAAAGGCCCCGGCTCTGCTAAAATGGAAAATACCTATAAATTCAATTTCTTAGCAATATCTTTAGGTAAGCCGTTTTTATTCAGTAAAATGGCTGTAGACTTATATTTTACGAAATTTTTTGTAACGTATAAATATCCCTGATAGTCGTTATTTATGCCCCAGGAGTTTTTAACAATGTAATATTCTTTACCGTCCTGGTCTTTTGCCAGTCCAACAATATGCATTCCGTGGTCATCGGTAGTTTCGTAGTTATCAAAAGCAGTCTGGCGCATTTCTTCAGTAATTTCCAGTTCGGGTTTTGGGCCGTTAAACAAAGTTTCTTTTTCCTGTACGTTCATTAAAGCAAAATCTTTGGCCGGAATGTAAGCTACGCCATTCTTCCAGCTAAAACCTTTCTCGCTAACATCAGTTGCCCAGGCTATCGTGTAACCTTGTTTTAAAGCATTGTCTATAATGTTGGTCAAATCATTCATCTTTACATTATAAACTTGGTCTAAAGACCAATTGTCTGGTACCATTAGCACAAATTTTTGGTAAAGCGGCTGGTCTTTAAAAGAAGAAATTTCCACATAGTCATCCGGATTTAGCCCCACAACCTCATTGGCAAAAGTTTTTGGCGTATATTTTTTGCCATTATAAGTAAAGTGTTCTGGTGCTTTGCCCAAATAAGAATCAATAACTGCGGTATAAGCATTTATCCAGTTAGGTGTTAAGCTACCGTTTGGATTGCTCACTACTGCTTTTAAAACGTTTTCCTGTATAGCTGCCATTTCTCCAAATTTATTGTTTGCCGTACCGTAGTTTAACCCGGTGTAAACCTCTTGAGGAACAATACCATACTTTTTATACATATTTACCACATCATGTAAAGCGCCGCCGTCGCCCAATGTAATAGCGCCATGCATCCTTACATAATTTTTTCCTTTTTCTACGTAAGCATTGCGAACAATAAGCATTTCAGAAAGATCTATAGCAGGTTTACCTTTTTTAATCATTTCAGACTCCAGAAAAGAGTTTGTTGCATAGCTCCAGCAAGTACCAGAAGAGCCCTGGTTTTTAATGTCTGTGTTGGTAAGATTAATCAGCGTAGTAAAATTGAAAGACTGCCTGCTTAGTTCGCTCTGGTTTTTATTTAGTGAATTAAGCAGATTATCTTGAGCATTTACCGGTAAACAAAATGCAAAAAATGCCAGTTGTATGTATAATAGCGGGGTAATAATTTTTTTTGTCATATATATTGAAAAATTTAAAGCAAATTATTTATTTGCTAACAGAAATAGAAGGATGCCAACAGATTGTTACAAAATAATTTTTGTAAAAAATATACATCAACAGCTTATTGGAATTGTGCTGGCAATATAGATTTTCTTATCCGGACTCTGCCTGTATGTACGGAGAGGAGGCTTTAACCGAGAGCCGCAAGAATAAACTGGCTACGCTAGAAGTAGAAGCACTATATTATATAGCGGTAACTTCTGAGGCACAAGCAGATTCGCAAGCTTTGTTGTTTAAAGAACAGGCTTTAGCCTTGAGGTATCAGCTGGGAAACCAGGGGAAACTGTAGACACCGAGTATTGGCCAGTTAAATAACGTATTATGCGTATAGCAAAAAGAGTCGTTATACGCTATACAGGAGGCGGTAGAAAGTAGAATCTTTTGAAAATCTTGTTTTCTGGAGCAAGGAGGCAAAAATGATTCCTAAAAGTAGAATTTACTTTATTCTACTCTGGTTGTCTTTTGCGAAAGCGGCCCAGCCAGAATAAGTTTTAGATTTTCCGCCTGTGGTAACTTTCTGGAAAGAGTGACAAACAGCTACTGCCAGTCCATCAGTAGCATCTAAAAACTCTGGGGTCTCTTTAAAATTTAGCAATTGCTGCAACATGGCGGCAACTTGCTCTTTTCCTGCATTTCCGTTACCGGTAATAGATTGCTTTACTTTTTTAGGAGAATATTCGAAAATTGGTAATCCTTTAGCTAAACCTGCGGCCATGGCAACGCCCTGCGCTCTGCCCAGCTTAAGCATAACCTGTATGTTTTTTCCGTAAAACGGAGCTTCGAGCGCAACACAATCTGGATGATACTGCTCTATTAAAGCGCTGGTGCGTTCAAAAATCTTCTGTAATTTCAAGAAATGATCGTCTAAATGGCCTAATTTTACCACACCCAGACTAATAAGCGAAATGTGGTTTCCGGTTTCTTTAAGCAATCCGTATCCCATAACCACAGTACCGGGGTCTATTCCTAAAATTATACGTTCTTTCGATTTTTCTTTCAGCATTTAAGGCAATATTAAGCTAAATTCTTAACATTGTATAAAAACAGTAATCCTTGACTGCCAAACAGAAAAAAATTTTAAGCTACCTGATAAAGGCATGCGTATTGATACTTACAGCTATATTTGTTTATAAAAAACTGAGTAACAATGCCAACCTTAAAAACTTTGCAGACCTTATAAACAGGCTAAACCCACTGTATGTATGGATTTCATTAGCTGTAGTTTTTTTGCTGATGCTCTTAAACTGGTTTGTAGAGAGTTTAAAGTGGAAATTTCTGATTAAGAAAATAGAAAAAATAAGCTTATGGCGAGCCCTAGAATCGGTTTTTTGTGGTTTAACGTGGGCGGTTTTTACACCAAACCGCATTGGCGAATATGGTGGAAGGGTTTTTTTCTTAACTAACAAAAAAAGAATACAAGGCATTGTAGCCATGAGCGTGGGACACATTGCCCAAATGGTAATTACCAACATTGCAGGCGCAATAGCTGTGTTGTGGTTCCTCATGAAGTTTCAGGAAATTGATTTTTGGCTTTTCTTTTCTTTGGCTTTTCTGGTATCTGTTTTCTGCTTGTTTTTTGTGGTATTCTATTTCAATATCCATTGGTTAGACAGCTTGGTGGCTAAGGTTAGTTTCCTTAAAAAAATAAGTGGTTTTTTTGGCGTTTTAAGATCTTACAGCCATGCCGAGTTGTGGAAAGTAATGCTTTTTAGTTTGCTTCGCTTTGCAGTTTTTACATCGCAATATTTGCTGGTAATGAAGTTGTTGATTCCTGAGGCACCTGTATACCAATCAGCATTGCTGGTTTTTATATTATTTTTTGTGCAATCTGCGCTTCCTTCATTAGATTTGTTCGATTTTGGAGTGCGGAGCATGACTGCGGCTTACTTCTTCAGTTATGTTACAAATCAGGAAGTGGCGGTTATGGCTGCTGCGGCTTTAATCTGGCTGGTTAATCTAATTATCCCGGCAATAATGGGCGCATTTTTTGTTTTTAAGCTTAAATTCTTTGGTACTCACTACTAGTATAATTACCCTTACATTAACAGCCTGCTATGTTGGCTTAATTCTTTTCCTAATTAGAGGATGGAAAAAACTAAAAGACTTTCACGTTGACGGTAAAATACCTAAAACCAGGGTTTCAATTATTATAGCAGCCAGAAACGAGGAAGAGAATATAGCGTTTACCATAGAGGATATTCTGAGGCAAACTTACTCCAAACATTTGTATGAGTTAATAGTAATTGATGACCATTCTACCGACCG
>PJUF01000397.1_pt1 | contig 32828 bp, 32 predicted proteins | sample 1512191 | NCBI WGS metagenome assembly PJUF01 (sample SAMN08177673, study PRJNA422409) | Feces metagenome, whole genome shotgun sequencing project. | isolation source: Chicken feces (3) enriched on wood chips | host: Gallus gallus | place: USA: Madison | collected 2015-01-15 | reverse complement strand
GACAGTACCTGAAGCCAGGAGGATGTATGCCGGCACTAAGTCTGGAGCTTACCTGAAGGTATCTTAACCGTTACCTGAAGGTTAAATAAGCGGATGATCTCTTATTTGTAACGGTAAAAACGTTAGAATCGGGCTTTTAGATTAAAAGGCTCCATTAAATAGAGGTAAAGTTCATCATAATTTAGAGAGCTGCAATGGCACAATAAGCCATTACACTAAATGGCATTATACTTACGCCAAACGAAGGTTTTCTAAATCCACCTCTAATGATTTTTCATTACCAACCCGGTATGCATTTTATAAATCTGTAAGCTCACATCAAAGCTAGGTTTAAAGTACCCTTAGTATAAAAGCGCACACCCCCGTCTTTCCATTTAAAATTAATTATACTTCAGCTACCATTAAGCCAGGTGTGCACCTAAAGCTAATAACAATCATTTCATAATACAATAAGAGGACGAGAAAAACAGTATACCGTTCGAAACAGATTCGGGATGAACTCGGAACAGCGCCCACCATTTTTCGACTTTTCCGCCGGAATTCTTCGAGTGTTGTTCGAGAGTTCTTCGACAAAACCATATATTTCTTCGATAAACCTTCGACAAAAGGCAGAGTTTCTTCGACAAGTTTTCGACAACAGCCAAAGAATTCCCAAACATTTGTCGAAGAAATGCCGAAACTGGTATTAGCCTGTCTCGGCCCTTTCTCAACTTAAATAGCTGTTTTTGGAAAAGCAAATAAATTACTCCACTATAGTTTCTCTTACCACTAAAATAGGCTCTGGTCCTTTAGAATTTTTTTCTAATTCTTCTGTTAAAGCACAGTGTCCAGATAAGCCACGGTTTAACAAGCCGTAGCCTAAGGCTAAGCCGGTTGCAGCCAGTAGCGGACTCGAAAAAACATTTTTAACCCCTTTTAGTGTCAAATAAGCGCCAACAGCGAGAGATAAGATGCGCTCGGTTTTACTTAAATTGGTGTTTAAATTTTCTTTTAATAAAGAACCTTCTAAAGTGTCCTTTATATTGTCAATAATGTCTGTCATAAGTTTTAGATGTTTATTGTATATGAACAAGTATGATGCCTATTTTTTTTGAGGAAAAATTAATTAAAAATATCTTATTATTAGTTGATTAATATTAAATTAACGCCTGATTTTTAAATTTGTAAAAAAAAGAAACTATGAAAAGAATTTTACTTTGTTTAATGGCTGTTTTGAGTACACAGTTTTCAAAAGCTCAAATTGAAATTTCTACATCAGAAACCATTACAGAAAACTTTAATAGCATTGGCGGGGAAGGAAATGCTGCCTTACCTGCAAACTGGAAGGTCTCTAAGTCTACATCTGTTAGAGCTGTCGATAGCTACGGAAATGCCGTATCAGTAACAGATAGAAGAGGAGGTGTCTCCCTAGCTACTAATGCAGGAAACGGGATTTATAACTTCGGAGCTGGCGATGCAGAAACTGCAACTGACAGAGCGATAGGTTTTTTATCTTCTACTTCTGAGACTAAATCGGGTAACTTGTATTCTCATTTTAAAAATACAGGAACTCAAGATATTTTAAGCATATCTCTTACCTATTCAGTTAAAAAATTTAGACATGGGTCTAACCCAAATGGTTTTGCAATCCAAGCGTATTGCTCTGTGGATGGTGTTAATTGGGTTTCAATGGGAGCAGCATTCAATACAAGCTTCTCGCCAGATGCTGATAATTCGGGTTTTTCGAATGCTGTGAATATTCCAGTTACTTTGGTAAGCAGCGGATTTAATCTGCCATCTAGAGTTCTGCCTAATGAAGAGTTTTATTTAGCGTGGAGCTATTCGGTAATATCAACGTCAACTACTTCGAATGCTCAAGCATTGTCAATTGACAATGTTTCATTAACAGCAAACGCTGTGCTTCCCGTCACCACCACCAACTTTACAGCTAAACCCATCAACAAATCTATTCTACTAAACTGGCAAACCTTATCAGAACAAGAAAATAAGCATTTTGAGATAGAGCGTTCTGCAGATGGTGAATTATTTGCCTCTGTTGCAACCATAGCCGGAGCAGGAAACTCCAACGAAGTAAAAAATTATGCTTATACAGATTATTCGCCTTTAGCTGGTGTAAATTATTACAGGTTGCTGCAACAAGATTTTAACGGTACAACTACCATTGTTAAAACTGTTGCCGTAAACCCTCAATTGAACGTAAACCAGCTAAGCGTATTTGTGGGTGCTAATGGAGTAAATGTTACTTTAAATGCAGAAAAAGCTGATAAGGCAAATATAGAATTGTATGATTTTAACGGAAGGAAATTAGCAGAGCAACCTGTGTCTATACAAGCGGGGATAAATCAAGCCGTTATACATGCAGATTTGATACCGGGCCTGTATTTTGTGAAAGTGTTATCTGGAACTGAAGTAAGCGCCGTAAAGTTTGCCAGATAAGTAAGGTAAATACATGATAATAAATAAGCGCAGAAAACATATCTGCGCTTATTTATTTTAATAATAGTTCTTGATGAGTTTTAAAATGAAAGTTAGCTGATTTTATTTTTGATTATAAATGTTAATATCTTGCATTATCCAATTAATAATCATACCTTTGCGCCCTATTTGGCAATACAGCCAAATCTTATAGATTATCATGAACCCATTCAATGAATTGGGGATCCGTCATGATATTGTTAATGCGATAACCGAGTTAGGTTTTACCAATCCTACTCCGATCCAGGAAAGTGCCATTCCGGTTTTGTTATCAGGCAGCAACGATTTTGTCGGATTAGCCCAGACAGGAACAGGGAAGACAGCCGCGTTTGGCCTCCCTTTATTAGAGCTGATAGACAACACAAAAAATCATCCACAGGCATTAATTTTATGTCCAACACGTGAATTGTGTTTACAAATCAGTAACGATTTAAAAAAATTCTCTAAAAACTTACAAAATGTTAATGTAGTAGCTGTTTACGGTGGTGCAAACATTGTAAATCAGTTAAGAGAAATTAAAAGAGGTGTGCAAATTGTTGTTGCAACACCCGGAAGAATGTTAGATATCATCAATAGAAAGGCTATCGACTTCTCAAAAGTTAATTACGTTGTATTAGACGAAGCTGACGAGATGTTGAACATGGGCTTCCAGGAAGATATCAACGAAATTTTATCTACTACGCCAGATACCAAAAAAACATGGTTGTTTTCTGCAACAATGCCTCGCGAGGTTAGAAAAATTGCAGAAAAGTACATGACTAACCCACATGAGTTAACCATGGGCAAGCAAAATACCGGAAATGCCAATATCGAGCATGAGTATTATGTGGTAAGAGCCCGTGATAAATATGCGGCGTTTAAGCGTATTGTAGATTTTAACCCTGAAATTTTCGGTATCGTTTTTTGTCGTACCAAAATAGAAACTCAGGAAATAGCCGAAGCTTTAGTTAAAGACGGCTATAATGCAGATTCACTACACGGAGACTTATCTCAGCAACAGCGTGATAAAGTAATGAAGCGCTACCGCGAGAGAAGCCTGCAATTACTAATTGCAACAGATGTGGCGGCAAGAGGTATTGATGTTAACGACGTAACTCACGTAATTAACTACTCTTTGCCAGATGAGATAGAAAACTACACTCACCGTAGTGGAAGAACCGCAAGAGCCGGAAAAACAGGTATTTCTATCGCTATCATCCATTCTAAAGAATTGCATAAAATTCGCCAGATAGAGAAAGTAATAGGCAAACAGTTTACCAAAGCAGAAATACCGACAGGTTTTGATGTGGTAGAAAAGCAACTGTTTGGATTAGTGCATAAAGTGCATAGCGTAGATGTAAACGACGAGCAGATGGAACAGTATCTGCCAAGAATTATGGACGAGTTTAAGGATATGTCTAAGGAAGATGTTATTAAACGTTTTGCTTCTTTAGAGTTTAACATACTTTTAGACTACTATAAAAATGCACCAGATTTAAATGCAACTGCCGATGAAAGAGGTGGAAGAGATAGAGACAGAAGAAGCGAAGGCAGAAGCGACTTTACAAGATTATTCATTAATCTGGGCTCTGTAGATGATTTTACCAGAGGCGATTTATTAGGATATATCTGTAATAACACAGGCATCAGTGGCAAATCTATTGGCAGAATAGATATGAAAGGTGTTTTCTCTTTCTTTGAGGTAGAAAATGAGGTGTCTGATAAAGTTATTGAAGGATTTAAATCTGTAGATTTCCACGGTCGTTCTGTAAGAATTGAAGTTTCTGGAGACGGTGGTAGTGGCCGCAGCAGCGATAGGCGAGGAGATAGAAGAGGCGGAGAAAGAAGAAGTTCTGGCGGCGGTAGCGGATTTGGTGGTAACAGAAGAAGCGGCGGCGATAGAAATAATAACGGCGGCGGATTTAGAGATTTTTCTGGAAAAAGAAAAGAAGGAGCCGGTAGCGGAGAGCGCAGAAGCTCTGGTGGTGGCGAGAGAAGAAGAAGATATTAATTTTTTATCCCCAGTTCCTTATACTTTTAGTTTTAGGAACTGGGGATTTTTATGTCCTTTCTTAGTGAGCTTGAGATTAAAATATTGGTCGCTTTGTGGTTAAATCTAAAATCGTAAATTCGGAGCTCGATATCAAAATATACAAAATGAAATTACTTGAAGGAAAAACAGCATTAATAACCGGTGCTTCTAAAGGAATAGGAAAGCGTATAGCAGAGAAATTTGCAGAGCAAGGAGCAAATGTTGCGTTTACATATTTATCATCAGTAGAAAAAGGCCAGGCTTTAGAGGCAGAGCTGCAATCTTTTGGTACAAAAGTAAAAGGTTACCGTTCTGATGCTTCAAAATTTGACCAGGCAGAGCAACTAATTAATGATATTGTTGCTGAGTTTGGAACAATTGATATTGTAGTAAACAACGCTGGTATTACTAAAGATGGCTTGTTAATGCGTATGACAGAGCAAAACTGGGACGATGTTTTAGAGGTTAACCTGAAATCAATTTTCAACACCACTAAAGCAGCTTCTAAAATTATGATGAAAAACCGTTCTGGTGTATTTATCAATATGAGTTCTGTAGTTGGCGTACAGGGAAATGCCGGACAAGCAAATTATGCGGCTTCTAAAGCAGGTATCATCGGATTTTCTAAATCGGTAGCTAAAGAATTAGGTTCCAGAAATATCCGTACCAATGTGGTGGCTCCCGGTTTTATCCGTACAGAAATGACAGATGTTTTAGATCCTAAAGTTGTTGCAGGCTGGGAAGCAGGTATTCCTTTAAAAAGAGCTGGTGAGACTGACGATGTAGCTAATGTTTGCGTTTTCTTAGCGTCTGATATGAGTGCTTACGTTAACGGACAGGTACTATCTGTTTGCGGCGGAATGCTGTAAAATTACCTTTCAGATATTTATAAATCCCGGTTTAAACAAGCCGGGTTTTTTTTGTTTGATACGATTTTAAAACCTGTAAAACCCTTATAGTAAATTTACACCCAATCAACACAATAATTAGGTAAAGTATGCTTACTTTTGTTGTATGATAGAATTGCCTGTTATCCCTGCGAATCAGACAGCTCGAAAGCCAGATTGGTTACGCGTAAAATTGCCTGTAGGAAAAGAATATGCGCATGTAAGAGGTTTGGTAGATGAGCATAAATTACATACAATTTGTGAAAGTGGAAATTGTCCTAATATGGGCGAGTGTTGGGGTGCGGGTACAGCAACCTTTATGATTTTGGGTAATATCTGTACGCGTTCATGTTCATTTTGTGCAGTTGCAACAGGCCGCCCTTTAGCTGTAGATACAGATGAACCCAACCGTGTTGCAAGCTCTATTAAATTGATGAACGTAAAGCATGCGGTTATTACTTCTGTAGACCGTGATGATTTAAAAGATGGCGGTTCTATTATCTGGGCAGAGACTATTAAAGCTATCAGAAGAGAAAGCCCCGGTACTACCATGGAAACTTTAATTCCAGACTTTAAAGGTATTTGGGATAATTTATATCGGGTTTGCGAAGAAAGGCCGGAAGTGGTTTCTCATAATATTGAAACGGTAAGAAGATTAACTCGTGAGGTGCGTATTCAGGCTAAATACGATAGAAGTTTAGAATGTTTGAAACGTATTTCAGATTTCGGTTTGAGAACAAAATCGGGAATTATGCTGGGTTTAGGAGAAACCGAAGCCGATGTGTATGAAACCATGATTGATTTACGTGACGCAGGCGTACATGTTTTAACATTGGGTCAATATTTACAGCCAACTAAAAACCACCATCCTGTTATAGACTGGATTCATCCCGACCAGTTTGCGAAGTACCAGGAATATGGCAATAAATTAGGTTTTAAATATGTAGAAAGTGGGCCGCTGGTTAGGTCTTCCTACCATGCAGAAAAGCATTTGCTAGATCAATAATAAGATTTTTATAATATTGAACAGTGGCTAGGATAATATCTTAGCCTTTTTTGTTACTGAGTTTTTTATCTTTAAACCATATGAAGTATGAAAATATACAAACGGGTTGGTTTTTTATAGTAGTAATGCTATTGATAATGGTGCCTATAACTGTTGGATATTATTATCAGCTGGGCGATAATCCTTTGCCTGCAAATGTTTTTCAGCTACTGATTTTTATTTTTAGCCTGGTTGCTTTAAACTTTTACAGATTAAAAATTAAAATAGATGAAACGGGCATCAATCTTCTTTACGGGATTGGTTTAATCCACATCAATATTAACCCGGATAGTGTAGAGCATATTAAAGTAGTGAAAACTTCCTGGTTGGCTGGTTTTGGTATCAGGATAACTTTAAAAGGGATGCTTTATAACATTCAGAGTCGTGATGCTGTGGAAATGATGTATATCCAGGGCGGAAAAACAAAAACCGTAACCATTGGCTGCCCCAATCCTGAAAAATTAAAAGCCGTATTGCAACATAAATATCATATCGCTTCATCGTAAAGAATTTAAGATTTCAACTCTTTAATCATATACGGAATTAGCTTTACTAATTTAGAAGGCGGTACTGTGTACATGCTCTGAGAAAGATGTTCGCCAACGTAAGCGTGTATAAATACGCCTGATAAAACTGCTTTTTCAATAGTATAACCCTGGGCAATAAAGCTGCTTATCATTCCAGTAAGTACATCGCCCATGCCGCCTACAGCCATAGCCGGAGCGCCCGATGAATTGAAATAACATAAACCCTGCGGACTAAATATCATGGTATATCTGTTCTTCAATACAATAAATACCTGCAACTCCTTTGCTTGTTTAAAAGCGGTGTCTATTCTCTCCCAACACCCCTTATGCTCACCAAAAAGTCTGTCGAATTCCTTAATATGAGGTGTAAGTACAGAGTTTGGGGAGATTGAGCGTAACAATGTCTCGTCTTCGGCTAAGATATTTAAAGCATCGGCATCAAAAACAACGGGTTTTCTGTAATGTTGTATCACTGTTCTGAGTAAGCTTTTTGCGTCGTCACTTTTTCCTAAACCCGGGCCTATACATATAGAATTGTACCTGTTTAGGTTTTCTGCGTGAATAACGGTGCGAGCTAAATACATTACTTCTGGTAAGCGTGAATTCAAGGCTATTAAACCACTTTCCGGAATAGAAGCTGTGGTTAGTCCGGCTCCGCTTTTTAAGCTGGCTTCGGCACAAAGCAGGGCGGCGCCCATGGTTTCCTGTGCTCCGGCAACAATTAAAGTGTGTCCGTTTGTTCCTTTATGGTCAAAAGCGTTTTTAACTCTGATGTATTTATGGATATTTTTTTTCCAGAACCAGTAAAAGGGAGAGGCTGTGCTTTCTATGAAATTCTCATCCAGACCAATGTTAACTACTTTCCATTCTTTAATATAAGGGGCAGACAAAGGCAGCAGAAAATTAAGCTTTGGTCTCTGAAAAGTAATTACCCAGTCTGCTTTAAAAATAGTATCTCCATAGAGTTTTCCTTCAGAAGGCATTCCGCTTGGGATATCTACGCTTATTTTTATTCCGGGAAGTTGATTGAGGTTGTTAATAAGTGTTTTCCACTCGCCATCTAGCGCCCGGTTTAAACCTATTCCAAAAACGGCATCTATTACAATATCGCTATAACTTAATTCAAGCAGTTCTGTTTCTTTCAGATAAAAGATAGAAACTCCTGTGTTTTGTAAAGCAATAAGATTTTCCTGAAAATCAGGACTCGCTTTTTCGCTAAAGTCTACAATAATTACCTGTAAGTTTTCGTAATTATCGTTGTGTAGCAGACGGGCAATTGCCAGCCCATCACCGCCATTATTGCCTTTTCCGCAAAACAGCGTGATATAAACTTTTTTATCTGTAAATCTCTCAGAGAAAGCTTTAACAAAGGCGGCAGACGCTCTTTCCATTAGATGTAATGAGCTAATGGGTTCATTTTCTATGGTATAGGCATCGGCAAGTTTAATCTGAGAAGCATTTAAAAGTTTTAGCATATGTTAATGTTAATTTATCGGAAAAACAACCGTAAACGTATAATGTTTATAATCATTAAGTTAATAATTATTGATTAAAAAAATGTTAAATTGTTTCTCGGTTTTTTGTTGTGTGCTGTATTTTCAGAGGGGTTAGAAACTGTGTAAATTCAAAATTGTGGTAAAAGAATATAGGTATGTTTGTCTGTAATAAGATTATTCTTCCCTTAATTTCCTGATTTTTTCGAGTTCTAAAATATCTATTTGGTCTTTGGGTCTGTTACTTGCTTTTTTGGCTTCAATTAATTGGTTGATATGTAGAAAAGGCACTTTAGTGTCGAATATATCAGCAATAGAAGCTGTAGCTATAGCCTTATCAAAACTGTAATTTTCAAGTCCTTTAACAGAAGTCATTAGATCTATCTCCAACTTATTGTCTAAACGGAATGTTGTCCATCCGGCAAGGAACTCTAATGTTTCAAGAGAGGGGAAATCTCCCAATCCGTATATTTTGAAAGCTGTTCTTAATTTTTGTCTATTAGATAAAGAATCTTCCAGCCATAAATTTATATCATCATATCCATTTTCATCAATCGGGTCATGATTAAGAAACGCTCTGTATAAGATCTTTTCAAGGCATTTTTAAGCAAATCTATTTCAGCTTTCTCATAAGCAACGTTGGAGCTGTGTGATATATCTGCTTTTTCGCTTTTCATGGTAACCAAATTTAGGTGATATTTGGGAGGAAGCAAAAAAGAGCAAACACCATTTCTGCCATTAAGAAAAAACTTTCCTCGTTGTCGCCAAGGTTTTTCCGAACCTCTAAGATACAAGCTGCGTGGGTTTGCGCTTATTCGCTTTAAATGAAGAAAACTTTACTATAAAAATGGTGACTGAAATTTGTCCTGATCACCATTTTTTAGCATTTACCGAATATCCCTAATTACAGGAAAAGAGATTAAAAAGCCTTGAAAATCTAGACTTTGACTAATGAACCAATAAATTTTAATGAACTAACCAATCTCCTTTTTTAAAAACTTACCCGTAAAACTCTCCTTACAATTCGCTAAACCTTCCGGCGTACCGCTGTAAACAATGTTTCCTCCGCCAGAGCCGCCTTCGGGACCTAAATCAATCACATGGTCGGCAACTTTAACTACGTCCAGGTTATGCTCAATTACCAGAACGGTATTTCCTTTATCTACTAAAAGGTTTAATACTCCTAATAATACATTGATATCCTCAAAATGGAGCCCTGTTGTTGGTTCATCCAGAATATAAAAAGTGTTTCCGGTATCTTTTTTAGAAAGCTCGGTAGCGAGTTTAACGCGTTGAGCTTCTCCGCCCGAAAGTGTTACAGAAGATTGCCCCAAAGTGATATATCCCAGTCCGACATCTTTTAATGTTTTTATTTTACGGTAGATAGAAGGGATATTTTCGAAAAAAACAACGGCATCTTCAATGCTCATATCCAGAACGTCGCTGATGGATTTTCCACGGAATCGTACTTCCAGTGTTTCGCGGTTATACCTTTTGCCGCCACATTCTTCGCATGGCACCTGTACATCAGGCAGAAAATTCATTTCTATCACTTTCATTCCGGCTCCCTGGCAGGTTTCGCACCTGCCGCCTTTTACGTTGAAAGAGAAACGGCCGGGTTTATAGCCGCGTATCTGTGCTTCGGGCAATGCTACAAATAAATTCCTGATGTCTGAAAAAACACTGGTATAAGTAGACGGGTTGGAACGTGGCGTACGTCCAATTGGCGTTTGGTCAATCTCTATAACTTTATCTATATGCTCCAGTCCTTTTATTTCCTTAAAAGGCATGGGCTGTTTTTTTGCCCTAAAGAAATGTTTGTTTAGTATCGGATAAAGTGTTTCTCCTATCAAAGTGGACTTTCCACTTCCAGACACACCGGTAACACAGATGAGTTTACCCAACGGGAAATCTACGCTTACGTTTTTCAGGTTATTTCCGGTAGCGCCTTTTAAAGTTAAAGTTTTACCGTTTCCTGTTCTTCTCTTGGCGGGTATTTCTATGGCTTTTTCTCCGTTTAGATAAGATGCCGTTAGCGTATGCGTCTTCAGTAGCTCGGCAGGTTTACCTTGTGCTACCACTTCGCCTCCATGTGCACCGGCTGCAGGGCCCATATCTATCACATAATCGGCTTCCAGAATCATGTCTTTATCATGTTCTACAACCAAAACCGTATTGCTTAAGTCTCTAAGATCTTTTAAAGCATGAATAAGCCTGTCGTTATCTCTTTGGTGAAGCCCGATAGAAGGTTCGTCAAGAATGTACATCACGTTCATCAATTGCGAGCCAATCTGCGTGGCTAGCCTGATGCGCTGCGCCTCGCCACCTGATAATGTTCTTGCCGTTCTATCTAAGGTTAGGTACTCTAGTCCAACGTTAAGCAGGAAGCCAATTCTAGAACGTATTTCCTTCAAGATTTCCTTAGCAATGGTATTTTGCCTTTCGCTTAGCCTGTTTTCGATACCTTCAAACCAATTGTAGAGATTTTTAATGTCGATAGAAGACAGCTCAAAGATGTTTTTGTTATCGATTTTGAAATGCAAAGATTCTTGCTTTAAACGGGCGCCGTGGCACACCGGACATGTTTTTAGTATGCGGAATCCTTCCAGGTCTGTACCCGTTTCGCTTTTCTTCTCGCTTTGTTCTTCCAATAGTTTAATAATACCGTCAAACTCAATCTGATAATTTTCTACGTTCCATTTGTTGTAAGCCACGGGAACGGTTATCAGCTCGTCTGTGCCATGCAGCAAAATTCGGATGGCTTCTTCGCTTAACTTTTCTATGGGTTGAGACAGCGAGAAATTATATTTTTTAGCCAATGCTTTAATGACCTGGAAAATCCATGTTTCGCGGTATTCTCCCAGTGGTGCCAATCCACCGTTCATAATACTCAGCTTTTTGTTAGGGATAACAGATTCCTCGTCAATATCAAATACATAACCTAATCCGCCGCATTCCGGGCATGCGCCATAAGGCGAGTTGAACGAGAATGTATTGGGCTGTGGTTCGTCATAAGAAATTCCGGTTGTTGGGCACATCAGGTATTTAGAGAAATGATAAGCATTATTCTCCTTATCTGATATTTTGATAATCCCTTTGGCAATCTTTAAAGCCTGCTGGATAGAGGAATAAAGTCGCTTTTTATCTGCTTCTGATACGATTAATCTGTCTACAACTATCTCTATATCGTGTATTTTATAGCGGTCTAGCTGCATTTTTGGGGCAACATCCATAATCTCGCCGTCAATACGTACTTTAATAAAGCCCTGTTTCCTTATCTGTTCAAAGAGCTCGCGGTAATGCCCTTTACGTCCTTTTACAACCGGAGCAAGAATGTTTATTGGCTTCTCGTTAAATTGTTCTAATATCTGAGATAGTATTTGGTCTTCAGACATTTTAACCATTTTTTCGCCGGTATTGTAAGAATAAGCGTCGGCAATACGGGCATACAGCAAACGCATGAAATCATAAATTTCTGTAATGGTGCCAACCGTAGAACGTGGGTTTTTAGAGGTGGTCTTCTGTTCGATAGCAATAACCGGACTTAAGCCAGAGATTTTATCAACATCAGGGCGTTCTAAACCTCCCATAAACTGGCGTGAATAAGCAGAAAAAGTTTCCATGTAGCGCCTTTGGCCTTCTGCATAAATGGTATCGAAAGCCAAAGATGATTTTCCCGAGCCACTTAAGCCTGTAATAACCACCAGTTGATTTCTTGGAAAAGAGATATCTATGTTTTTTAGATTATGAACCCTGGCTCCGTAAACTTCAACATCTTTTTGTTCTCCAAGGTCAATGCTTTTTTTGCTCATAAGGGGATTTCTGCTTATCAAATTTTATTATTACTGCTTGTTTCTCAGCGTAGTTGTTTCATGAAAAACGAGTGCAAAGTTAGCAAAAAACAGCAGATGATTTTTTAAAGCTTCTTTATTGAATGTCAAATTAAAGACATCAGTTTTCAATCTTTCTCAAAAGCAAGAAAGGCAGATAAATCCGCCTTTCTTGTGAAAATTTAAAATGTTTTTTACGGCTGATAAGCCAACAACTTTCTTGGTGCATTTACCTTGTATCCGTAGTCTGAAGGGTTTTCAATTATTTCTTTCATAGAAACCAGGCTATAAACATATTTTCCGGTTTCCCGGTTTAGTTTTAACCTGAAATAATTGTTCTCTTTTTGGCTATAAATAGATTTTCTTAAACTTCCTTCGCCTACGTTATAGGCTGCTGCCACCAGTGTCCAGTTGTTAAACACTTTGTACAAATCTCTAAGATACCTCGCCGCCGCAATAGTAGAAAGGCGTACGTTGTTTCTCTCATCTGTTTTAGCATTAACTGTTAACCCGTAACCTCTTGCTGTTTGTGGCATAAACTGCCAGATACCAGAAGCTCCTTTTGGAGATACCAAGCCATGCCTGAATTCGGTTTCTACCAAAGGGATATACTTAAAGTCATCGGGAATCCCGTATTCGGCCAGTATGGGCTCTATAATAGGGAAATACTTGTGCGCCCGCTGATGCAGTTTGTGTGTTTGTCTTCGCGAAAATGAATTTGCTTTTAATGCCCGGTTCAATTTATGGTCAATCCGGTCATCGCCCGAAGGTACAATCTCATTTGCAAAGCTAAACGTCTTTTCTTCATGATCAGACGAGCCTGTTTCTAATTCTTCAATTTTTGTTTCCTTATTGAAGTCGGTGGAGTAGCTGTAACCTAACATTTTAACACTTATACAAACGCACAACATCAAGCTACAAGTAACTACGCTTTTTTTAATCATAATTCTTGTTTTAACACCACTTAGCCAAAAAAGTTTGCAAATATACTTATTATTTAGCACATTATCAAATAGTTACGTAAAACGGCGTTTATGGGTGCGTTTAAGCCGATTTTGGCGAATATTATTTTTACACTAGTTTATAATTATTTAAGCGGGTATTTTATGTACCTTTGCACCCCACATATTGTGTAAAATAAATTAAGATGCCATTCAAAAAAGACAGGAACAGTCGTGATGACAAGTCCGGCAATGACAACAAAAAAAGTTATAGAAGAACCTCATCAGAAGGTTTTCCATCTACAGGAAAATACGGTTCAGAAAGCCCGAAAAAACACGACAGAAACAGTGGTAAATCTTTTGGAGAAAGCAAAAGACCTTACAGAGCTGCCAAGCCAGATGCCGAAAAGAAAGCATATGGCAGTGAGCGAACCGACTTTATAACCAGAGGCAAGAAAAGAGCCGAGGATATAGGAAGAGAAAGAAAAGAGCGTAGTTTTACTGAGGACGTAAAAAAGAAGAGACCTTATAAAGAAAGAACTTCAGACCGAGAGAGAACATCAGGTCGTGATGAGACGAAAAACTTTTCGGACGAGAAGGTGAGATTAAGATCGAGATCAAAAAAGCCGGCTGAGAGTGTCAATAAAAAAGAACCAGAATTCATCAGGCTGAACAGATATATTGCAAACTCTGGAATTTGCTCCAGAAGAAAGGCAGATGAACTGATAGAATCTGGTACAGTTACGGTGAATGATGTGGTAGTAACAGAGTTAGGTACAAAAGTTAATGTGCAGAACGATAAAGTAAAATATAACGGCCAGTTACTGAAAAGGGAGAAAATGGTTTATGTATTGCTAAATAAACCTAAAGATTTTATTACCACTACGGATGACCCACAGGAAAGAAAAACAGTGATGGAATTGGTTAAAACAGCCAGTACCGAGCGCATTTATCCTGTTGGAAGATTAGATAGAAACACCACCGGATTGCTATTGTTAACCAACGATGGAGATTTAGCCGAGAAATTATCGCATCCGAGAAACAACGTTACCAAAATTTACAACGTAGAGCTTAATAAAAACCTTACGCAAGGTGATTTTAATAAAATTGCTTTTGGTGTTGAGCTGGAAGATGGGTTTATTAAGCCGGATTCTGTAAGTTATGTCACTGGTGCCAGCAAAAAAGAAATCGGTATACAAATCCACAGTGGGAAAAATAGAATTGTAAGAAGAATTTTTGAATCTTTAGGTTACGAGGTGGAAAAACTAGACCGCGTAATTTATGCAAATCTTACGAAGAAAGACCTGCCAAGAGGTAAGTGGCGTTTTCTAACTGAGCATGAAATTATACAGTTAAAGCATTTTATCAAATAGAGATTTAGAATGTCTAAAAACAGCAAAAGCTTGAGTTTTTTATAAACTCAAGCTTTTGCTGTTTTTAGGGAAATAAAGTTTAAGCTTGTTTTTCTATAATTTCCTGATAATACGCCTCATAAACAGGAAGAATCAGACTCAAATTAAACTCTTTAGCCCGAGCTAAAGCATTTTCCTTAAAGGTTTTTAGTTGGGCATCATCCTGTAAAATATGAATGGCTTTTTCTGCCATATCATCAATGTCTCCAACATTACTCATAAAACCGGTTACCCCATTTACGTTCAATTCTGGTAAACCGCCTGCATTGCTGGAAATTACCGGAACTTTACAAGCCATAGCTTCCAGGGCAGCCAAGCCAAAGCTTTCAGATTCAGAAGGCATCAGGAATAAATCAGCTACGGAAAGTATTTCCTCTACGGCTTCTTGTTTTCCTAAGAAACGTGTATGATCACAGGTTCCCAGGGTACGACTCAATGCTTCGCAATTTACCCTTTCAGGTCCATCGCCAACCATTAATAATTTGGCTGGTACTTTTTCTAAAATCTTCTTAAAAATGTAAATTACATCCTGCGTCCGTTTTACTTTGCGGAAATTAGAAGTATGTACAATTATCCGTTCTCCAAAAGGAGCAATAGCTTTTTTAAAATGATCTTTCGGCTGTAAGTTAAATCGGGTAAGATCAATAAAATTAGGGATTACCTTAATTTCTTTATTGATATCAAAATGACTGTAAGTAGATGCCCTTAAATCATTAGATACTGCAGTAACGCCATCAGATTGGTTGATAGAAAACGTTACAACAGGTTTGTATGTAAGATCTTTGCCCACCAAAGTAATATCTGTACCATGCAAAGTAGTTACAATTGGGATATGAATACCGTAAGTAGCTAAAATTTGTTTAGCCATGTATGCTGCAGAAGCATGCGGAATAGCATAATGAACATGTAAAATATCTAGTTTCTCAAACATAGCCACGTCTACTATCTTACTTGATAATGCCAGCTCGTAGGGGGCGTAATCAAACAGTGGATAATTAGAAACCGAAACTTCGTGATAAAAAAGGTTTTCCGAAAAAAAGTCGAGTCTGGCAGGCTGCCTGTAAGTTATAAAATGAACTTGATGGCCATTTTCTGCCAAAGCTTTGCCCAATTCTGTAGCAACAACACCGCTGCCGCCAAAAGTAGGATAACATACTATTCCAATTTTCATTCTTGGTTTTTAAGTAAATTCAAAAGCAATTTAAGCTAGCACAAAATAAGCGCTAAATATTTATAAAAATGTTAAATTTTTGTAACATTAAGCAGGATAGACTCATGGCTTTTAGCAGAGTAATAAAATAAAAAAACCTTCTCCCGAATGAGAGAAGGTTTTTATTAAACTGAGGATGATTTATTTTACACATCGTAAGTAGTAGAAGATGTATTGCCACCTCTACCAGTCCAATTTGTATGGAAGAATTCTCCTCTTGGTTTGTCTATTCTTTCGTAAGTATGCGCTCCAAAATAGTCGCGTTGTGCTTGTAATAAGTTAGCAGGTAATCTTTCTGCTCTGTAACCATCGTAGTAGTTAATACCAGCGCTTAAACAAGGAACCGGAATTCCGTTTAATGTAGCTGTAGCCACAACTTGTCTCAAGCCGTTTTGGCAAGCTTGAATTTTTTCTGCAAAATATGGGTCTAACAATAGGTTAGATAATTCCGGATTGTTATCAAAAGCTTCTTTAATGTTGCTTAAGAAACGAGAACGGATGATACATCCACCTCTCCACATTAAAGCAATATTTCCGTAGCTTAATTCCCATCCGTATTCTTTAGCAGCAGCTTTCATCATTTGGTAACCTTGAGCGTAAGAAATTACTTTTGCTGCATATAATGCATCCCTCAAGTTGTTAATTAATTCTTGTTTATCTCCAGAGAAAGTGGCTTTTGGCCCCGCAGTTAATACTTTAGAAGCAATAACACGCTCGTCTTTCATAGCAGATAAACATCTGGAGAATACAGATTCAGTAATTAAAGTTAAAGGAATACCTAACTCTAAAGCAACTGTACCTGTCCATTTACCAGTACCTTTTTGCCCGGCTGTATCTAAAATTTTGTCAATAATTGGTGTTCCGTCTTCTTCTTTGTAAGCTAAGATATCACGAGTGATTTCTACCAGGTAGCTATCTAGCTCGCCTTCGTTCCACTCTTTAAAAACCTCATGCATTTCATCTGTAGACATACCTAAAACATCTTTCATGATGTGGTACACCTCGTTAATTAACTGCATATCTCCGTACTCAATACCGTTGTGTACCATTTTCACAAAGTGGCCAGCACCACCGTCGCCTACCCAGTCGCAGCAAGGCGAACCATCGTCAACTTTTGCAGCAATACCCTGGAAAATTGGTTTTATAGCATCCCACGCAGCCTTAGAGCCGCCTGGCATAATAGATGGGCCTAGTAAAGCGCCTTCTTCTCCACCAGAAACACCAGAACCTATAAATTGTAAACCTTTACTTTCTACGTATTTTACACGACGCTCTGTATCCGGGAAATGAGAATTTCCACCATCAATAATAATATCGCCTTTATCTAAATGAGGGATTAATAAATCAATAAAGTCATCAACAGGTTTTCCTGCTTTAACCATTAACATTATTTTTCTAGGAGCTTTTAAGGATGCTACTAAGTCTTCAATAGATTTAGCGCCGTAAATATTTTTTCCTTTTGCTCTTCCGTTAACAAAGTTTTCTACTTTATCTGTAGAACGGTTGTAGGCGGTAACGTGGAAACCTTTGCTCTCCATGTTTAAAATAAGGTTTTCACCCATAACCGCTAAACCAATTACCCCAATATCGGATACTTCTTTCATAATTATGTTTTTTGATTTTTTATTATTGATTCTTTTACAACTGTATAGTTTTATCTATTGCTTGCAAATATATAAATTCAATCGGGCTAAATCATATACTTTAATAAAAGGTTTTAGAATTATCGACTGACTTATTCTTGAAAAATATATTAAATTATCTTTAATTCTTTGGATTTTTAGCATGTAAACATCCATATTTTTGTATATTTGAAAGTTTGAATTTTAGACGCGGTCTAGAGTATTTTTTTACATTAAATGATTTTGGTCACAATACTAATAAATAATAATTATGAGTTTAATTCTTGATGTTCACGCAAGACAAATCCTCGATTCAAGAGGTAATCCTACTATCGAAGTAGACGTTGTAACAGAAAATGGTATTATTGGAAGAGCTGCGGTTCCTTCCGGAGCTTCAACAGGTCAGTACGAAGCGGTTGAATTACGTGATAATGATAAGTCTGTATACTTAGGTAAAGGTGTTTTAAAAGCAGTTGCTAACGTTAACGAAAAAATAGCTGAAAAATTAAGAGGTGTTGATGTATTTGAGCAAAATGCTATTGACAAAATAATGTTAGACTTAGACGGAACAGAAAATAAAGGCGAATTGGGTGCTAATGCCATTTTAGGTGTTTCTTTAGCCGTAGCAAAAGCTGCTGCACAAGAAAGCCACCAGCCTTTATACCGTTACATTGGCGGTGTTAATGCAAATACACTTCCAATTCCGATGATGAACATCATTAACGGTGGTTCGCATTCAGATGCGCCTATCGCTTTCCAGGAGTTTATGATTATGCCAGTGGGCGCTTCTTCATTCTCTGAAGCTTTACGTTGGGGTACTGAGGTTTTTCATAACCTGAAAAAAATTCTTCACGATAGAGGTTTATCTACAGCGGTAGGTGATGAAGGTGGTTTTGCACCAACTTTTGATGGTACTGAAGATGCTATTGAAACTGTTTTAAAAGCAATTAAAGCTGCTGGTTACGAGCCAGGATCTCAAATTTGTTTAGCTTTAGACTGTGCTTCTTCTGAGTTCTACAAAGACGGAAAATACGATTATGCGAAGTTTGAAGGCGATAAAGGTGCTGTAAGATCTAGTGCTGAGCAAGCTGCCTACCTGGCTGAGTTAACAGAGAAATATCCAATTATTTCTATTGAAGACGGTATGGATGAGAACGACTGGGATGGCTGGAAACAATTAACAGATAAAATTGGTAATAGAGTTCAGTTAGTAGGTGATGATTTATTTGTTACCAACGTAAAACGTTTACAAAAAGGTATCGATGAAGATACTGCAAACTCAATCTTGGTAAAAGTTAACCAAATTGGTTCTTTAACAGAAACTATTGATGCTGTAAGCTTAGCGCAAACCAATGGTTATACTTCTGTAATGTCTCACAGGTCTGGCGAAACAGAAGATACTACTATTGCAGACTTAGCGGTAGCATTAAACTGCGGACAAATTAAAACTGGTTCTGCTTCCCGTTCAGACCGGATTGCAAAATACAATCAGTTATTAAGAATTGAAGAGGAATTAGGCGAAAACGCTAAATTCATCGGTAAAAATTTCAAATTCGCTATTAAGTAATTTGATTTAAATAGTATTGAAAGGGCGATTAATTAAAAATCGCCCTTTTTTATTTTTCATTATTTCCATCAACCTTGGTTAATTCATTGCTATCATTTCCCTGATTGGGTTTCCTTTCCTGGTTGGCATGGGAAGAGCTACTTGCGTTTGGCGTACGGTGACCGGCGGCTTCTTTCACATCCACAAAAGCTCTGTTTGATTTTGAGTTTCCCTTTAAATCTCCTGGGGTTTTTTGTTGATTTTTCATAGTCTGATGATTTTGATGAACTTAGAAATCAACAAATAATATGCCTTAACTGGTTTTACTTATCACTTTATAATTAAGAACATGCTCTGAGTGCGTGAGATATTCGATTTCTATCAAATCACCTTTAAAACATTTATAAAAATCTTCTTTAGGCATGGTAATCTCAAGCCTATCTAATTTTTTATCATCAAAAAATAATTTGAATTTCTTTTCTCCAAGCCAATCTTTTCTCTTTAATTCTACAGCAACCCAGGTTTTTGTTTTAGAATTCAAATCTTTTCGCAGGCGGTTTTTATGCAGAAGGTAAATAGCTGCGATAATTAAGCAGAAAAGTACAAAGCATAACAATAAGGCATAGCCGTATTCCATAGATTTAGCTAGAGGTTTGCTGAGGCCGTATCTAGAATAAAAGGGAGCAAAAGGAAGTACTATAAACAGCAGAATAACTCCAGATAAAATATTATCATAAACTTTTGGTTTATAATGATTCTCTATATATTCCAGATCCTCTTGAGAAAGTGGCACAAACTTTTTCTCCATAAGTGCTAATATAATAAAGTCATTAATCAGTCAGATTACAAAGTATGACTTTTCAAAGTATTCCACACATTTATTAATCTCTAAATTTGGCCTTATGGATATCAAACTGAGTGTGTTAGACCAAACTCCCATACGGAAAGGCAGCAATGCCAGAGAATCTTTGCAAGAAACTGTGCAATTGGCAAAATTGGCTGACAGACTTGGATATACACGCTACTGGTTAAGCGAACATCATAATTCTTTAATGTTGGCTACCGGTTCTCCGGAAGTAATGATTGCCCGTTTAGGCGCAGAAACCCAGCGCGTTCGTTTAGGTTCTGGCGGAATGATGATGCCTAACCACAGCACACTGCGTGTAGCAGAGAATTTTCGCGTTTTAGAAGCGTTATATCCAAACAGAATTGATTTGGGAATGGGGAGAGCCCCGGGAGGCGACAGATTAACGGCTCGTCTCTTAAATCCATCTAATAATTTTGATCCTAAAGATTATATCCAACAATTAAAAGATATCAAAAGCTATTTTAATGAAGAACCCATAGCGGGAATTTCAGAAATGGTTGTTAGAGCTATTCCCTCTATTCCCACTTCGCCAGATTTATGGATACTTACATCTAGTGGAGAAAGCGCAATGATAGCAGCTTATATGGGCATGGCTTGCTCATTTGCTCAATTTATTAATCCGGTGGGCGGTGCGCAAGCAATTAAGCTTTATAAAGAAAAGTTTACACCATCAGCAGAATTAAAAGAACCTTTAACCAGTGTTGGCATCTTTGGTTTTTGTTCTGAGGACGAAGAAAAAGTACATCAGGTACAAGCTTTTATGGATTACCGCTTGCTAAGTTTTGAGAAAGGCTTATTCAACAAGCAGTTCAACTATCATGATATCAAAGACGAGGATTACGATATGCTAGATTTACAGAGGATTGAGTTTAACCGTAACAGAATGATTATTGCAACACCAGACGTGTTTAAGGAAAAGGCAGAAAAGCTATGTCGCGAGTTGGATACAGACGAGATTATTATATCAACTTATACAGATTCTGCAGCAGATAGATTTAGGTCGTACGAATTGTTGGCCGAGGTGTTTAATCTGGAAAGTCAAAATTAATAAAATGGCAGGGCAAGAATTTAATATCTGGAAAAAGCAGGTTTTTGCTGAATTAGACCAGGTTCGTAAACAGGTTGGCGATGTTGATTTTAAGAAGCTCAAGCTTGATTTGATTTGCAGGATGCTCAATAAACTTACGCCTAACCATATTCCCAATCAGGGAAATTTATCAGAATTTAAAGCGCTTACCAATAAGGCGATAGAAAGTATTCCGCAAGATTATGTCTGTAAAAAAAGCCTGGATAAGTACTACCGAAGTGTTAAACCGCTAAAATCATGGACTAAAGACAATTATCAGCTTATTCCTTCTGGCTACCATTCTACAAAATGGATGGCTATTGGCGTCGGTTTCGGCCTTCCTTATTCTATGTTTATTTCTTCGCTTTTAGGAATTTTTATTGGCTTAGGCATAGGTTTGGGTATAGGAACTTATCTGGATAAAAAAGCTGAAAAAGAGAATAAAGTGTATTAATGTTTTCTGTTAATCAATTTCAAAATTCAAACCTAATTTCTATTTGGTAAATTGCTTCTTGTAAAAAAAAACTATGGCAGATAATTTTATGGAAGCTGCTTTTGAAGAAGCAAAAAAAGGATACGCAGAAGGCGGAATACCCATTGGCTCTGTATTGGTGTATCAGGGAAAAATTATAGGAAGAGGACATAATAAGCGAGTGCAGAGCGGTAGCGTTATCTTACACGGAGAAATGGATGCCCTTGAAAATGCTGGCAGACTGCCTGCCAGGGTATATGCAGAATGTACTTTGTACACCACGCTTTCGCCTTGTCCTATGTGTTCTGGTACCATTTTGCTTTATAAAATTCCCAAAGTTGTTATCGCAGAGAATATAACTTTTTTAGGTGCAGAAGAGCATTTGAAATCTAATGGAGTTATGGTTGAGCATCAATATCACGATGGTTGCTATCAGCTAATGCAAAAATTTATTAGCGAAAAACCCGAGTTATGGAATGAGGATATTGGCGTTTAAAACTTGCTGATTAATCATTTTATCACACCACTGTCTTTTTATGTGTTTGAACATTTAATTTCTTCTTTCTTTCAGAATTTCTCCTGACCTTTGAAATGTAATAGAAAACATTACAGAATGAATAACGGAAGATTTGCCATTGCGGTACACATACTTACTTTGTTGACTTTAGAAGAAGAGGAGCTGCTGGTTTCAGATTATATAGCAGGCAGCATCAATATCAATTCGGTTTTGGTAAGGAAAGAAATTGCCGAATTGCGTAAAGCTGGTTTTGTAGACAGTAAAGAAGGGAAGAGCGGAGGATTTTTTCTTGCCAAAACCCCAGAAGAGATAAATATGAAAGATTTGTTTAAAACCATTTATCCGGATAATATTTTCTCTTTCGCTAAAAATGCACCTAATCCGGCTTGTCCGGTAGGGAAAGACATCAACAAACATTTGAACAAATTATATATCAGCGCAGAGTTGGCGCTTTTAGAAGAATTAAAAAATTATTCTTTAGCAGATTTCTGCAAAAACTTTAAAAGATAAAAGGAGCTTGAGAAAATGAAAATTGCAATAATTGGAGCCACAGGCTTTGTAGGCGAAAACTTAGTAAACGAAGCTGTAAGCAGAAAAATAAATGTAACCGCTATTGCCAGAAACGTTGAAAAATTAGAAACAGAAAGCGAGTTCATAACTAAAATAGCTGCTAATGTAAATAATGTAACCTATTTGGCAGAAAAACTAGAGGGGCATGACGTGGTAGTAAGTGCTTACAATGCCGGGTGGACAAACCCTAATATTTATAATGATTTTATTGCAGGATCCAAGGCTATTCAGCAAGCGGTAAAAGCTGCCGGAGTTAACAGATACATTGTTATTGGCGGTGCCGGAAGCTTGTATATTGCCGAAAACCTGCAAGCGGTAGATACGCCGGATTTTCCTGCAGAAATTAAACCGGGAGCTACAGCAGCCAGAGATTATCTGAATGTTTTAAAAGGAGAAAAAGATTTGGATTGGGTGTTTTTTAGTCCGGCTTTTGAAATGCACCCTGGTGTTACAACCGGCCGTACCGGAAAATACCGCTTAGGTAATGATGCTCCGGTTTTCGATGAAAATAATGTGTCAAGATTATCTGTAGAAGATTTAGCCGTGGTTATACTGGATGAGGTGGAAAATCCAAAACATCACCAGGAGCGCTTTACGGCAGCTTATTAAAATTATCAAAAATGGAAACTTTAAAACAATTATATAATTGGCAACAAAATTTGTCTGAAACCGATGCGATGCCGGTTTTATTTATGGGACATGGCAGCCCTATGAATGCCATAGAAGACAATATTTTTGTGCAAAACTGGCGAAAGCTAGCGAAGGAAATTCCTACACCTAAGGCAATACTTGTTATTTCTGCACATTGGGAAACCAAAGGAACAAAGGTTACAGCCATGGAAAATCCAAGAACTATACATGATTTTGGGGGCTTTCCGCAAGCTTTGTTTGAGGTGCAATATCCGGCAAAAGGCGACCCCGAGTTGGCCGCTTATATTAAAGAGGCTTTAAAACATTTTGCTGTTGTAGAACTAGATCAGCTTTGGGGTTTAGACCACGGTAATTGGAGCGTGGTGAAACATCTTTATCCAAATGCAAATATTCCTGTATTGCAACTGAGTTTAGATTATACCAAGCCGGCAATTTATCATTATGAGCTAGCAAAAGAGTTACAACTGTTAAGAAAAAAAGGAGTACTTATTATTGGCAGTGGCAATATGGTGCATAATCTGAGAATGATTTCCTGGGAAAATATGATGGCGCCCGGTTACGCTTACGATTGGGCTATGGATATCAACGAAAAGATTAAAACCTATATTTCTGAAGATAACCATATGCCTTTGATAAATTACGAAGGCTTTGGGATAGAAGGGGAATACGCCATTCCCACTCCAGAACATTATTTGCCTTTACTGTACACATTGGCTTTAAAGAATAATAATGATAAAGTATCTTTTATCAACGATATTCCTATTGGAGGTTCGTTAAGTATGACTTCGGTAATTGTAGGGATGTAGTTGTCTTAGCAAGTTTTAAGAATTTTTGAGGAGGATAGTTATTGCTTAAATGAATGATATCAATTAGTCAGCAATAATTATCCTCTTACTTTTTATTATATTTTTCCTTTGCTACAGCCGATGGTTTTCTATTTTCGGTTTTTCTGTTTTTAGCCTTTTTTTCATGAAAAGCACCGCCTCTGGATAAATCTTCCTCTTCCTCTTCCTCGTTTTTCTTACGTCTGGGTTCTAACTCAACGTCTAACTCATCGGGCAAATCCATCAGGTTCATTTTGCTGCCCAACTTGTGTTCTAGTTTTTTTACTGTAGCAAGCTCTAAATCGGTACACAAAACCAAAGCAATTTGCTCTTGCTGTGCCTCTGATTTTACGATAACTTTCTGGAGATAAATATTTGGCTCTTCAGGTATATCAAAGAAAAAAACAAAAGGCAGAGTACTTAAATCTGCAGATTCTAATTTGTCTTCAGTAATAAGTAATATCCTGCTGTTTGGGCTTAACAAGAAATCATTAACTGTATCTACATTAAACTCGGTAAAAGCGCCATGTTTGTATGTGACAATTTCCTGGTCTGGAGTCTTGCCCGTAAGTTCTTTGTAAACGGTTTCTAAAGTAAAAGCAGAATTAATACATACTGCCGCTTTATCAAAAACATCTTTATCTTTAAGCAGCAAGCTAAGCAAATTCAGTTTGGTTTTAAAGTTAGGAACCTGATAAAGCATTTGTTCAACAGACTGTAGTTCGCTTTCTTCGAATTCATCTATCTCCACTATATTCAGGTTCTCTACGAAATAATCGAGCATTTTCTCTATCCTGTTATGGTAAACAGACGTGAAAACTAAGTTTTGTGCTTTAGGGATACCTCTTCCTAATTCTACAACTGGTAATTGTAAACCTTTTTTGATGATTTCATCGGCATCATCAATAATAAAAAGCTGTATTTTATTAAGATTCAACCCCAACTTTAAGTAAACTGCTCTTGCCCTGTCTGGCGTAGCTACAATAATATCAACGCCATCTGTAACTTCAAGCACTTGCGTGTCTATACTGGTTTGGGTGTTAAACAAGCCATAAATGCGCAAAGAACGGTTACGATTTAAATTATGAAACTGGTCAATAAGTTTCTCTCCGCTTTCTATATCCGGAACCATTACCAATACTCGTGGTGCTATTTCTTCGGTAAATTTTAACTTATTTAAGGCGGCCAGTACAATAGAAGTAGACTTCCCGCTTCCATCAGGCGCTACGGCAACCAAATTTTGCCCACCATTTACTCTACTGAATATAGAAGTTTGTAAAGGCGTGGGCCGAATGAAGCCGGCATTTGCCACAGCAATTTGTAGTTGCTTGCTAAGTTTTAATTTTTCGAACGAACTCATTGCTGCAAAAGTACTATTAAGCTGGCAGAGCAAAAAGTAAATCCTCAAAATTCAATTTCACAAAAAATTTATTGTGTTTGATAAAATAGCCATCTTTGCTTAATTTTATTTTTATGCAACGTCTGATAGAGCTTTTTCAAAACAAATTTTTCCTGGCATCGGTAGTTTTCATCGTGTGGATGCTGTTTTTTGACAGGAACGACATTATCTCTCAGTACGATTACCGTAAACAGGTAAATAAGCTTGAATACGAAAAGGATTTTTATACCAAAGAAATAGAAAAAGTACAGAAAGATTTGGACGAGCTTACCACCAACAAAGAAAAGCTGGAGAAATTTGCCAGAGAGCGCTATTTAATGAAGAGAGACGACGAGGATGTTTTTGTAATTATTGAAGAAAAGCCCCAAAAGAAGAGTTTCCTAAGCTTAGATTAATAAAATCTGGGAAGTGCTAAATTGTACTTTACCGCAATAATACGAATAGACACAATCAGGCTGATAGAACCTAACTCTGCAATTCCGCTGCTCCATCCCATCCAGTTCAGCATGAAATAGCAAAGACCACCCAAAATACAAGCCGTAGCATATATTTCTTTTCTGAAAATTATTGGAATATTATTTAAGAGGATGTCTCTGGAAATACCACCAAAACAACCCGTAACAGTACCCAAAGTAATGCACATTCCTGTACTTAGCTCATATGCAATGCCTTTTTGAATACCTATAATGGTGAAAAATCCTAACCCAATAGAGTCAAACAAAAAAAGCGGAACTTTTAAACGACTTAACCATTTAGAGAAGAACATGGCTAAAATAGAGCCTATGAATATTAGCAAGCTATAAATGCCGTTGGTTACCCAAAAAACCGGAAGATCACCAATAAGAAAATCTCTTAAAGTACCGCCCCCAACAGCAGTTACAAAAGCGACAATAAATACGCCAAAAGCGTCTAATCTTTTTTGCATAGCCGCTAAGGCACCCGAAACTGCAAAAGCAATAGTTCCGCAGATTATAATTGTGTCTTCCAGCGTTGGATTATAAAAGTCCATTTCTTTTTCGTATAAACCATTCTGCACTAAGTAAAAGCATCAAAATGGCAAATATCCATTTCATATTGATTAAATCTTCATAGCTATCATCTGTGTAAATAACTGTGGTTATTTTCTCATTGTTTATAAGCTCGTGAGGTAGTTTACCAATTTCAGAAGGATAGAACATTTTTCCACCACTTAAAGCAGAGAGATTGTAAAGTAACTGGTGATTAGCCCTTGTATTTGCATATTCTGCATGCAGTTTTTCTATAAGGAAGCTGCCTTTACTCTCATGTTTTTCGCTCCCTACAGTGGTTTTTGCTACAAAATGGTATTCTCCGGAAGGCAAAAGTCCGGCGTTAAGCTCATAAAATTTCTCTTTTTTAGAGAATAAATAGCTGAAATTCTTAGCCTCGTTATTTTTTAACTCGATACTGATTTCTGCATTTTCAATGGGCTCATAGGCGTTGTTGTAGAGTTCGGCATTTAAAATAATATTTTCATCTTCAGTAAAGCGGCTTTTAGCGGGGTAAGCTCTAAATTTTCTTTTATCTTCTTTAACACTTAAAAATTGAACGGTTTTGCCAATCAGTTCGTCAAAAGCATTAAAATCCTCATTCCTCTTATAATTTTCTAAACGCCAGCGCCAAATGCCTTCGCCAGCCAAAACTGCGTAGTTGATGTTGTTCTTTTGGATAAAGCTTAGAAGAGGCTGTGGCGAATAGGTATCTCCAACTTTTTGCGTAAGCAAATGCTGTATTGCTCCGCCTGTATTTATTTTACCCAAAGAACCAGTAAGCGGAGCCTGATTGCGAAGAAAAGCTGCCAACGCTTCGCTTACCGAAAAATGATAAAAATCTTTATTGAAATGAGGATAAAAATCTTGTGGAGAGGTACTGTTTTGTATCTGAAAAATGTTTTGTGTCTGATTTAAAAGCGCAATGTTAGTAGCTGTACCGGTGATAAACCATAGCGGCTTATGGGAGTTTTTTGCAATGAAATCTCTTAGCGGGAAATCAGATGAAGGTAGATTATGCAATACAATTACGTCGTAATCACTGGCATTTTTTGGAGTGTTTTCGCCTACAAGAATTTCGGTTTCATAGTTTTTATTAACATCAAGACTTTGCTTCAACGCATTTAAATCTGGATGTGGAGCATTTGCCAGCAGCAGAATTTTCTGTTTTCCATCCAAAACTTCTATAAAAATAGTTTGTTGGTTGTTTTGTAGCGATGCTTCTTCGCCGATATTATTAAGCTGTATGTTAACCCTTTGAATTCCGGCTTTTTTGGCTTCTAAATAAAAGGTGATGCTTTTACGCCAATCGTTAGCATCTATGGTAAAAGATTGCGTTTTAAGTTGTCCATCTGTACTTTCTAGCCGAATGTTAGCTGTTTTCCCTTTAGCCTGATAGGCAGATAAGCTAACTTCAACCGGATATTGATTACCAGAATACGCAAAGCGATTGTAATTGATATTTCTGATTAATAAGTCTTTTTTTATGCTTGTATCGCCAAGTGCAATGGTGTAAATTGGCGTTTTGGATACAGATGCATATTGTGTGCCCGAGTTTCCTTTATTGATAATTCCGTCTGATGCGATGATTAGCGCACCAATATTTTTGTGGCCGTATTGATTTCGTATGTGCGTTAGCAGCTGAGAAATATCTGTTTGCTGCTCAGAAAAGTCAGTAGTTTTAGAAACAGAAACTCCAGAACCAAAATTAAGAAGTTCAATATTGTATTTAGCGTCTAATTGGCTGGTTATTTTTTGAAATTCTTCCTGATAAGATTTAAAATTAAAAGCTTTGTTAGCAGATAGCGGCACCGATGCCGAATTATCTTGCGCTACAATAATCAGCGGTTTCTCTTCTCTTTCTTTTTGCAGTTTAAGAAGAGGCGCCAGCAACAAAAAACATAGAGATGCAACAAGTATGGCTCTTAAAGCAAATAGCAAATAATGTATTCTCTGGTGTTTTTTTTGGATGTAAAGCGCAAAAGCATACAGCAAGCCTATAAGAAGGCATGCCAGAAACCACCCGGCTGAAACATTACTGAATAGTGTTGCTGCAAACATTGCAGGTAAAAATGTGAAATATTTAATCTATTTCGAAATTAGCATTTACAACAGCGGTAATTTCTTTGCGAATAGAACTTACATCGTTAATGCCATAGTCAGAAGTCACGTTTGAGTTTTCTGGAGTAATTTGTAAAACGCCCATTCTGGCACTTTTTAGAGCGCCTAATGTTCTGCCCGTTGCTTCTGCAATGCGTTTCCCTCTAATCATGGCGTCTTTAGCGGCTTCTGCCTGTATGTCAATTTTGATGTCGGATATTTTGGTATAATAATATTCTGGCGGGTTAACATTAAACTCTACACCGCTTTCTACCAACGATGTAATATCAATAGAAAGGCTTTTAATTTTTTCTACATTGTTAGATTGGATTTCTATCATTTGTGAAATGGTATAAGAGCGTACACCCGTTTGCATACCGTTATTGTTGTAATAATAATTAGCGTAAGAATTGGTGGTTTTAAAGTCGATGTCTTTTTCCGCAAATCCGTTTTTTGCCAAATACGCTATTAAAGTTGGTTTTTGTTGCTGTAGTTTTTGATAAGCTTCCTTTGCAGTAGCGGCTTCGGCATTTAAATTACCACGTAAAACCGCAAGATCAGAAATGATTAATTTTTTAGCAGAGCCTGTTACGTTAATAGTCTGGTCGGTAGATTTTATCTTACGAAAAGTGCCCGATAAAATGAGTACAGATAGGATGGCCGACAAGCCCAAAACAATTGACGGTAGAATAAGGTGGTTGTTTTTCATAATTATTATGACTTTATAATAAAGATATGGAAATATGTTGAGAATTATTTATTGCAAAATGAATGTAAGTTTAGTTTCGGTAGGAGAGAACTCCGTTTAAACGATAGTATAAACAAGAATGGTTTTACCGAGTGATTAGGATAGGCCTGTATCACTATCACTGTTGTTTATATGTTGTGAATGTTGAGGGATTTTTTATTACTTTGTGCATACTTTATTTTAAGCTCCTTGAAAAATATAACTATAAAGACTATTTCTGAAAACACAAAATTATCTTTAACAACAGTATCTCGGGTTTTAAATGGCGTAGCTGAAAAATATAGGATTAGCCAGTTTACCAGCGATAAAGTTTTAAAGGAAGCTAAAAGGCTGGGATATGTTCCGAACCAAGTAGCAAGAAATTTACGACTTCAGAAGAGTTTTGCCATAGGATTGGTTCTCCCTAGCTTAGCTAATCCCTACTTTTCTACTATTGCTAGCATTGTTAACCAAGCGTTACATGCAGAAGGGTTTCTTGTTTTGGTTTCTGATGGTAATGAGGAAGAGGAAGCCGAAATAGACGCTATTACAAATATATTAGCCCGTAACATTGATGGAATGATTATAATTCCGTCTGGTAAAAACACAGAACATTTTGAAATGTTGTCAAAAAAAGGAATTCCTGTTGTTTTTATTGATAGGTATTTCTCAAATCTTTCTATACCTTATGTTGCTACAGATCACTATCAAGGAGCTTTTAAGATGGTAGATTTACTGGTTAAACATGGGCATAAAAAAATTGCCTGTATTCAGGGGTCGCAGCATGTGATGTCTAATCTCGAGCGGGTAAATGGTTATTATGCTGCTGTTAAAAAACATAACCTCACTTATGATTATGTGGGAGGTAATGGTTTTACCGCAGAAGAAGGTTATATGGAGACCAAGCTACTCTTGCAGAGAAAAGAAAAGCCTACCGCCATTTTTGCACTTAGTGATACTATTTTATTGGGGGTGTTGAAGGCTCTTGATGAAGAAGGCTATCGTATACCTGATGAAATGTCTGTGGTTAGTTTTGATAATTCGGTTTATCTGGATTATTTATCCTGTCCGGTAACCAGTATTTCCCAACCAGTGTCAGAAATAGCGCAAATTGCTATCCGATTATTATTGACAAAGATAAAAGCGAATGCTGTTTCTGAGAAGAAAACGGCAGATGTTGAACAAATTCTTATTGCCCCAACAATTATCCAAAGAAAATCTATAAAGGATATTTCGTAGTTTAAAAGGAGGTCAGGGGGATTGTTTAAGGGGGTAACTGTTTAGTTATTATTCTACCAGTACGGCGGCACTTAAACGAGGTCAAATATCTTGATTTTATTGGAGAATTGGAATTGAGCAACAGTTACTGATGTTGTACAGTTTTCTAAATTAGCGATTTAGGAATTCTTTTGCAGTTAATATTGGTAAATCCAAACTCTTGAAATCTTTTTTATTTCGTGTAATAATGATATCCATTTCATTTTCAATAGCAGTATAATATTGAATTGCATCTTCAAAATCTTTTAAATCAGAAGTTAAAGATAAATCAATTATTTTATCATCAACAGCTAAAACTTCCACCAAAACTTTGAATTTTGCTAACACTTTCCTTGCTTCCATTTTTAAATGTTTGAAGAGCAAAAAATGTACATTTGCTAAAGTCAGAGCTGAAACATAAAGTTTCACGTTTTTTTTATCAGAAAGTGTGAAAAGTTCTTGGGCTTCTCGATAAAATTCTTCTCGTTTTTCTAACAAATCCATTACGATATTTGTGTCTACAAAAACTTTTTCCATTATGAATATTTTTCACTTAGATAATCATAATAATCGTCATTTTTCTGTTTGTTAGTTTCACTTGGAATTATCCCAGTCAAGCTTTCAACAAGAGGACTTACTTTGACTTCCTTATCTTGTTTTTTTGTTAAAGAATTTAAGTAGTTTTCAATCAATTTTGAAAGACTTACACTGTTTTCTTTTGCATAATCTTTTGCACTGTCGATTATGTTTTTATTTAGATTTAAAGTCAATTTTGTATTCATCACAATTTTGTTTACGTGTAAAAATAAAAATTATCTACGTGTAAAACAAATTTTGTTTATGCGAGTGTTTGGCTGCGATGTCGTACAACGATTCTGGTACAAGAAGCTGTAGCGCAGGCTTAGGCTTCGTTTTTGCGCCCAAAGGGGTAGTGTCGATAAATAAGATATTGTAGATATCTCGGACAGAGTCCTTGGTTTTTAAAAGCGCATTTCAGTCATCCGTTGGAAGACTGAAACGAGGAGGAAATCTCAATCAAAAACCTTGCAAAATCAAAAACCTCGCTTAAAAGACCTTAAACGAGGGCCAATATGTTTAGGTTTTGCTTTTTTGAGCGAGTTGTGCAACAGTTACGCTTGTTGTGTGTTCGGCATTTCATTCTGTCAATTATACTATTAAATATAACAAAACAACCCTAGCATCGGCTCTTTTTACATAATTCATTCTATTTTATTCTTGAAATTCTTCGTCAGGATAAAAGGCTCTCTTGTCCGATGCTAGCAATACAATTAATAATACTACAACGACTAATAATCCAAATAACACAGAGTTACCAGGGGTGAACGCTATACATTGAATAATAAAAAATAGAATACTTAAAGTAATTGCTAAATAGGCTAGCTCTATCGAATATGCTTTTTTAATCAATAAGAATATCCCTCCAACAATAAAGATAAACCAAACCAAAAGTCCTATGTAGGCAAATCGAATAATCCAGGTTACGTCAAGATCTGAAAGATTGAATTTTTCTAAGAAGCTTACGCCAGAAATGTTTTCAATTATATCCAATGTCTTAATGTCATTAATCAATTGTAAACCACTTTGCGCTTCGTAAGCCCCGAAAAATATCATAAATATTCCTGTTACATAGGACCAAATAGGTGTTTTCATTTACTAGTCTTTTATTATTCGTTTTTCTTCCGTTCTTATTTAAAGTGTCAACTTAAGGAGACAGATTAGTGTCCGTCTTTGCAGTGTCGTTCCTTATGCTGACACATAACTTATATATATACGCAATAAAACCCCCGTTATACAACCAATACCCGCTGTATAACGGAGATTTTTATTGCAATTATTTATTAAAATTCATCAATTTCTATATTTTGACACCTTTCTTTTGCCTTTGAAATTGCTTCATTAATATTTTCTGCTTCGATTTCTACAATCCTTAATAAAAACCCACGCTCAAATATGCGAATCTTCCTGAATTTTACAAATGTATATTTATCGGTTTATCAGTGTTTTAGCATTTGTTATTTCTTGAAGATATATAAAAACGAAGTCTTGATTTCAGGCTTTCATCCCTAAGGTATCCCCGTCTTTCCTGGTATTGGAAGCAAGCAAGACAAAAGGGGGAAGCTCTTCTAAAACCTCTTCCTTTGTATTATTATCTGATATTTTTCTCTTAGCCAAAAACAGCCTCATCCTGGCATGGGCAAAAGCCCTATTAATTCCAATCTATTCCTTCTGATAAAACACTTTCCGCATGGCGGGCATCTTCATACCAGATACACCAGTTTCAACCCTGCTGCCAACCACCTCGCCACCAGGTGTTTTTATATCCTGCTTGCTGTAGCGCTTACGCCTGCGG
>PJUF01000394.1_pt1 | contig 32929 bp, 29 predicted proteins | sample 1512191 | NCBI WGS metagenome assembly PJUF01 (sample SAMN08177673, study PRJNA422409) | Feces metagenome, whole genome shotgun sequencing project. | isolation source: Chicken feces (3) enriched on wood chips | host: Gallus gallus | place: USA: Madison | collected 2015-01-15 | reverse complement strand
GCCGTATGGCGATGTTTGGCTGAAGCTAAGGCCTTTAGTTTATAAAAATCACCCGTATAAATGGGCAACTATAGGTAAAGAGCTTTCGCATATAGAGGACGCGAACATAGAAGATGTTAAAGCATTTTTTAAGAAACATTATAATCCTCAAAATGCTATTTTGGTAGTTGGCGGGGATATAAACCCCAATGAAATAAGGCAATTGGCAGAAAAATGGTTCGGATCTATTCCTGCGGGAGAAAAATACAATCGAAACTTACCGGTTGAGCCAGAGCAAAAAGCAGAAGTTAAACAAACGGTTTATGCAGATGTACCTTTAAATGCAATTTACAAGGTGTTTAAAATGCCCGCTAAAATCCATAATGCTTATCCAACTATAGATTTAATTTCAGATGTGCTTTCGCAAGGAAAATCATCTCGCCTATATCAAAAATTAGTGAAGGAAAATCAGCTTTTTAGCGATATAAACGCCTATAACTTTGGCAGTTTAGATACAGGTATGTTTGTAATAGAAGGCAGATTAAGCGCTGGTATAAGTCCTGAACATGCAGATAACGCTATTTGGGAAGAGCTGAGTCTTTTAAGTACAGAAATGGTAAGCGAAGAAGAGCTAACCAAAATTAAAAACAAGTTTGAGTCTACTTTTGAATTTTCGGAGATGAACCTTTTAGACAAAGCCATGAATTTGGCTTATTACGAATTGCTTGGCGATGCTGATAAATTGAATCAGGAGATTGAAAAGTACAAGAAAGTAAGTCGCGAAGATATTTTAAGAGAAGCTGCAACACTATTTCAGAAAGAAAAAGCAACCACTTTATATTATTTAGCCAGATAACATGTTAGATAGAGTTACGCCCCCAAAATTTAAAAAAGTAGAAAATATTAATTTCATTAAAGCAGAACAAGAGCTTTTAGAAAACAAAATTCCACTATATAAAATTAATGCCGGAGACCAGAATCTGGTAAGAATAGAATTTATTTTCAAAAACGTAAACTGGGATGCTTCAAAACCCTTACAAACATCGGTAGTAAATGCTATGTTAACCGAAGGGACAAATAGCCTTACAGCTTCAGAAATTGTATCCAAAATAGATTACTATGGCGCTTTTTTGCAAACAGATTCTAATATGGATTATTCGTCTGTTTCGTTATATTCTTTAAATAAGCATTTGGCAAACACGCTCCCTGTTCTAAAAGACATCCTTACAGATTCTGTTTTTCCAGAAAAAGAGCTGGCCACCTTTGTTAAAAATCAAAAGCAAAAATTAAGGGTAAATCTGGAAAGAAATGATTTTCTGGCAAGACGAGCTTTTAATAAATTAGTTTTTGGCAATACGCTCTACGGGTATTCTTCAGAAGAGTCTGACTTTGACAAGCTTAAACGGGAAGATTTACTGGATTTCTTCAGAAAGATGTATCATCCAGAAAACTGCACCATTGTTATTGCCGGAAAAGTAGATACAAACACCACTCAATTGATAAACAATCTTTTTGGTAACTGGTACAGCGACGCCTCTTTTACAGCAAATAATTTTGAGTTTAAATCTTCTAAGGGAGAACTAGTGCTGGTTGAGAAAGATGAAGCACTACAATCTGCCATACGATTGGGTATTTTAACAGTAAACAGAACACATTCTGATTATGCAGGCTTGCAAGTTCTGAATACCGTTTTGGGTGGCTATTTTGGCAGCAGGTTAATGGCTAATATCCGCGAAGATAAAGGCTACACCTATGGAATTGGCTCAGCAAATGTTTCTTATCTGCAAATGGGTGCGTTTTTTATTGCATCTGAGGTAGGTGTAGATGTTTGCAAAAACACGCTTGAAGAAATACAAAAAGAAATACAACTTTTAAGAACAGAATTAGTACCAGAAGAAGAACTGTCTTTAGTGAAAAATTACCTTATGGGCAGTATATTGGGAAGTTTAGAAAATGCTTTCTCTCATGCAGAGAAGTTCAAAAGCATCTATTTTTCTGGCTTAGATTATGATTATTACGATAAATATATAGAAACAATCAAGACTATATCTGCAGAAGAATTAAAATATCTCGCTAACACTTATCTTAATTATGAAGACTTTAGCAAAGTAGTAGTTGGTAAAATTTAAACAATAAACCTGCTGGCACTTAATTTTTTTATCATCTGTTTGTATTAAATGAAAAAATCTTAATCATATTTTGATAAATAATGTATCTTTGTACCGCAAATAAAGACCCTTAATTTATTTGCCATGCAATTAGATCCACATAAATTTATTGCCGAAGGATTAACCTATGATGATGTTCTGTTAGTTCCGGCTTATTCAGAAGTTTTACCGAGAGAAGTAGATACTTCCACGTTTTTAACCAGAAATATTCGCTTAAATGTGCCTATTGTATCTGCCGCGATGGATACTGTTACAGATGCAAATTTAGCAATTGCAATAGCACAAGCAGGCGGTTTAGGTTTCCTTCATAAAAATATGACGATTGAAGCGCAAGCCAACGAAGTAAGAAAAGTAAAACGTTCTGAAAGTGGCATGATTCAAGATCCGGTTACTTTAAATGAAGATGCTACTATAGGAGAGGCCTTTAAAATGATGAAGGAATACCAAATTGGCGGAATTCCTGTTATAACAGAAGCTAATACTCTTGTAGGGATTATCACTAACCGCGATTTACGCTTCCAAAAAGACCTTACAAAAAAAGTGCATGAGGTAATGACGAAAGAAAACCTAATTACCGCACCCGAAGGCACTACACTTTCACAGGCAGAAAGCATATTACAAGAGTATAAAATCGAAAAGCTTCCAGTAGTTAATGAGGCAGGAAAACTTTCTGGTCTGATAACTTTTAAAGACATTCAAAAATTCAAAAATTATCCTTTTGCCTGTAAAGATGAGCATGGACGACTAAGAGTTGGTGCCGCGGTTGGCGTAACCCACGACACCATAAAACGCGTAGAAGCTCTGGTAAAAGCAGGAGTAGATGTAATTACTATTGATACTGCCCACGGACATTCTAAAGGCGTTATTGATATGCTAAAACAGGTTAAAGCAAAGTTTCCTGGCTTAGATGTAATTGCTGGAAATATTGCAACCGGTGCTGCAGCTAAAGCTTTGGCAGAAGCCGGTGCAGATGCTGTAAAAGTAGGAATTGGCCCCGGATCTATTTGCACCACCAGAATTATTGCTGGCGTAGGCGTACCGCAGCTTTATGCTGTTTATGAGGTTGCGAAAGCTTTAGAAGGGACAGGTGTCCCGCTTATTGCTGATGGCGGAATTAAGCAAACGGGAGACATTGCTAAAGCTATAGCAGCTGGCGCCAGTACCATTATGGCCGGTTCTTTATTTGCGGGAGTAGAAGAAGCACCTGGAGAAACTATTATTTATGAAGGACGTAAGTTTAAATCTTACCGTGGAATGGGCTCTGTAGAAGCTATGGAGCAAGGTTCTAAAGACAGATACTTTCAGGATGTAGAAGCTGATATTAAAAAATTAGTTCCCGAAGGGATTGTTGGCCGTGTTCCTTACAAGGGCACTTTGGCAGAAGTGATGCACCAATATACAGGTGGTTTAAAGGCCAGTATGGGATATTGCGGAGCCAAAGACATTCCAGCTTTACAAAAAGCGCAATTTGTTAGAATTACAGCTTCGGGCATCAGAGAGTCGCATCCACACGGAATCACTATCACTAAAGAAGCTCCTAATTATTCTAGATAGTTATTTATTGATATCCATAAAAAAGCCTTGTTAGAAATCTAACAAGGCTTTTTCTTTGTATGAAAATATCATTATTTTCCTACCATCACTCCAGGCTTATTAACCAGAGGTATTTTTATAAAGTTGGACTCTACAATACTTTCCGGAAGGAAGATGAATTTCTTATCAAAAATTTCTTTACCGATATAGTAAGAAACCCAATACTCATTATTTAAGCCAAAAACTTGTTCGTCTATCACTTCAATTTTAGCATATTCTTGCGATGCTATAGAAGGTATCATGTGTCGTAAAATACTTGTTTTTACTTCTTCGCCATCTTTTAAGCCGTAACCTTTTGAAGTTATTAAAACGTTATCTATAGGAGTGCTTTTTAGATTAATGATGTAAACGCCCCAGTTTTTAGCTTCAGGGGTTTCATCTTCTAACACCACGCAAACAGAAATATCTTCAACTATATTTTCAGGAAGATCTTTTTTCATTTTTAGATATTTATTCTAATCACAATTACGCAAGGGTTTATATAAACTCTTTGTGTAATTGTGATTATAAAATTATTTCTTACGGCTTGCCGTTTTCTTCTTTGTCTTAGCAGTAAAAGCATCTGGCACTTGTTCTGTAATCAATTTTTTAACTTCTTCTAAAGAAACCATAGCTAATTCTTCGGCAGTATATTTCTGATTGGTGGCCGGATTTTTCCCTAGCTTTAACATCTGCTTTCCGAAACGTATAAACGGTCCCCAACGGCCATTTTCTATAGCTATTTTCTCGCTTTCCCATTGCTGAATATAACGGTTGGCTTCTTTTTCGATTTTTGCAGAAATCAATTCATTAATGTCGCTCTCAGAAAGGTTATCAAAATTATATCTTACCGGAACGTTTATAAACAGATCTTTCCATTTTAAGAAAGGACCAAATCTACCTTTTCCCTTGCTTACGGGATGTCCCTGATACTCTGCTACGGGAGCATCGGCGTTAATTTTCTCGTCTATAATTTGCCTGGCTCGTTCATCATTAACTAGCAAAGGATCTTCCGTTTTGGGTAAAGAAATATAAGTTTCTCCCCACTTTACGTAAGGCCCAAATCTTCCCACACCAATACTTACTTCTTTATCTTTGTAGTCATTCAAGCTAAACGGCAGCTGGAAGAGGTTTAGCGCTTCTTCTAACGTAATTGTCTCTACAGACTGAGACTTGAGCAGGCTGGCATAACGCGGCTTATCTGCATCGTCTAAATCCCCAATTTGAACCAATGGCCCAAACTTACCCACTTTAGTATAAACATTTTTACCAGATTCCGGATCTGTACCCAATAAGCGTTCACCGGTAGCTCTTTCCGCATTTTTCAAAGTATCTTCTACTTCAGAATGGAAAGGATGGTAAAATTTATTCAGCATATCCGTCCAATCTTTCAGTCCGTTAGCGATTTCATCAAACTGCTTTTCTACGGTAGCTGTAAAATTAAAATCTACAATACCTTTAAAATGCTCTACCAGAAAATCATTCACAACTGTACCAATATCTGTAGGGAATAGCTTACCTTTTTCGGTGCCGGCAATTTCCGATTTCACTTGAGATTTTACTTCCGCACTTTTTAAAGTAATCAGGCTATAGTTTCTTTGCTTGCCTTCTCTGTCTTCTTTAACAACATAACCTCTGTTTTGGATAGTAGAAATAGTAGGAGCGTAGGTGGACGGTCTCCCAATACCCAATTCTTCCAGTTTTTTAACCAAAGAAGCTTCTGTATATCTTGGTGCCGGTCTGGTGAATCTTTGAGTGGCAGTCATCTCGTTTAAATTTAGAGATTGCCCAATTTTAAGAGGCGGAAGCATAGCGTTTTCTGCTTTATCTTCTAGGTGAGCGTCGCTTTCTTCGTCTTCAGATTCGAGATAAACTTTCAGAAAGCCATCAAACTTTAATACTTCTCCGTTAGCAACCAACTCTTCTTTACGTGTAGAAATACTAATTTTAGCAGTAGTTTTTTCAAATCTGGCCTCACTCATTTGTGACGCAATAGCTCTTTTCCAGATAAGTTCATATAATCTTTTTTCGGATGCGTCGCCGTCTATAGAATGCCATTCAAAATGGGTAGGACGGATAGCTTCGTGAGCTTCTTGTGCACCGGCAGATTTAGTTTTAAAAACTCTTTTATTGTGATATTGATTTCCGTAAGCGCTATTGATTTCTCGCTCTGCACCTTGTAAAGCCGTATCAGATAAGTTTACAGAGTCTGTTCTCATGTAGGTAATCTTACCTGTTTCATACAATCGCTGTGCAACCGTCATGGTTCTTGAAACCGAGAAGCCTAATTTTCTACTTGCTTCTTGCTGCAACGTTGAGGTTGTAAATGGTGGGGCAGGACTACGCTTTGTTGGGCGAGTATCTAAGTCTTTTACCTGGTATTGAGCGTTTATGCAATCGTTTAAAAACTTTTCTGCATCTGCTTTTTCTGCGTAACGCTGAGGTAATTCGGCTTTAAAAATCTCTTTTCCCGTATCTGTTCTAAAAATAGCAACTATTTTATAAGCAGATTCTGCATTAAACAGATTGATTTCTCTTTCTCTTTCAACAATTAATCTTACAGCAACAGATTGTACACGTCCGGCAGAAAGAGATGGTTTAACTTTTTTCCATAAAACCGGAGATAATTCAAAACCTACCAATCTATCTAAAACCCTTCTGGCTTGCTGAGCATTAACCAGATTGTAGTCTATTTTTCTGGGATTTTCTATAGCTTTAACAATAGCCGGCTTGGTTATCTCATGAAAGACAATACGCTTGGTATTACTTTCCTTTAATCCTAAAGACTCATATAAATGCCAGGCAATAGCTTCTCCTTCGCGGTCCTCATCCGATGCTAGCCATATAGTTTCCGCTTCTTTAGCCAGTTTCTTTAGCTCTGCTACTACCTGCTTTTTATCGGCAGGTATCTCATAATGCTGCTTAAAATTGTTTTCAATCTCAATAGCCCCATCATCTTTCTTTAAATCTCTGATGTGGCCATAGCTAGATTTCACTAAAAAATCTTTACCTAAATAACCTTCTATGGTTTTTGCTTTCGCGGGGGACTCTACAATCAGTAAGTTTTTCGCCATTTAATCTTAGAATTTATCGCAAATAAAAGACAATATATTTTCTATCCCAAAAAATTAAGCGATTAAATGTATTTATTTGAAATTTTGCTATAACGATAGTATGAAAAAACGAAGACTTTTTACTTTGAAAATTAAGTCACTCCTTCAATTCCATTGTATAGATAGTCCCATGTGTAATCTGTCCAGTGGAAATATTCTTCTCTACACCTTTGAAACTCTTTTTAATAAGCCCGATGTTTTTAGCGTAAACCTCTGAAACTATATCTTCCCTGATAAGATTGATATCTTCTACCTGCAAAATTACCACAGCAGAATCGTAAACCATATTGTTAACTTCAACAGAGGCTGGAAAATCTGTTATTTTGTAATCCTGCTTTTCTAAAGTGTTTTTAGAGTTTCCATTCCAGCTGTAGTAAAGTTCTGGCGGAAAGGCAAATCTTATAAATGTTTGGTTATCTATAGTTTCTTCTGCGCTTCTGCTATTTACACTTCTGGTAATTGTTTTCTGATAATTCCATACCGTAGAATTGTCTTCCTTTTTGTATCGCTCTACACGATAAACTGTATCTCCGGTTAAATTCGTATAATAACTGGTAATTGTGTCTTTAATCTCAAAAGAATAATCTGTACGGCTGTTGTTGAAATTGTTGTAGAAAGTAGAATCTACGTCATAAATCCAAACCACACCTTCTTTAAGGGGATAATATTCGTAATATATGCTTCTTTTAGGCGCATTTTTTTCTTTAGTACAGGCGTAAAACGTGATACTGATAAATGCTAAAAATAGTGTTTTTTTAAGCATGATGATTGATTTGTAGCAACTAATATAGAGATATTTCTATTTTTCTCATATAGAATTAAGTTACTGAAGTGCGACAATCAAATCTACATTAAAAAACCACCACCTAATAAATCATTTCCTTCATAGAAAACAGCCGATTGCCCGGGCGCAATGCCGGTTACCGCATGATGAAAATCTACTTTCATAACATCGCCATGTTGCTGTATATGACTAAACGTTCCCGGATCTTTATATCTGATTTTAGTAATAGCCTCTAAAGGCTCTGGTATAGCCTCATATTTTATAAGATTTAAGTTTCTTACCGAAGCTTCTCTTCTTTGTAAATCAGCTTCTTCACCTAAAACAACCGTGTTGCTTTCCGGAAGAATTTGCGTTACAAACATAGGTTTGCCTAAAGCAATACCCAAACCTTTTCTTTGTCCGATAGTGTAAAATGGATACCCTTGATGTTTACCCACTTTTGTTCCGTCTACCAAAACAAAATCGCCGCCTGAAACTTCTGCTTCCAGCTCGGGAACACGATGTTTCAAGAAAGAACGGTAATCGTTATCCGGAACAAAACAGATTTCATAGCTTTCACTTTTTTTAGCCAATTCTTCTTGCCCCATATCCAAAGCCATCTGCCTGATTTCTGCTTTGGTAAAAGAGCCTAAAGGAAATTTGGTGCGGGCCAGATTTTGCTGAGAAACTCCCCAAAGAACGTAAGACTGGTCTTTATTCTCGTCTTTACCTTTTGAAATTACGTATCGGCCATTATCTTGCAAACGGATATTAGCATAATGTCCTGTAGCAATAAACTCGCAGTCCAATTTATCAGCTCTTTTCAGTAGAGCTTCCCATTTAATATGCGTATTACATAACACACAAGGGTTTGGGGTTCGCCCGGCGAGATATTCATCAACAAAATTATCGATAACATAATCGCCAAACTCATTTCTGATATCAAGAATATAATGCGGAAAGCCGTAACCCACGGCCAGAGAACGGGCATCGTTAATAGAATCTAAGCTGCAGCAGCCTGTTTCTTTAGAGTTGGCGCCAGAAGAAGCATAGTCCCAGGTTTTCATCGTCAATCCAATAACTTCGTAGCCCTGCTCATGCAGCATTATCGCAGCTACCGAGCTATCTACACCACCGCTCATGGCAACCAATATTCTTCCGTGTTTACTCATAACCTAAATTTTCGCAAAGATAAAGAAAGTTCATTGGTTCAATAGTCATCAGTTAGTAAGTTGTTAGAGAGATAATCTGTGCGAAGCATTAGCTAATATACACAGTTTTTATATTCACAAATTCTTTGATACCATGATAAGACAGTTCGCGGCCGTAACCAGACTCATTGATGCCACCAAAAGGCAATCGGGGATCTGATTTTACCAGACTATTTACAAAGCAGGAGCCAGCTTGTAGCTTTTCTCGGGCAATTTTTTCGCCTTTTTTGATGTCTTGTGTAAAAATTGCTCCGCCCAAACCAAATGAAGTATCATTAGCTATTTTAATGGCTTCTTCTTCGCTTTTTACGGTAATTATTGTAGCCACAGGACCAAATATTTCCTCCTCGTAAGCCAGCATTCCTTTTTTAACATTGGTTAAAATAGTAGGAGGATAGAAAGCGCCTTTTCCTTCCGGGATGTATCCACCTAAAATACACTTAGCTCCCTGTTTTACAGATTCTAAAACCTGTCCATGTAAACTGTTTCTTAAATCTTCACGGGCCATTGTTCCCAAATCAAATTTTCTGTCTAAGGGATTGCCGAAAGTTCTTTTTTCCATCTTCGCTTTAACAAGTTGAGTAAATTCTTTAGCAACTTCCTTCTCTACAATAAAACGCTTTGCGGCAATACAGCTTTGCCCATTATTGATTAACCTAGAATTCACACAGGTTTCTGCAGCAAGTTCTAAATCAGCATCTTTAAGGATAATATATGGATCAGATCCACCTAATTCTAAAACAGTTTTTTTGATAAGACTTCCTGATGTTGCTGCTACTTTTTTCCCGGCTTCGGTGCTTCCTGTTAAAGTGATAGCTTTAATTAAAGGATTGGTAATGGTTTTCTCTAACTTAGAACCCGATACAATTAAAGCCCTGAAACAATTCTCTGGAAAACCAGATTTTAAAACCATATTCTCGATAGCTAAAGCACAACCAGTAGTATTTGAGGCGTGTTTTAACAGCCCCGCGTTGCCTGCCATTAAAGCTGGAGCTAAAAACCTGAATACCTGCCAGAATGGAAAATTCCAGGGCATAATAGCTAGTACTATGCCTAACGGCTGATAGCTGATATAGCTTTTAGTGGCTTCGGTTTCTACCATCTCATCCTGAAGAAAGGATTCTGTATTTTCTGCATAGTATTTACAAACAGCTGCACATTTTTCTATTTCTGCAATACCATCTTTAAGCGGCTTACCAACTTCTTCTGCCATTAGGCGGGCAAGTTGCTCTTTTTCATTCAGTAAGCTTTTAGCTAAATTATTCATCCACACAGAACGCTGTTTAAAACTGGTTTCCAGTAATTTATACCACGCTGCTTGTGTTTGGTTAATAATAGCCTTGATTTTAGACTCGCTGTATTCCGAATAGGTTTTTATTATTTTTCCGGTGTATGGATTGATGCTTTTTAGTGACATAACAGTAATATTTAAGATTAACAAGTTATAAGAATTCTTGTTTGTGTGGTTCGGTTTGTTAAATATAATTTATAATCGGTATTTAACCGCTCTATTTTTCTACATCATTATTAACTGAATATATATAGTTTTTGTAAGAAGATGAAATAAGCAGGAAAAGGATTATGATGGTATTGGTAAATATTGTTTTGAAGAGATAGTAGTCTTATAATCTATAATGCTTTGTGTTTTTTTGGCTTATAACGATTTCCCAAACGGGCGTAAGGAATAGGGATTAAAGTAAGCTGTGGAAATTCTTTTGTCTAATTAAACAGAAACTTTAGTATATAGTATTTATAAGGAAATTTGTTTTAAATTTATCAAGGCACAAGTATCACAGGTTACGGCTACATTGCTCCATTTTTTAGGGATTGACATTAGCGTCTACTACTCAAAAAGCCAGAGATACTGTTCCTGATCATGCAACTGTAAACGATAAAAAACCGTAAAAATTTATATGAGACTAATATTGTTTATCACAATAATAATTATTTGTAGCTGTAAAAAGTCTGTTATTACTGATAGGGAAATAACAGCTATCTTGGCTAATGGAACTGATTCGACATTTAGAACAGCTATCGATTCGGATAACCGTCTGCATATGACTCTTACAAATTTTGGGGGAATGGTGTATAAGACGATTGTATATTACAATTATTATGAAAAAGAGAAAGCAAGGTCAATTGAAGGATATTTAAATGACAGATTTTATGGGCATTGGTTTGAATTTTATCCAAACAGGAATTTAAAAAAATATTGTTTTTTTACCGGTGACCAAAATGGAGGTTCTCGATTTACTACTGAATTTACAGAAGAAGGCAAAATAAACAATCAACTTGGAACCCCTTTGGTTGATTTTTACGAGAATGTAGATGATAACACTTTGAATATTCTTTTTTCTACGGTTCTTTATGATTCAATTCAAGTACTCTATTCTAAGGATAAGATTAATTATAAAAGATTAAAACTTAATAAATCGAATATGCAACCAATGCTATATGTGGGAGTATTGCCATTTGATAAAGTTTTCATTTTTAGAATTGATGCATTTAAGGATAAAAAAAGGTACATCTTTAAAGATATTATTAACCCACACTAGCCCCCAATGGTGCAAGGTACTGTCATAAAAAACAAATTTTAATTTAAGTTTTTTCACGTTATTTTTGTACAGCGAAAGAAGGCATACATTGATACGTTAATGAATGTCTATCTAGTTCAGACCCCGCAATGACGTAAGAATGAGGGAAAAGGAAGGTAAGCAAGGGCTTCTTGTGCCTTATAAAGCAGTATTTTGTTATTTATTAATTACAGATAAAACTTTTTCTAAATCTTCCGGAGTATCAATAGCCAATGTTTCAGAATCGGTAAATGAGACTTTAATTTTATAGCCATTTTCTAACCACCGTAATTGCTCCAGCGCCTCGGCTTTTTCTAATGAGCTTAGTGATAATTTGGAAATAGCCTTTAAAACATCTACGGTGTATCCGTAAATACCGATATGCTTATAAAAAGTATGATTTTTCAACCATTCTTCTTTGGGGTAGTTTCTTAAAAACGGAATGGTCTCACGACTGAAGTACTGCGCTTCGTTTTTATTATTAAGAATTACTTTGGGCGTGTTATGATTAAACAGTTCGTCTTCTGATTTTATTGCTTTAACCAAAGTGGCCAGTTGCGTATGGGGCTCATTAAAGCAGGCAGACACCAAATTGATTTGATTAGGATCTACCAAAGGTTCATCGCCTTGAATATTTATCACGACATCAAAACCAGAAACCTTTTCTGCAACTTCTGCACAGCGATCTGTGCCGCTCTGGTGTTCAGAAGAAGTCATAATTACATGGCCGTTGAAAGACTTAACGGTATTGTAAATACGCTCGTCGTCTGTGGCTACAATTAAATCTGTTAAAGAACCTGCCTGTAAAGATTTTTCATAAACACGCTGAATCATTGGTTTTCCAGCAATATCTACCAATGGTTTTCCAGGAAAACGGGTTGAGGCAAAGCGGGCAGGTATAACTCCTAAAATTTTCATTCTTATTTAGATTTGAGTATTGAGACGTGAGATATGAGGCTTTTCGCTCTCACAGATATTTATAAAGTCTAAAGGTGAAAGACTAAAGCGAGCATACTTACTAATTTCCAAATGTCCCATAACTAATGGTCAATGATTCAACTAATGACTAATAAACTAAAATAACCCATGAATTTCGCGTTCTATACTTTCAATAATAAAAGCTAAATCTTCCGGATTGTTGGCAAAGTCCAGGTTATCTTTATCCAATACTAATAATTTGCCTTCCCGGTAATTTTTAATCCATTTATCGTACTTCTCATTTAACTTTTGCAAATAATCTATACGGATACTAGCTTCGTAATCTCTGCCCCGTCTTTGTATGTTTTCTACCAGAGTAGGCACAGATGCTTTTAAATAAATCAATAAATCCGGAGCCTTAATGTAAGAAGTAATATTATCAAATATAGCTCTGTAATTGGCGTAATCACGGGCAGTCATCAAATCCATTTCATGAAGATTTTCTGCAAAAATAAATGCATCTTCATAAATAGTTCTGTCTTGTATAATGCTCTTACTTCCAGATTGAATATCTCTAATTTGCTGGAAACGGCTATTTAGAAAGTAGATTTGGAGATTAAAACTCCATCTTTTCATGTCGTTGTAAAAGTCTTCCAAATACGGGTTATTGTCAACCGCTTCAAACATAGCTTCCCAACCGTAGTTTTTCGCCAGTAACTCTGTAAGTGTGGTTTTTCCGGCGCCAATATTACCTACAACAGCTATATGCATAATGTTCTGATTACTCAATGGATTTTACCTAAATGTACTAAAATGATTTAAAACCAATAATTTCCCTAACTTCCTTAATGGTTTTAACGGCGCTTTCTCTGGCTTTTTCTGCACCTAAACGGATAACCTTTTGCAGGTAGTCATTATCGTCTGAAATTTCCTGTATACGCGAGCGAACGGGTTCTGTAGCAATCACCATGTCTTCTGCCAATTGCTTTTTAAAATCGCCATAGCGTATTTCACATTTATTGTACAGGTCTTCAAAATGCTGTAAGGTATCTGCAGAAGAAACTACCTTCATTAAATCAAACAGATTTTGGATAGCTTCTGGTTTTGGCTGGTTCATTTCGGTAGGGCCCGAATCAGAAACTGCTCTCATTACTTTTTTACGAATAATTTCTGGAGCGTCTGACAGATACACGCAGCTCGCATCGCCGTTAGATTTTCCCATTTTTCCGTTTCCATCTAAACCCGGAATTTTTATCAGTTTATCTGAATAAGTAAAGGCAAAAGCTTCTTTAAAGTATTCTACATTATATAATCTATTGAAACGATTGCCAAAAGTACGGGTCATTTCTAAATGCTGCTCCTGGTCTTTACCTACCGGAACTTTGGTGCCGTGGTGCAATAAAATATCGCAAGCCATTAATACCGGATACGTTAGCAAACCTGCATTTACATTATCTGGGTTAGCCCGCACTTTATCTTTAAAAGAAGTAGCTCTTTCTAATTCTCCCAAATATGCATTCATATTCATGTACAGATAAAGCTCTGCAACTTCCGGAACATGAGATTGTATATAAATAGTGGCTTTTTCAGGATCTATACCAGCGGCAAGATACTCAACCACCACCTGCCTAACGGTACTGTGCAAATTCTCTGGCGTAGGGTGTGTGGTTAAAGAATGTAAATCAGCAATAAAAAAGAAGCAATTATAATCGTTTTGCATTTTTACAAAATTGCTTAATGCTCCGTAATAATTTCCTAAATGTAACTTACCGGTAGATCTTATACCGCTTACTACTGTTTCTCTCATTCAGCGAAAGTACAGAAAATTTATATTTTTGGATGTATGAAAAGACTTGTGAAATTAATCCATCGCACTTTTTACATGCTGATGGTTGCGCTTTGTTTCTTTTTGCTTTATCCCTTGCTATATGCGTTTTCTCGTAAAGAATCTCATTATAAATATCTTAATAAGGTAAGAAAAGCTAATGCCTTTTTTGCCTCGCTTTTTTCTGGCATTGTTTATAAAATAGATTATGAGCAGGAAATAGACTGGTCTAGAAATTACATCATCTGTGCTAACCACGCATCTAACCTTGATATTTTTGCGTTAAGTGTTTTGGTTAAAAATAATTTCTTTTTTATGGGAAAAGCAGAGCTACTGGATAGCATTTTCACTAAATTGTATTTCCAAACGGTTGATGTCCCTGTAAATCGAAACAGTAAAATTTCTGCCTATAAGTCTTACAAAAAAACAGAAAACAGGTTGCAAAAAGGCTTCAGCCTGGTTATATTTCCAGAAGGAAAAATAGGAGAGGAGTATCCGCCTGTTTTACTTCCGTTTAAAAACGGGCCGTTCAAATTAGCTATAGACAATAATATCCCTATACTTCCGGTAACACTTATTAATACTTGGCAATTGATGTGGGACGATGGAAAAATTCATGGAAGTAAACCCGGCGTTGGGCGCATATATGTACATAAACCTATTGAGGTAAGTTTTTTATCGGACAAAAATGAAGAAACTCTTAAGGAAAGTGCTTTTAAAATTGTAAATTCGAAAATAAATTACAAATATTTTGAGGATTTTAAAATAACCCTTCATGAAAATAGATAAAGAAACAGTTGAGAAGATTGCACATTTAGGCAGATTAGAATTAAACGAAAAAGAAAAAGAACGCTACATATCTGAATTGAGTGAAATTTTAAGTTTTATGGAAAAACTTAATGAACTTGATGTTGCTGAAGTAGAACCACTTATCTATATGAATGATGCTGTTAACGTGTTGAGACCAGATCTTGCTGTGCAGGAAATAAGCAAAGAAGAGGCTTTAATGAACGCTCCGCTAAAAAACAAAGAATATATTAAAGTATCCAAGGTTATAGATAAAAACGGATAGGCTGTAACAATTATTTAGTTCTTTGTTCTAATTGCAAGTAATTGATGTTAATAAAAAATGGAATTAATCAGTATTAAAGATATAGGCCGGAAATACGTTATAGGAACTGAAGTCATTCATGCACTTAAATCTGTATCACTTACTATCAACAAAGGCGAATTTGTTGCATTAATGGGGCCATCTGGTTCGGGCAAATCAACTTTAATGAATATTTTAGGTTGTTTAGACACACCAACTAAAGGGCAGTATATTTTAAACGGAACTAATGTTAGCCAAATGACCGAAAATCAGCTTGCAAACGTAAGAAACAAAGAAATTGGCTTCGTATTTCAAACGTTTAACTTGCTGCCCCGTTCATCTGCTAAAGATAACGTTGCCTTGCCTCTGGTTTATGCTGGTGTAAACAAAAAAGAAAGAGACTCCAGAGCTACCGAGGCTTTAATTAACGTTGGTTTAGAACATAGAATGGAGCATAAACCTAATGAACTTTCTGGCGGGCAAAGACAACGCGTAGCCGTTGCAAGAGCTTTAATCAACAATCCGTCAATTATTCTGGCAGACGAACCTACAGGCAATTTAGACACCAAAACATCTATAGAAATTATGGCTCTGCTTGAAAATATCCATGCAAAAGGAAATACTATTATTCTGGTAACCCACGAAGAAGATATTGCTCGTCATGCTCACAGAATTGTAAGAATGCGTGATGGGTTGATAGAAGATGATTCATCTGTTCAGTAGCTAAACGGATCATTGGCTTATAATATGTGCCACGTCAGGGCTTCGGTCTTATAACTTCGCACTATCTCATATCTTAATACTCAAATCTAAACTGAATGAAAATATATACTAAAACCGGCGATAAAGGCTATACATCTTTAATTGGCGGGAGCAGAATCTTAAAATCTCACATAAGAATAGAAAGCTACGGAACCGTAGACGAGCTGAACTCATATCTGGGCTTAATTTATAGCCAAGTTACAAATATTCATTACCAGAAAGTGCTAAAAGAGATACAAGATAGGTTATTTACCATAGGAGCTATGCTCGCTTCTGAACCAGTAAAAAGCAAAAAACAAATTCCAGACCTTCACCTTGCTGATGTTGAGCTTCTAGAAAACGAAATAGACGTTATGAATGAAGATTTACCCAAATTAAGACACTTTATTCTTCCGAGCGGGTCTATTACGGCTTCTTATTGCCATGTGGCAAGATGCGTTTGCCGCCGGGCAGAACGATTGGTTGTACAACTTGCTAAAGAAAGCATGGTAGAAGAGTTGGTAATCATTTATCTTAACAGGCTCTCTGACTATTTATTTGTGCTTTCGCGAAAGATTAATTATGATATTGGTGCAGAGGAAAACAAGTGGATTCCTAGAATCTAAAATGTTGAAAACTTTTTTAGGAACTAATAATTATTAATATACTTTTGCGATTAAATTAAAATTCTAAATATTATGTATTGGACGTTAGAATTAGCTTCTCATTTAGAAGATGCACCATGGCCGGCAACAAAAGACGAATTGATAGACTATGCTATCCGCTCTGGAGCGCCAGTAGAGGTTATAGAAAACTTACAGGCTCTTGAAGATGATGGTGAACCCTATGAAAACATAGAAGAAATATGGCCAGACTATCCTACAAAAGACGATTTTTTCTTTAACGAGGATGAGTATTAAAAAATAAAACCCGGAATAGCTTTTCTATCAATTCCGGGTTTATTTTATACTGTTTTGTAAGAAAAACAGGACACTTCACCTATCAATTCTCATATTTATTATTAAAAATCACTATAAAAATCCTTTTTTTAGTATTTTTTACCGAAGAAAAGATTTTGGCTTGGTTTTAGTTTGGAGTAATGTAATTTACAATAAACTTATTAAAAAACAAAAAACTGAAGCTATGGGAAATTTACTTTATTTGATTGCAGTTATTTTAGTAATAATCTGGATCTTTGGAGCTTTTATATCACCTTTCGGTGGAGGATTAATTCACATTTTGATTGTAATTGCAATTATAGCTGTGTTATTAAGAGTCATCAGAGGCGCTTAAACTATAAAACAGAAATGAAAATAAAAAGCGTTTTGATTATATCTAAACGCTTTTTTATTTATAACCTATGCGATTTAAAATAAACGCAATGCCGTACCCTATAAAAATAGAAGTTCCACATAAAGCTGTCTGAATGAAGATTTCTAACATCCAAAACTGATTAGGCTTCACCCATATCATATTTAAAAGCGTAACTATAACAAAAAAAGAAATATAAGTACCTAAGAAAAACAGGTAGGGTTTAATAGTTCGATTTTTGGTCTTTAGATAAAAAATCAAAGAACAAAGTATAAAAAATACAGATAAGGCATACGGCTGTACGCTAAGGTAAGTGGAATTGGTATAAAAATAACCCGATAAATAAATGAGAATTCCAATAAAACCAATAAGCCAATAAATCATTCTTTCACCATTTTAATGCTATGCTTAATTGTTTAGCAGAGATTGTGCTAATAAAATATCTTCCGGATAGGTGATTTTTATATTAAAATGATCACCTTCTTCTAAAAATATCTGATAACCTGCTTTTTCTACTACAGAAGCATCGTCCGTAAAATCCGAACAATATTCTTGTAAATACGCATCCTGTAATTGCTGGCGAATAAACACCTGCGGTGTCTGTACCAGATAAACTTTATTTCTGGGAACGGAAGCATTTCCCACATCATGAGCTATCCTAACAGAATCTTTAGACACCACAGCTGCAACAGCATTGCCATTAAGCTGTGCTTTTTTATAGCAGTTATTGATTGTTTCAACACTAATCAACGGGCGTACAGCATCATGTATGGCTACTATGGCATTCTTATCATCAGTAAATATCTTGCTTAAGCCATTTTTTACTGAATGAAAACGTTCCGCACCACCTTCTACAATAATATGAGGAATATTAAAATTATACTCCGCTACAAGATGCTGCCAATGGTTAATAGAATTTTTGCCAAGAACTAGTACAATTTCCGGTCGATAGACACTATCTGCAAATTTCTGGATAGTATGCATTAAAATAGGCTTGTTATTAATCACAAGAAATTGTTTGGGGAGTGATGTGTTCATTCTTTTCCCAACTCCTCCAGCAACAATTATTGCATAAAATTTATAACCGGCCATATCAAGTAGCATAGAAGTTTAGTCCCGGAAAACAGATAATGTTTTTAAAAAAATGGCCGGTAAATCCGGCCTTTAATAAATCCTATTAATATTTTTTTAAATAATCAGCATGGCATCTCCATAGCTATAAAATCGGTATTTTTCTTTTACGGCAATTTCGTAGGCGTTCATTACATTTTCATAACCACCAAAAGCTGCTACCATCATTAATAAAGTAGACTCTGGCGTATGAAAATTAGTAATCATACTATTTGCAATACTAAAATCGTAAGGAGGGAAGATAAACTTAGACGTCCAATCGCTAATAGGTTTCAATGTGTAACTAGCAGAAACCGCAGATTCTATGGTTCTCATTACAGTTGTACCTACAGCACAAATCCTTCTTTTTTCTTCAATTGCCTTGTTTACGATATTGGCATTCTTTTCTGTGATGATAAACTGCTCAGAATCCATCTTATGCTTGGTTAAATCTTCAACTTCAACCTGTCTGAATGTACCCAAACCAACGTGTAATGTAACTTCTGCAAAATCTACACCTTTAAGCTCCAGGCGTTTCATTAGCTCTCGGCTAAAATGCAAACCTGCCGTAGGGGCGGCAACAGCACCTTCATTCTTTGCAAAAATAGTTTGGTAGCGCTCTTTATCTTCTGCAGTAGGTTTACGTTTTATGTATTTAGGAAGAGGTGTTTCTCCTAAAATTTCGATATTCTGGCGGAATTCTTCGTCTGTGCCGTCAAACAAAAACCTAATGGTTCTTCCTCTTGAGGTTGTATTGTCTACTACTTCTGCAACCAGAAGATCATCATCACCAAAATAAAGCTTATTTCCAACTCTGATTTTTCTCGCAGGATCTACCAATACATCCCATAACCTCAGCTCTTTATTTAGTTCTCGTAATAAAAAAACTTCAATAGTAGCGCCGGTTTTTTCTTTATTTCCGTATAAGCGAGCAGGAAAAACCTTGGTGTTATTTAAAATCATCACGTCCTTGTCATCAAAATAACCTAGAACATCTTTAAATAGCTTGTGTTCTATCTGACCTGTTTTTTTGTCTAAAACCATTAAACGTGACTCATCACGTGTTTCTGCCGGATGATGTGCTATTAAAGAGTCTGGTAAATGGAATTTAAATTGTGATAATTTCATAATGTATATACAAAATATTTTGGAGCGCAAATTTACGAAAAAATAAATTGATAACGTAATATAATTGCTGTACGAATTTGCGCCGCCTAATTTTAAATTTTGGTAGTCTAATATTGTAACTTTAGCCGCCAGTAAATGTCTTATCGATATGATTTTATTTCTGAAGCTGTTTAAAGAGAGTTTCTGGTTTGCATACGATGCACTAAAACAAAATAGAACGCGTACAGTGCTTTCGTTATTAGGCATTACCATTGGTATAGTAACTATTATTTCTGTTTTTGCCTTGGTTGATACTTTCAGAAGACAGCTCCAGGAAAGCGTAGATAAATTAGGTTCTAAAACTATTTTTGTACAAAAATGGCCGTGGATATTTGGCGACTATCCCTGGTGGAAATATATACAGAGACCAGAAGCTTCTTTACGCGAATATGAGCAGTTAAAACAAAGACTAAACAATGTGGAAGGCGTTTCCTTCGAGCTCAGCCTATCTAATAAAACAATAAAATATAAAAACAACTCGGTAGAAGGTATTAAAATAACTGCCGTATCACATGATTCTTATAAAACCTGGACATTTGATTTCAACGCAGGTCGATATTTTACGGAAAACGAGTCCAAAGCGGGTTATCCTTTAGCAATTATAGGAGCAGAATTGGCAGAAGCGTTATTTCCCAATCAAAACCCGGAGGGGAAACATATAAAAGTAATGGGGCGTAATGTACAAATCTTAGGTGTATTAAAGAAAGAAGGGGAGGATATACTAGGATTTTCTTCTGATAAAGAATTGTACATTCCGCTAAACTTTGCCAGAAACCTAATTGATATTAAAAGCTGGCAATATTCTCCGCAAATTACTATCAGAGGTAAAGAAAACTTAAGTATTGAGCAAATTGAGGAAGAAACAAGAGGAGCAATGCGTTCCGTAAGAAAGCTAAAACCTGTACAGGAAGATAATTTTGCGTTAAATAAAAGCACAATACTTTCTGCACAACTTGACCAAATGTTTTTGGTAGTGAATATTGCTGGCTGGATAATTGGCGGATTTTCTATTCTTGTTGGTGGCTTTGGCATTGCAAACATTATGTTTGTATCGGTAAAAGAACGTACAAATATTATTGGGATACAGAAATCTTTGGGTGCAAAAAATCATTTCATTTTATCTCAATTTTTATTTGAGTCTGTGGCTTTGTCTTTTATAGGCGGCGTTATAGGGCTTGGCATAGTATATTTAATAACGTTGGCTGCATCATATTTTTTCAATTACGAGTTAATTCTAAGCATAGCAAATATTATAAGAGGAATTAGTATTTCTGTAATTATTGGTGTTATTTCTGGATTTTGGCCAGCATATTCTGCATCAAAGTTAAATCCTGTAGATGCAATAAGATCTAAATAAATTTTTAGTTTGATGAGCGGGGTTTAGATGTTAATAATTCCAATTTCTATGGTTTGAAATTGAGTCCGGCGAAGTTTAAAAACGGCCTGCAAAACCGGAAACTGCATATACTCATCCAACTTTCAACATTTTTATTTCTACCTCTAACGGTTCTTGTTACAAAACATTATACTTAACATAATGTTTATTATAAGACAAATATCATAAATAAAAAAGCTCATTACTGTATGATAATGAGCTCTAATAAATATTTAATATAGATTACCTTATTTGCCCGTCACCAGTTACAAACCATTTTTCTGTAACTAGTTTTTCTAATGCAAATGGTCCACGGGCATGAAGCTTTTGCGTAGAGATTCCAATTTCAGCACCTAAGCCAAACTCGCCACCATCTGTAAAACGTGTTGAAGCGTTAGCGTAAACGGCAGCAGCATCAACATCATTCATAAAGCGTTGTATTTTATTCTGATCCTGAGAAACAATTGCTTCAGAATGTTTGGAAGAAAATTCTGCAATATGAGACAATGCTTCATCAATTCCATCAACAATTTTTACGGAACATTTTAGCGATAAAAATTCTTTACCAAAATCCTCTGTCTGAGCGTGTTGTAAATATGTGTAGCCAATTTCATCTAAAATTGGATGAGATTTTTCGTCTGCAAAGACTTCAACATCGGCTTTAGCCAATTCTTTAGCCATTAAAGGCAAAAAATCTTTAGCTACAGATTGGTCAATAAGTACTGTATCTAATGAGTTGCACACCGAAGGCCTGCTGATTTTAGCGTTTCCAACAATTATAGCCGCTTTATTTAAATCTGCAGTACTTTCTACATATGTGTGGCAAACGCCGGCACCAGTCTCTATTACAGGAACTTTAGCATTTTGGCGAACAAAATCTATTAAAGATTGCGAACCTCTTGGAATAATGATATCAACGTATTTTGTGGCAGTAAGCAGTTCGTTTACAAATTTACGGTCGGCAGGCAAAAGCTGAACAATGTCTTGATTAAGACCTTCTGTTTTCAGGGTGTTTCTTATGAGGTCGACCAATACTGTGTTGGTATACCATGCATCAGAACCTCCACGCAATAAACACACATTTCCAGATCTGATGCACAAAGCTGCAACATCTACGGTTACGTTTGGACGAGATTCGTAAATAACGCCAACAACACCCAATGGGACAGTTTTTTTCTGTACCAAAAGTCCGTTCGGCAATACTTTTTCTGAAATAATTTGATTTGTTGGATCTTCTAAAACAGCCACTTCTTTAATAGCAGCAGCTAAACCCTGAATTCTTTCGTAATTTAGCAATAGCCTATCTTTTTTTGGATCTGCATCATCCATTCTGTCCAAATCTTTCTTGTTTTCTACAATTATTTTTTCTGTATTTTCAAGAAGAGCATCAGCTAATTTGAACAAAACAGCTTCTTTTTTAGAACCCGATAAGTTCTTAATAACTGTTGTTGCTCCAGCTGCTGATTTTAGTATATGTGTGATATTTTCCATCTTTAATTCATTAGTTTTACCATTAGTAAAATCACTTCTAACCTACAACAAAACAATATCATCTGCATGGGCAAGTTCTACATTTTGTTTTTGATCTGTATATAGATTTTTCGCATCTATTTTAGCTCTGGCAATAGCAAAAGGTTCGTTTTTTTCATTGATAATTTTTATCACCTCACCGGCTTCAAAAGACGTCTCTACAGATTTAACGCCAACCGCAAGTAAGCTTTTCCTTTTTTGCAGTGCTTTTTCTGCTCCTTCGTCTACTGTCACCTGCCCTCTTATTAGGCTTCCGCTTGCTAACCATTTATTTCTTGATGAAATTTTAGTTTTCTGTGCTAAACAGACTGTTCCGGTTTCGCCATTCACGGCCTTCAAAATGCCATTTTCTGTTTTTACACCAAAAATAACTGCTTTAATCCCTAGTTGAGTAGCTAACCGGGCAAAATTAAGCTTAGAAGTCATCCCTCCTAACCCTATAGACGATTTATCTGTACGGGCTAATGACAACGCTTTTTTATCAATAACTTTTATCTCGCGTATTACTTCATTATTAGCATCTAAAACACCTGGAACAGAAGTGCTAAAGAGTATTTGTTCTGCACCAAATCCTACACCTATTAAAGTTGCTAATTCATCATTATCTGAAAATTTAAGCTCTAAATTACTTACCACATCATTCTCATTAGCAACAGGAATAATGTTATTTTTCCAAAGTTCTTCGTAAGTACTCTTAAGCTGTAAAAATTGATTTCTATTAGAAAAATGATGCCTTTCGCATAAGCTTTGTGCTATAGCCAGATTGTATTGTGCAAAATATTTAGAATAAGTTTGCAATAATAAAGGATTACCAATTGCCGCTGCCGCTTTACGCTCGGTAAGCGAGCCAGAATAATTTGATAAATATTTTTTTCCGGCAGCAACCGCTCCAGAAGATACCAGAACAACATTGTATTTTTTATGTAGCTCTGCTACCTGACTAGCAATTTCACTAATAATATTTTTGTCTAGCTCTCCGTTTGCAGCAGCAATAGAAGCCGAACCAAATTTTATAACAATAATGGGCCTTTTCATGCGTATGGCATCAAATATAGTGCTTTTTTATATAAGTATTGAGTATTGAATATCGAGATGAATCATCGCTTAGTTTTTTGTCTTTTTCGCAAATCTATTTGCCATGATACTTGAAATGATGAGCTGAAATAAATGGTAAACCATAATTGGCAGTAAAATTATGCCTAGAGATGGATGGTGAAGGAACAAAATTCTGGAGAAAACGGTGCCATGAACCAATGATTTTTTTGACCCACAAAATATAGCGGTTATTTTATCTTCGACAGTAAATTTAAGGCTGTTGGCCAAAAACTGTGTATAAATTACAAAAAAGAAAAATAGGCTGATAACGATTAAAAATAGTAATAGCAGCTCCTTTGCTGATATCAATAAAAAAACTTCGTCTTTAAAAGAATTGCAAAAAGTATTAAAGATAATTAATAGAATAATGAATTGATCGGACTGTTTTAAGCGTGTTTTATATTTATCTGCAAACCATCCAAATTTTTTATTCAGAAGCATTCCCAAGAAAACAGGGAGAATAACTTGTACAAATAATTTTAGAAACACAGGCTGCATATCCAGTTGCTGGAAACTTGTGTCTGTATCCACCCAGAATTTCATCCATAAAGGAGTAAGCAGAACGCCAATTAAGCCAGAAATACTGGCGTTAAAAATAGCGGCAGAAATATTTCCTTTTGCAATAGACACCATTACTACCGCACTTGATACCGTAGATGGTAATGCTGCAAGGTAAAAAAGGCCTGTCCAGATTGCGGGTTCTAACTGGGATTTGAAAACATACCGAAAAACAAGAACCGTTAGAGGGAAAAATAAAAATGTAGAAAGTTGAATGAGTATATGCAGTTTCCAGTTTTGCAGGCCGTTTTTAAATTTCGCCGGACTCAATTTCAAACCATAGAAAAAGAATATCAGAGAAATCCCATAGTTAGCCGCTTTTTCAATCGGAATTTTGCTGTCGCTTGCGCCAACGGAAGGAAAAATATAAGCCAATAGTATAGTGAAAAGAATGGCTATTACGAATTTGTCTATACCAATAGCGGATGTTTTTGCTAAAAGTTTCTGCATTTAATTATTGTTCTTTTTGCAATAGTTTAAGAACGTGTTTGTCTACCGGAAATGTAAGATCTTCGTCATTAAGGCTTTTTATTTTTTTCCATCTAAAAACCTGTTTATGAGCACCTTGCTGATCTCCAAAATCAAAACGTTGGGTAGCAATTGGGATATTAATGTTTTTTACGGGCTTTACCAGATAATAGATAGAAACCAGCTGATCGTCAGAAAAGAGAGATTTTACATAAAAATCTGTGGTATAATAGTGTTTAATTACTTCTACTTCCAAATTGCCTTCTTCTAAAAATTCTCGTTTAATAGCATCAATGGTCCCCTCCCCTTTTTCTAAGCCTCCGCCAGGAAATTTTGTAAATCTAAATCCGTCAAATTCCTCGTCTGTAAGTAATATTTCATTAGACTCATTAATCAATAATCCATAAACTCTGATATTAAACTTATTTACATTCATTTTTGAATTTTATAATCGTTATTAAAATGCTTCTCATTCTTAGTAATATTGTCTACATCCCAGATGATATCTTTTCTTTTTGCTTCTTGCCGTACCGGACAGTTCTTCATGTTACAATAATGGCAACATTGCGGCAAACAAGGGTCGGAATGAACAAAAAGTTCTACATTAGCCGTATTGTAATTCATTGCCCGGTCAATTTCAGAAACTTCATGATGCACTTTCACTAAATCAAAATAATAGGGCAAAGTAACGTGGCAATCTATGTGGTAAGTTGCTCCATATCGCTGCACTCTTAAATTGTGCACATCAATCCATTCATCTTTTCTAAACTGATTGAAGTATTTAACCACCTCTTTTACAACGTTTAAATCAGATTCATCCATCAATCCGCCAACAGAAGTACGTGTTAACTTATACCCGTTGGAAATAATATAGATAACTAATATAAAAGATACCAGGCTGTCTATCCATATCAAATCGGTTAAATAAATTAAAATAAGACCAATTATCAGCCCCACAGAGCTTATAGCATCTGTACCAAGGTGCTTTCCGTCGGCTATCAGCGTAAGCGAATTAAGAGCTTTCCCCTTTCTAATCATATACCAGCCCAGCGCTCCATTAACTAAACCTGTAAACGTAATCAGGAAAGTACCGTTTATTAATTCTTGTATAGGTTCTGGATAAAACAGGTTATAGATGGTTTTTGCCAGAATAATAATACCTGCAATAATAATAAGCACACCCTCTACAAAAGCAGAAAAAAACTCTATTTTACCATGTCCGTAAGGGTGATTCTGGTCTCTGGGCAATGATGAAAAATAGATACTAAAAAAAGCAAAAGAGCTTGCCAATATATTTACTATACTTTCTGCTGCATCGGTTAATACGGCATTTGAATTGGTTATGAAATATGCACAGAATTTAATGAGCATCAATACAAAGCCAACGCACAATGAGAGCAGAACTATTCCTTTTTTTGTTTCCAATGATGGCGATTTAAAAATACAAACTTAACTAAATAGAAATTACCATAGACCAAAAAGTATTCCTTATATTTGCCGCACAAAGCTAAAATCATGAGTATTTTATCAGACAGAATCAATAACCTATCAGAATCTGCCACGCTAAAAATGACCAAATTAGGTCGTGAATTGGCTGCAAAAGGCATAAATGTTATCAGCCTAAGTGTTGGTGAACCAGACTTTAACACGCCAGACCATGTTAAAGAAGCTGCGAAGAAAGCATTAGATGAAAATTACACTCGCTATTCTCCGGTACCGGGCTATCCTGATTTACGCCAGGCGATTGTTAATAAGCTAAAAACAGAAAACAATCTTGATTACGATATATCTCAGATTGTTGTATCTACAGGTGCAAAACAATCTTTATCTAACGTAATTTTAACTTTAATTAATCCAGGCGACGAGGTTATCATCCCTACTCCTTATTGGGTATCATACTCAGAAATGGTAATTCTGGCAGAAGGTAAATCTGTTTTTATTGATACCACAATAGAAAGCGATTTTAAAATTACACCAGAACAATTAGAAGCTGCTATTACGCCAAAAAGCAAGCTGTTTATGTTCTCTTCCCCAAATAACCCAACGGGAACAGTTTATAGTAAAGATGAACTTGCTGCTTTGGCAAAAGTTTTTGAAAAATATCCAAATATTTTTATCCTTTCTGACGAAATTTACGAGCACATTAACTTTGTAGATAAGCATGAATCAATTGCACAGTTCTCTAGCTTAAAAGACCGCGTAATTATTGTTAACGGTTTTTCTAAAGCTTTTGCGATGACAGGATGGAGATTGGGTTATATTGCAGCAAACAAAGAAATTGCAGCAGCAAACGACAAGTTGCAAGGACAAACAACATCTGGAACATGTTCTATCGCACAAAGAGCTGGTATTGTAGCTTATGAGCAAGGTTTAGCGACTGTTTATGAGATGAAAGAAGCATTTTTCCGTCGTCGTCAATTAGTATATGATCTTTTAAAAGATATCCCGGGCGTAAAAACAAATTTACCTGAAGGCGCTTTCTATTTTTTCCCTGAAATCAGCTCTTTCTTCGGTAAAAAAGATGCAGAAGGAAACGTAATTAAAAATTCTGCAGATTTAGCGCTTTACTTACTAAACGTAGGTCATGTTGCTACTGTAGGTGGAGATAGTTTTGGTAACGACAATTATATCCGTTTATCTTACGCAGCTTCTGATGAGAGTTTAGTTGAAGCTCTTAGAAGAATTAAAGAAGCTTTAGGTAAGTTAAGCTAGTAGAAATTATAATCTTATATAAAAAAGGAACGAAATAACTCGTTCCTTTTTTGTTTGCATAGTATATCATTCACTGATATATGCGTTTGTTTTAATAATTATGCTGACGGTGGACTCCAATATAAAACCACAAATCAACCCAAAGAAAGAAGGAACGAATTACTCCGTTCCTTTTTTTGATAAATTAGTTGTTAAAGCTTAAAACCTATCTTCGCAATTTAGCTGCGTAAGGTTTACACCGTTTAAAATCACTTCAAATTCTGTACGTCGGTTTTCCTGCTGCTCTTCTTCAGAACACGGCACACCATCGTAACAACGATTGGTTAAGCGGGTTTTTCCGTAATACTCTACACGAATTCTATCCGGAGAAATCCCTTTGGAAACCAAATAAGTTTTCGCTGCATTTCCTCTTCTTAAAGACAGCACTCTGTTATATTCCTGAGATGCCCGGCTATCGCAGTGGCTGGATGTTATGATAGAAATCTCCGGATGTTTCTGCATGATATACGCTATCTCTTCTAAAGCAGGTACGGCATCCGGCCTGATATAATATTTATCCAAATCGTAATAGATATTTTTTAAACTGAACTTCGCTTTCAACGAATCGCAGTTATTAATTACCCATTGCTGGTTGGTTTGCGTTTTGAATAAATTAATAGTGATATGGATAAGAGAATCTTTAGTTATGCCAACACTTGATGTAAACGCCGTTTGGCTAACATAACCCAATTTTTGAGCTATTATTTCATAATCTGTTTCTCTGGCAAGTTCTTTCTCAAATTCTCCTTTAACTCCGGTATGAACGGTGTCTATACCATCTAAGTGGCGCATAATGATCCTTGAGCCAGCTAAAGGAATATTCATGGTTCCGTCTTTAACTGTTACTTTCAGTTTTACCCTGTGCGTGGTTCTATTGAAATGATAAATATCATCATTTCCACTTCTATTAGATGAAAAATAGCCTTTTTTATTGTCCTCATCAATAATTAAAGAAAAATCATCTTCCGGAGAATTTATAGGAGACCCCATATTTACCGGCGCCCCTAATGCTTTCATATCTTTAAGCTTCACTTCAAAAATATCCAACCCGCCTAATCCGGCATGTCCGGTAGAAGCAAACATTAATTTGCTGTCTTTATCCAAAAACGGAAACATTTCATCGCCTTCTGTATTAATAACTTTACCCATATTTACCGGCCGCGTCCACTGTCCCTTTCCAGACTTAATGCAATAATACAAATCTGTACCGCCATATCCACCAGGCATATCTGATGCAAAAACCAATATATTTCCGTCTTTACTAAGTGCTGGATGTCCCACAGAATATTCGTCGCTATTATAAGGAAATTCTGTGATTTTACTAAAATCACCTCCACTTGCAGTATAAAGTTTCAGCATGTTTGTCCCATCGCTACTTTTTCTTTTCCTGCCTTTATAAAAATTGTTTCTAGTAAAAATGATAGAACCATCCGGAGAAACAGCAGCCGTACCTTCGTGATATTTGCTATTTACTTTCCCTTGAAGAAGTTTTACATCTAAATTCCCTCCAATGGCAAGGGCAAGGCTGTCTCTTTCATAAGAAGCTTTATAGATGCCAAGAACTTTGCTATCGTTACTGGTTATTTCGGTATCATCATCATTAAACCTGTATGGCTTATTCCCTTTATTAGAAATGCTGGATAATGCGCTGTCTTTATTTACCGTTTTGATATCGCTTAATTTCGCAACATAGTAAAGGTCAGAAAATGGTGTATTGTCCCATTTAAAAACCCGTTTTACCGCTTTACTGCTTGTTCTGTTACTACTAAAAATTAATCCTTCTTTATAGTAAATAGGTGAGTAATCTGCACTTAGGCTATTTAAATTGGTAAAAAGCACATTCCAGTTTCCTTTATTTTCTTCAAAAGATTTAAGGTTAGCGTTTACAAATGAAGAAGCTCTTTTATCTTTAGGTACTACCTTTAAATATTCTCGATAAATTTTAACAGATTTCTCATACTGCTGTTTGCTGGCTAAGGCTTCAGCATAGTATAACAACCATTCTGGCTTTGATGTTGATTTTTGGGTAAGTCTCTCGTACCAATTTAAGGCCTCATCATAATCTTTAACCATTTTGTAACTGTACGCTAACATTTCTAACACCTCTATATTACTGGTGTCTTTTTCTACCAATGGCTTTAATTTAGTAATAGCAGATGCATAGTTGAGCGATTGGTATGCTGCCTTTGCTTTTTTTAATTCGCGTTCATGAGCTTTATCGGCTGCGGTAGCCACAAGAAAATTTCCAGACACTAAATAAAAAGCTGTTGCCAGTATGTATATATAGAATTTCATCATTAAATCTTAAAAATATCTTGGTGATAAAAATTTGTTGCTATTGAAACCAAACTCATAGCGCAGCATAATCTCGTGGCTCCCTGAATTAAATTTCCTCAACTCTGTTGTACTATAATCGTATGCATAACCTATACGAATTTGTGGCGTGGCCTGTATTTCTAACATACCAGCTATATCTGCACTTGTTCGATATTGCCCGCCTATAGCTATTACATCTTTAATCCACAGCGTGAGATTAATATCTCCCTCTACCGGAGCTCCTTTTACCGCTTTTACCAAAGCTGAGGGTTTAAGCTTAAAATCATCATTCAACGGCAATACTACACCGGTTGATAAGAAGTAATGAATTTCTTCCCTGCTTCCTAAAGAAAAATTAACCGATTGATAGCTGGAAAACCTATTTCGCAGCAAATCCATAGCCGAAATACCGAAATAAAATTTATCTGTATTAAAATAAACGCCTGCACCAACATCAAATAAAACTTTATCTACATTTTGTGCAAAAGCAGGGTCTATAAATGTGTTGCTTTGATTTAGATTAACCGAAGCAAAATCTGCCCGATACTGTTTAATTCCGGCTTGCATACCAAAAGACAGGGTTGCTTTTTCCATTCTTAAACGATAAGAATATGCAGCTGAAACTCCATTATTTTTGATAATCCCAGCTTTATCTGAATAAGCTTGAAAACCGACGCCCATTCTTTTAGCATTAATTGGTGCATCAATAGAAAAAGTAGCTGTTTCTGGTGCTCCTGCTATCCCTACCCACTGGTTTCTGTATAAGGCGGTAGCAGAAACCACGTTTCTACTGCCGGCGTAAGCTGGATTTATAGCAAGCGTATTGAACATGTATTGAGAATACATAGCATCTTGTTGTGCATTTGCTGTATAACAGAACGTAAGCAAATAGATAGATAATAAAAATATTTTATAGCTTTTCATGTTATCTGTTTACTGTTATAAATCCTACTTTCTTTTGGTTATCTATCTTCACTATGTAATAATACGTTCCAACCGGGAGGTCTTCTCCTAAACATAATCCTTCTGTACATTTTCCGGCCCAATCATTTTGGTAATCGGCAGATTTATAAACTATGTTTCCCCACCTGTTGTATATCTCTAAATTTATGGGCTTACCTTCTGAGTTTTCTATCACGAAATAATCATTAATACCGTCATTATTTGGTGAAAAACCTTCCGGGATATAAATATTCCCTTTAATAAGCGTTACCGGTGTAGGCAAATTTGGAGAAAAATCTCCCGGACTATTGGGATCCGGACTGAAACCGTCCGTAGATAAATCATCCAAAAATTCTCCATTCCCAGTTGAATAACCTGTCAGTATGGCTAAGTTATTATAGGTAACTTGTGCTCTGGAAGTACTAACTATCAACTCTAAATCAATTTCTGCGGCAGAAAGTGGGCCTAATAGATTACCACTGGATAAGAGCTCCTTATCACTAATGCCATTGTATCCGGCATTTACAGTTAAATATCCGTCTACCGATGTTAGAGATTTTACAGATACTTGAGCATCCTGAAAAGTAACTTGTAAATCATCTTGTAGACTTAACCTTTCTACAGTAAGTTCCCCAATATTCACCAATTTGAAACGATATTTCAACGTAAAGCTTCCATCTATGTTTTTATCCATGGCAGTTAAGGCTTTGGCTAAACCTATTTTTGCAGGAAGCAAGTTTGGCGGAGCAATAATAATATCTACTGTTATTGGGTCTGACTCTAATCCGTCTGCTGTAACCAATTTATAGGTGAACTGATCTGCTCCTTGATAATTATTGGTTGGCGTATATGTAACTTGATTATCAGGGTTAACGATAATTGTTCCGTTGCTAGTACTGGTAATTGGCACTACCGTTGTTCCCACTTTAGAAACATCGTTATTTTTAACGTCAATAGTTACCGGTGTGTTCATTGGCGTTCTAACAATATCCGGGCTTCCTACAGGTTTTACATGAACAGTAACAGTTATAGGGAATGATTCTGTTTCTTTATTTCTGTCGTAGAGTTTATAAGTAAATTGGTCTGTACCGCTAAAACCAGGATTTGGAGTGTATTTTATAATCCCGGTATTCTCATCTGTAATTTCTATAGTTCCGTTGGACGGTTGAGGGTTGCCCGCATTCTGAATAATAATAACCCCTGGCCCTTTCGATGGGTCATTATCCAATACATTTATAGATACAGGTTCGTTTGTTTTGGTTGTTTCTACGTTAGATAAACCTAAAGGTCTGTCATCATACAAATCAATATATAAATTTCTGATTTCATGAAAATTGGTATTATTACCTGTAGATGATGAAATTCCGTAACCTAGGCGTTCTGGAGAAGCTTCGGCATAATGGAATTTTTCAATAACCTTATGTCTGGTTCTGGTTGGTCCACCAACAACAATATCAACACTAATATAAAACCCTACAACAGGATGACGCTCGAGAAGAATATGTGCTCTGCGGTATCCTGTGTTTGTAGAGTCTGGAAATCTACCAGTATTTGGTCCAACCAAACTGAAAGAAGGGCTCATTAGCCCTGTTCTTCTGTATGCTAGCAAGGGATAATTATTGGGTGTAAGTGCGTCTCCACTTCCTTTCCCTCTTACAGCTACAGAACCTCTTTGTTCTGAATAAACAGCGGTACCATCAAGTAAAGGTTGTCTCCCTTCAAAAGTTCTTGCAAAATAACCGAATTCATCTATCCCTATTCCTAAATAGCCACCTGTAACACCTGCTGCATGAACTGGTCCTGTGGGTAAATCATCTTTTTTATATTGTGCATATCCTAAAGAACCGCCAAAGCCACCAATTTTAAAGTGAGGCAATACGCTGGCATCGTACAAGAAAAAACAAATACCATCTGCTCCGTTACCTCCCCAGGTAAAGTATTCAAATTCTATTTTTAACCCATTTTGTGAAGGTATAAGAATCTCGTCATTATAAATGTAGCCCTTTTGATATTTTAAATTATTGGTTAATCTTAAATAACCATCTCCTACAGCGTCTGGCGTAGCATTTAGCGGATTAGAGGCGTCTGCTGTGAGATATGCGTTATTGTCTCCTGGATCGAACTTAATTCCAGATGCCGTAGCGTACTTAAAGCTTTCATGATACGGAAACTGAGAATAGCTACTAATTGCGGCAAGTAATAAAAATATAAGTAAGGAAATCCGTTTAGGGTTGAACATATTTTTAACAAGTGAATTTAAACCGTTTAACCAAAAATAACGCCATAAGTAGCAAATAATCCTAAACTACCGTACAAGATGATTTTTAATAATAAATCCACCAAGCCGTCAATT
>PJUF01000391.1_pt1 | contig 33104 bp, 33 predicted proteins | sample 1512191 | NCBI WGS metagenome assembly PJUF01 (sample SAMN08177673, study PRJNA422409) | Feces metagenome, whole genome shotgun sequencing project. | isolation source: Chicken feces (3) enriched on wood chips | host: Gallus gallus | place: USA: Madison | collected 2015-01-15 | reverse complement strand
TCGGTAACCGGCGCCAGCCGGCGCGACGACGGCGTCATGCTGACGTCGGACCAGAACATCGTCGACGCCCGCTTCTCGGTGCTGTGGACGGTTTCGGACCCCAAGGCCTATCTCTTCAACGTGCGCGATCCCGACGACATGGTCCGCGCCACGGCCGAGAGCGCCATGCGCGAGGTGGTGGCCCGCAGCCCGGCGACGGAGATCTTCCGTTCCGACCGTGCCGGCATCCAGGCCGAGGTGCAGGCGATCATCCAGACCATCATCGACAGCTACGGGGCGGGCGTGAACATCGACCAGGTGACCATCGAGGCCGTGTCGCCGCCGCCGGAAGTCGCCGACGCCTTCGCCGAAGTCCAGCGGGCGCAGCAGGACCAGCAGAAGTTCCAGGAAGACGCGCGCAACTACGCCAACACCCTGCTCGGCAACGCCCGTGGCCAGGCCGCGAAGATCCGCGAAGACGCGGCTGCGTACAAGGGCCGGGTCGTGCAGGAAGCCGAAGGCGAGGCCGCGCGGTTCATCTCGGTCTACAACGAATATGCCAAGGCGCCCGAGGTCACGCGCAAGCGGCTCTACTTCGAAACCATGGAGCAGGTTCTCGCCGGCTCCGACAAGGTGATCGTCGAGACCGGCATCAGCGGGACGGGCGTCCTGCCCTACCTGCCGCTGCCGGCATTGCAGTCGCGAACGCCTGCGGCCGGCGTGCCGACCGGCGCCACAGGAGGGAACTGAGCCATGAACAGACTCATCGCCCTCGGCATCGGCGCCGTCGTCGTCCTCTACATGCTGTTCTCGTCCATCTACGTCGTGAACGCCCGCCAGCAGGCCATCGTGCTGCGCTTCGGCCAGATCACGGCCGTGCGCGACGCGCCCGGCATCTACTTCAAGCTGCCGACGACCATCGTCGATACCGTGCAGCTCATCGACAACCGGCTGCTGCGCTACGACATCGCCAACATGCAGTTGCAGGTCAACGACGGCGCCACCTATGTGGTGGATGCCTTCCTCACCTACCGCATCGACAATCCCGTGCGCTTCCGCGAGAGGGTGCAGGGCGACCTCAACATCGCCGAGACCCGAATCGCGACGCGGTTCGACGCTGCCCTGCGGCAGGTCTACGGCGTGCGCGCCTTCGACGCCGCGCTGTCGGCGGAACGCGGCTCGATGATGCGCGAAGCGCGCGATCTCATCCGCCCCGGCATGGATGAGCTTGGCATCGAAGTGGTGGACGTGCGCATCCTGCGGACGGACCTGATGCCTGACGTGTCGAAGCAGACATTCGAGCGCATGTCCGCCGAGCGTCTTGCCGAGGCAGCGGCCATTCGGGCCGGCGGCCAGCAGGCGGCCCAGTCGCTCAAGGCCATCGCCGACCGCCAGGCCGTCGAGGTCGTTGCGGGGGCCAGCCGCGACAGCGAAATCCTGCGAGGCGAGGGCGATGCACAGCGCACGTCGATCTATGCGCAGGCCTATGGGGCGGATCCGGAGTTCTACCAGTTCTACCGCAGCCTCCAGTCCTACCGGACGGCGCTCGGCAACAGCGGCACCAGCATGGTGCTGTCGCCCGACAGCGAGTTCTTCCGCTACTTCGGCGCCGATACGCTCGATGGGCAGACGCCCGCTCCGGCGGCGCCGGGCGGCATCGCACCGCTGCCGTCCAGCGAGGTGACAAGCGTTCCCGTCGACGAACTGCCGACAGGCGTCGGCGAGCCGATCGTGACGCTGGACCAGGCGACCCCGGCCATCACCGCCGAGCCGCCGACGCCGGAGATCCTGGGCGTCGAGCCGCCGCTGGGCGCCGAGCCGGATGCTGGTGCGGAGACGCCCGTCGAGGAACCCGCGGCCGCCCAATAGCTGCCCTTGTGCCGCCAATAAAACGAACTAGCGTGGGGCCGGTGACAATCAAGTCACCGGCCTCAACTTTTCGTGCGGATGGCCTGCTTGCGCCGCCGCCGGAGTTGCTTTCATGTTGGGCCGTCGAGGGGTGAGGACCGACGATGCGAGCTGGTTTTGCGAACGCGCTGCTGATGGCAGCGATTCTGGTATTCGGCGTGCCGGCGAGCGTATCGGCCGCCGGCCCGGAATCGGTATCCGGCCTTGCCGCACAGCTCTCTCCCGCCGTGGTCAATATCGGCACGAGCCGCGTCATCGGCGGCCGCGGCATGCCGTTCCCCGAAGCGCCCGAGGGCTCGCCCCTCAACGAGATGTTCGACGACCTCAACCCCAACCAGGGGCAGGGACCGGACGCGATGCGGGAGGCCCGCAGCCTCGGCTCGGGCTTCATCATCTCGGCCGACGGCATGATCGTCACCAACAATCATGTCGTCGACGGCGCCGATGAGATCCTCGTTTTCCTGACGGACGGGACGCGGCTCGAGGCGACGCTTGTCGGCGCCGACAACAAGGCCGATCTCGCGGTGCTCAAGGTCGAGGCAAAAGCAGCGCTGCCCTTCGTCGAATTCGGCGACAGCGACAGCGCCGAAGTCGGCGACTGGGTGATGGCCATCGGCAACCCGTTCGGCCTCGGCGGGTCGGTGACGCTGGGCATCGTGTCGGCGCGCAACCGCGACATCCAGTCAGGCCCGTATGACGATTTCATCCAGACCGACGCGGCCATCAACCAGGGCAATTCCGGCGGCCCGCTCTTCGACATGGACGGCAAGGTTGTCGGCATCAACACGGCGATCATCGCGCGCGGCGGCTCGTCGCTGGGCATCGGGTTCGCGGTGCCGGTCAACCTGGCGCGTCCGGTCGTCACGCAGCTGGCCGAATTCGGCGAGACGCGGCGCGGCTGGCTCGGCGTCGGTATCCAGGACGTGACGCAGGAGATCGCGGACAGCCTTGGCCGGACGGATACGCATGGGGCCTTCGTCGTCGAGGTGACCCGCACCGGGCCTGCCGACGGCGTCGTGCGCGAAGGCGACGTAATCCTCGACTTCAACGGCAGGCCGATCGTGCGGATGCGCGACCTGCCGCGCTTCGTCGCAGAATCGCCGGTGGGCGAGAAGGTGACGGTGCGGGTGCTGCGCGAGGGCCGGGAGATGACGCTCGGCATCACGCTGGGCCGGCTCGAGGACGGCGAGAAGATCGTCGCGGCGGCGCGCGAGACGCAACTGCCCGCCGTGCCGGATGCGCCGCCCGGCGCGCCGGGCCTCAGGGAGATGCTCGGCCTCGAGGTCGGTCCGCTCGACGACGCGGCGCGGGAGGCCTATGCCATCGAGGGGGCGGCCGAAGGCGTCGTCATCACCGAGGTCGCGGAAGGCTCCGACGCGGCCCGGCAGGGCCTGCTGACCGGCCTCGTCATCTCGGAGGTCAACCAGCAGAGGATCGCGACGGTCGCGGACCTGCAGGCGCGCATCGACGCGGCCCGGCAGGCGGGGCGGCCGGCGGTGCTGTTCAAGGTGACCGACCCGGTCGGCACCAGCCGCTTCGTCGCGGTCAAGCTCGTGCCGTAGGCCGGCCGATCCTGTAGAGGACGTGCGGGCGCAGTTCGTGGTCCGCCGGCACCTTGGGGTGCGCGAAGTCGTCCGCCGGGTCGCGCGTCATGCCGAGCTTCTGCATCACGCGCTGGCTGGGCAGGTTGATCCGCGCGGTCCAGGCGACCACTTCCGGCAGCCCGAGCGCGCCGAAGGCATGGTCGAGCCAGGCGCGCGCCGCCTCCGGGGCGTAGCCCTGACCCCAGTAGTCCTTGCCCAGCAGCCAGCCGATCTCGACCGGCGGATTGCCGCGGATCGGCATGCCGACGGGGATGATGCCCACATCGCCCAGCAGCGCGCCGTCGGCCTTGCGGATCACCGGCAGGAAGCCGAAGCCGTCGCGGCGGTATCCGGCGATGAACCTGTCGATCATCTCGTCGGTCTGCCGGCGCGTCAGCACGTCGATATAGTAGCGGCGCACGTCGGGGTCGCCGGCGAAGCGGGCATAGGGCGCGCGGTCGGCGTCCTCCCATTCGCGGATGAGGAGACGCTCGGTCTCCAGCCTCACCGGACGATGTCCTCGTCGGCATAGCCCTGCAGGTAGAGCAGGGCGGTCAGGTCGCCATGGTCGATGCGGACCTGCGCCTCGGCGGCGACGACCGGCTTGGCATGGAGCGCGACCCCCAGCCCGGCCGCGCGGATCATGTCGAGATCGTTGGCGCCGTCGCCCACGGCCAGCGTCTGGGCCATGGGAATGTCGTGGAAGGCCGCGAGCGTCGTCAGCCGGCTGAGCTTCGCTTCGCGGCCGAGGATCGGGTCGCGCACCGTGCCGGCGAGGGCGTCGCCCTCGATCTCGAGCACATTCGCCATCGCCTCGTCGAAGCCGATGCGCTTGGCGACATGGTCGGCAAAATAGGTGAAGCCGCCGGAGACCAGCGAGGTGACCGCGCCGTGGGTCTTCATCGTCTGCACCAGCGCGCGGCCGCCCGGCGCGTAGGTGATGCGCTCGCGCCGGACTTCTTCCATGCGCGAAAGCGGGAGTCCCTTCAGGAGCTTGACCCGGGTTCTTAAGGCGGTCTCGAAGTCGAGCTCGCCATTCATGGCGCGCGCCGTGATGGCGGCGACCTCGGCCTTGATGCCGATGGCGTCGGCCAGCTCGTCGATGCACTCCTCGCCGATCATCGTCGAGTCCATGTCGGCGATGAGCAGCCGCTTGCGGCGGTTGGCGAGCGGCACCCGCGCCACGTCCACCGGCCGGCCCGACAGAAGGTCACGGGCAGCGGCGACCGCGCCGGTCAGTTTCGGCTTGACGATCTCGCAGGCAATGCGCTGGTTGAGCCAGTTGACCTCGCCGCCGACCTCCCTGTGGATCGCCGCGACAATGGCCGGATCCAGTGCCGGATCGGCGGGGTTGGCGATAAGGCAAAGGACCGACAAGGCGTTCTCGTGGCTCGGAAAATCGCGGTTCTGATAGCGGGTCCGACGGCCAGCGGCAAGTCGGCCCTCGCCCTCGAGATGGCTCGCGAGACCGGCGGCGTGGTCGTCAATACCGACGCCTTGCAGGTCTATGAGGGGCTGCGCCTTCTCACGGCCCGGCCGTCCGAGGCCGAGCAGGCGCTGGCGCCCCACCGGCTCTATGGCACGGTGCCCGCCGCGCGCCGCTTTTCGACCGGCGAGTGGGCCCGGGCGGTGCAGCAGGTGCTCGCGGAAGCCGACGACGCGCCGCTGATTTTCGCAGGCGGCACGGGGCTTTACTTCGATGCCCTGACAAAGGGATTCGCCGGGGTGCCGGACGTGCCGGCGGCGGCCGTCGCGGCGGCCGAGGCGGAGGTCGCCGGCCTCGATGGGGCGGCACGGGGCCGCCTCATCGCCGCCCGCGACCCGGCGATCGCGGCCCGGCTCAGGGCGCCGGACCCGCAGCGCGTGGTGCGGGCGCTGGCCGTGCTGCACGCCACCGGACGGTCGCTCGCGAGCTTCCAGGACGCCCCGCAGACACCGCTGCTCGCGGGCCGGGACATCGAGCGCCTCGTTCTCGATCCGGATCGGCAGGTGCTGCGCGAGCGCATTGCGCAGCGCTTCGCGGCCATGCTGGGGCAGGGGGCGGCGGCCGAGGTCGAGGCGTTGCTGGCGCGCGGCCTCGATCCGTCGCTGCCGGTGATGAAGGCCATCGGCGTGCGCGAGATCGGCGAGTGGCTGGCCGGCCGCCTCGACCGCGACGAGATGGTCGAGCGGGCGGTCATCGCCACCCGGCAATATGCCAAGCGGCAGCGGACATGGTTCCGCAACCGCATGGCAGACTGGCCGCGCCGCGCCTAGATCGGCACGCGTTCGGTGAGCCCGAGCCGGTCGCGCAGGATCCAGCGTATCGTCAGCGCCACGGCCACGACGGCCAGCCCGGCCGCCAGCCCGGCCCAGATGCCGACGCCGCCGAACCCGGCCTGAAAGCCGAAGAACCAGGCGACCGGGAAGCCCACCAGCCAGTAGCCGATCAGCGCCATGACCAGCGGAACGTTGGTGTCCGACAGGCCGCGAAGCGCCGCCGCCATCGAGACCTGCGCACCGTCGAAGAGCTGGAACAGGCCGGCGACGACGAGGAAGCTGGCGGCGAGCTGCAGCGTATAGGCATTGGCCGGATCGGCGGCGTTGAGGAAGATCGTCACGATGTGGTGCGGCAGGACGAAGAAGGTGGCCGCCGTCAGGGTCATGAACACCAGCGTCGCGGCGAGCGCCGTCCAGCCGGCCATGCGGATGCCGACGCGGCTGCGCTCGCCGAAAGCGAGCCCCACGCGCACCGTCGTCGCCTGGCTGAGGCCCAGCGGCACCATGAACGCCATGGAGGCGATGGTCAGCGCCACCGAATGGGCGGCCAGCTCAGCCTGGCCGAGCCAGCCCTGCAGCAGCGACGCGCTGGTGAACAGCCCGACTTCGGCGATCAGCATCAGCCCGATCGGCCCGCCGATGGCGACGAGCTGCCACAGCCGCCGCCAGTCCGGCTTCAGCAGATTGTGGAAGATGTGGTAGCGGCGGAAGCGCCTGTGCGTCTGCACATAGAGGATCGTCAGCGCCAGCATGAAGACGTTGACCAGGCTGGTGGCAATGCCCGACCCGGCGATCTCGAGACGCGGAAAGCCCCAGTGGCCGAAGACGAGCGCGTAGTTCGCGGCGATGTTCACCACGACGCCGGCGAGGGTGATGAGGAGGATGGCGCCGGTCGCGCCATGCGCGCTCAGGAACGAGCGCAGCGCGATGAACAGATAGGCCGGCAGCAGCATCCACATCGCATAGCGGATGAAGATTTCGACGAGCGCGATGAGTTCGGGATCCTGGCCGAGCCAGTGGCAGATCGGCCCGATATTCCAGGCGATCGGCAGCAGCAGCACGAACAGGATCACCGACAGCCACAGCCCCTGCCGCACGGTGCGGCGCACCGAGCGGAAATCGCGCGCGCCCAGCGACTGGGCGACCAGCGGTGCGACGGCGCCGAGGACGCCGATGCCGAGCAGCTGCACGCAGATGAAGAGGGCATTGGCGAGCGCCGCGGCCGCGACATATTTCGCGCCGAGCTGGCCGAGGAAGATGACATCGGTGGTGACGAGCGCGTTCTGGCCCACCTGCGCGAGGATCAGCGGCCAGGCGAGCTTGAACAGGGCGCGGAACTCGCCGCCCCAGCTTTTTGAAGACAACGGAATTTCGGCGCCGGGAACCGGCGCCGTGCGGATGGCTGTCATCGGTGGTGTCCACGTGAAGGCCGGGGTGTGTACCCGAACCGACGGGCTATTCCTAGCCGGCGCCTAGAGTTCGGCGGCGGACGCGACGAAGCGCACGGCGCCGCCGCGGTTCGACTCGCGCACGAAGTCGCGCAGCGGCGCGGATTTTTCCAGATGCGCCGAGATGTCGCCCACGATCGCGACCTTGAGGCGGTAATTGGAGCATTTCTGCAGGATGGCGCCGGCGAGGCCGCTGCTCAGCCGGAAAAAATCCGGCGACAGGCGGTCGGCGGGAATGACAACCATGGTCGCGCCGGCATAACCGGCCTCGCCGATGATATCGAGCGCATCGGCCTCGGTGGCGATCAGCGGGCCGGTTTCCGGCAGGGTCAGCGTCGTCATGCGCCTGCGCCTAGCGGAGGGGCACGGGAGCGGCAAGGAAAATGTCGCGCCGGACAAGCAGCTTGACAGGCTTGCAGCGCGGAGAATATCGTCCGCGCCGTAAATGGAGGCACAATCCGTGCGGAACATTCTCGTACTTGGGGAGCGCATCGGCGACGTGGGATAAGTCCCGCGAGCAGGCTGGTGCGCGAATGAGGTCCCGAATGGGGCCTTTTTTATTGCCGGTTTTCCGGCGTTGGTTTCGGTGAGGAAGGACTAGGAAATGGCCCAGCAGATGACGGGCGCGGAGATGGTGATCGAGGCGCTGATCGATCAGGGCGTCGAGCACATCTTCGGCTATCCGGGCGGCGCGGTGCTGCCGATGTACGATGCGATCTTCCAGCAGGACCGGATCCAGCACATCCTCGTGCGCCACGAACAGGGCGCGACGCACATGGCCGAGGGTTATGCGCGCTCGACCGGCAAGGTTGGCGTCGTGCTCGTCACCTCCGGCCCCGGCGCGACCAATGCCGTCACCGGGCTCACCGACGCGCTGATGGATTCGATTCCCCTCGTCTGCCTCACCGGACAGGTCGCGACCCCGCTCATCGGCTCGGACGCCTTCCAGGAATGCGACACGGTGGGCATCACCCGTTCGTGCACCAAGCACAACTACCTGGTGAAGAACGTCGCGGACCTGCCGAGAATCCTGCACGAGGCCTTCTACATCGCGCGCAGCGGCCGGCCCGGACCGGTGCTGGTCGATATTCCCAAGGACGTGCAGTTCGCGCTCGGCACCTATTACGGACCGACCGACATCGAAGCGACGCGCCACAAGAGCTATCACCCGCAGGTCGACGGCGACATGCAACTGATCGAGGCGGCGGTCGACCTGATGCTCAAGGCCGAGCGGCCCGTCTTCTATACGGGCGGCGGCGTCATCAATGCCGGCCCGGAGGCGAGCCAGCACCTGCGCGAACTGGCCGAGCTCACGGGCTTTCCCGTCACCTCGACGCTGATGGGGCTGGGCGCCTTTCCCGGCTCGAGCCCGCAATGGCTCGGCATGCTGGGCATGCACGGCTCGTACGAAGCCAACATGGCGATGCACGATTGCGACGTGATGATCAATATCGGCGCGCGCTTCGACGACCGCATCACCGGCCGCATCGACGCCTTCTCGCCGCGCAGCAAGAAGATCCATGTCGATATCGATCCGAGCTCGATCAACAAGAACATCATGATCGACCTGCCGATCATCGGCGACAGCACGCGGGTGCTGAAGGAGATGGTGCGGCTGTGGCGCAGCAAGACCAACCAGCCGCGCACGGAAGCGCTGCGGCCGTGGTGGGGGCAGATCGAGGACTGGCGGGCGCGCAACTCGTTCGGGTTCCAGAACTCCTCGAGCGTGATCAAGCCGCAGCATGCCATCCAGCGCCTCTACCAGGCGGTGAAGGGGCGCGACGTCTACGTCACCACCGAGGTCGGCCAGCACCAGATGTGGGCGGCCCAGCATTTCCCGTTCGAGCTGCCGAACCGCTGGATGACGTCGGGCGGGCTGGGCACCATGGGCTATGGCCTGCCCGCCGCCATCGGCGTGCAGGTGGCGCATCCCGAGGCGCTGGTCATCGACATCGCCGGTGAAGCCAGCGTGCAGATGACCATGCAGGAGATGTCGACGGCCGTGCAGTACGGCCTGCCGGTCAAGATATTCATCCTCAACAACGAGCGCATGGGCATGGTGCGCCAGTGGCAGGAACTGCTGCATGGCGGACGCTACGCGCAGTCCTATTCCGAGTCGCTGCCCGATTTCGTCAAGCTGGCGGAAGCCTATGGCGGGCACGGCATCAAATGCGACAACCCGGCCGATCTCGACGACGCGATCAAGGAGATGATCGACGTCGAGAAGCCGGTGCTGTTCGACTGCCTGGTCGAAAAGCACGAGAACTGCCTGCCGATGATCCCGTCGGGCAAGCCGCACAACGAGATGATCCTGCCCGATTTCAAGGGCGACGTCGGCAAGGTCATCGACGCCAAGGGAAGGGAACTGGTCTGATGAACGCCCATTTGCAACCGACGGGATCGGTCTATTTCCTCGCGCCCGACACGCAGACGCCGGAGCGGCATACGCTGAGCGTGCTGGTCGACAACGAGCCGGGCATCCTCGCGCGCATCGTCAGCCTGTTCGCGGCGCGGGGCTTCAACATCGACAGCCTCACCGTCTCCGAGACCGAGCACGAGAAGGGCCTCAGCCGCATCACCGTGGTGACGGTCGCCACGCCCAAGGTGCTGCTGCAGATCAAGCTGCAGCTCGAGCGGCTGGTGCCCGTGCACAAGGTGCACGATCTCACCGACGAGGGCCGCGCGCTGGAGCGCGAGCTGGCGCTGGTCAAGGTCGCGAGTTCGGGCGAGCCGCGGGCCGAGGCGCTGCGCCTCGCCGACGCCTTCCGGGCGCAGATCGTCGATGCGACGACCGAGAGCTTCGTGTTCGAGATCACCGGCAAGCCGAGCAAGATCGACAGTTTCATCGCCATCATGGTGCCGCTCGGCATGGTCGAGGTTGTGCGCACCGGGCTGGCTGCCATTTCACGCGGGCCCGAAGGCATGTAACAGGGGGAGACCGGAGATCTCCGGGCCCTTCCTTCGAGTCCAGAATGTCCACCTCCCTCAATAATCTGCGCGGCATTGCGCTCATGGTCATGGCCACGGGCGTGTTCGTCACGAACGATACGTTCATGAAGCTCGCGACCGAGGGGCTGCCGCCCCTGCAGGTGCTGTTCATGCGCGGCGTTTCGGCGACCATCTGGTGCGTGCCGCTGCTGTTCCTCACCGGCGCGATCCGCGACATCCGCTACTTCAACGACAAATGGGTCGTGCTGCGCAGCGTCGTCGAGACGGCGGCGGTGACGCTGTTCATCATCTGCCTCGCCAACATGCCGATCGCCGACATCACGGCGCTCGGCCAGCTGGCACCGATGATGCTGCTGCTGGCGCTCGCGGTGTTCTTCGGCGAACGCGTGGGGCTCAATCGCTTCGTGCTGATCGGCATCGGCTTCGTCGGCGCGGTGCTGGTGGCCCAACCGGGCGCCGCGGGCTTTTCGATCTTCGCCGTCCTCGGCTTCGCGCAGGCGCTGCTGACGGGCATGCGCGACGTGGTGCTGCGGCGGGTGCCGGCGGCGGTGCCATCGCTCATCGTCGCCTTCTCGGCCATCATCATCGTCATGGTGGGAGCCGGGGCCGCGCATTTCACCTTCGAGGAGTGGCAGGTGCCGGAAATGCGGCACATCCTGCTGCTCGGCGGGGCCGGGCTGTTCCTGATGATCGGGCACACGGCGATCTCGATGGCGTACCGCACCGGCGAGGCGGGCGTCGTCGCGCCCTTCTATTATACGTTCGCGATCTGGGCGGTGCTCTCGGGAATCCTCGTGTTCGGCACCGTGCCCAATCCGCTCGCCATGGCCGGGATCGCGCTGATCCTCGGCAGCGGCGTCACCGTCGCGGTGATCGACGAGCGCAAGCGGCGCAAACTGCAGGTGCTGGCGTGACGCCAATATATGGCTTCATTCCGCTATGTCCGTAGTGTAAGCGGGCGGCCATGGCCGACCTGTCCGTCAATCTCAACGCGGTCGCGCATCTGCGCAATCGCCGCGACCTGCCCTGGCCGAGCGTCACGGGCATCGCGCGCATCTGCCTCGCGGCGGGCGCCGACGGCCTCACCGTGCATCCGCGCCCCGACGAGCGGCACATAAGGCGCGCCGACGTGTTCGAGCTGGCCGACCTGCTGGCCGACGAGTGGCCCGACCGCGAATACAACATCGAAGGCTATCCCTCCGAAACGTTCCTCAAGCTGTGCGAGGTGGTGCGGCCGGACCAGGTGACGTTCGTGCCGGACGACCCGTCGCAGTCAACCTCCGACCATGGCTGGGACATCGCGCAGCACGGCAGCTTCCTCGCCGAGCATATCGAGCGGATACAGGCGTGCCATTCGAGGGTGTCGCTGTTCGTCGATGCCGACCCGGCGGTCGCGGCGCTCGCGGCCGAGGTGGGAGCGGACAGGATCGAGCTCTATACCGGACCCTATGGCCGGCCGGGGAGCGATGCGGCGGCCGAGCTGGATCGCCTGAAGCGCACCGCCGAAGCCTGCCGCAAAGCCGGCATCCGGGCGGCGCGCGGCGGTGCGGGGATCGGCGTCAATGCCGGGCACGACCTGACCCTCGACAATCTGCCGGCGCTGGTCGAGGCCATTCCCGATCTCGAGGAATGCTCCATCGGGCACGCCCTCACGGCCGACGCGCTGATCTACGGCTATGCCGAAACGGTGCGGAAGTACCGGGCCATCCTCGGCGGCTGACGGTCACGATCAGCGAACACTGAGGCGCCGCTCATCGACCGATCCGCGGCTCAGCGAGGCGGCCGGCGCGCGCAATGGCCGCGCCTCCTTGACGCACAGAAATGTTCCTTACGGTCAGAGGGTTAACAGCGTGAACACACTGTTCGCTCGGCAGCGCGCCGTGCCCGCTTGCGGATCATCGCTTAAGGCACATATACGCCCTCAGTTACATTTTGTTACTGGAGAGCAAGAATGACCAAACCCCGCATCGCCGTCATCGTCGGCAGCGTTCGTCCCAACCGCCAGGGCGACAAGCCCGCCAAGTGGATCGCCGACCTGGCCAAGGCGCGCGGGGACATGGATGTCGAGATCGTCGACCTCAAGGATTACCCGCTGCCGCTGTTCGACGCGCCCGCGTCGGATCTGTGGATGCCCACGCCCAACGAGGTGGCGGCGAAGTGGCAGGCCAAGCTGAACGAGTTCGACGGCTATGTCGTCGTCACCGCCGAGTACAACCGCTCGGTCCCCGGCGCGCTGAAGAACGCCATCGACTGGGCCTACAAGCCCTTCATCCGCAAGGCCGTCGCCTATGTGAGCTATGGCTCGGTGGGCGGCGCCCGCGCGGTGGAGCACCTGCGCAACATCATGACCGAGCTGCAGGCCGTCTCGGTGCGCCAGGGCATCCATATCGGCGGCTCCGAGTTCGCCGCGGTGTTCATGGGCCAGAAGACCTGGGACGAGGTACTGCCGACCTTCGAGCCCTTTACCCAGGATCTGTTCGACAACCTCGCCTGGTGGACCAACGCCACCAAGGTCGCCCGCGCGGCCGACGCCGAGGCCCAGTCCGAGGCCGCCTGACCCGGTTTGCCGGGGTTCGACTCCTTCTTTCCCCGACCACGAGGGCGGCGCCGCGAGGCGTCGCCCTCCTGCTTTGGCGGGTACGACGCGGCCGGGCGGGCCGCCATGGGTTGAACCCACTTGTCGTCGGGTGTAGAGAGCGCGCCGCCTCATCAAGAGGCTGCGATGGCTTTATGACGCAAACGACAATCTCCGGCACACAGGCCGGCGACGTTGCAGCCGACTCGACCGTTCCCGTTCGAAGCAAGAACCTGCCCCTGCTGGTGCTGGGTGCCCTGGGGGTGGTCTATGGCGATATCGGCACGAGCCCCATCTACGCGTTCCGCCAGGCGCTCTTCGTCCGTCCGGCGGCCGAGGAAACGGCGGCCGAAATTCTCGGCATGCTGTCGCTGATCGTCTGGGTGCTGACCCTCACCGTGGCGGTCAAGTACATCTTCTTCGTCACCCGCGCCGACAACAAGGGCGAGGGCGGGACGCTGTCGCTGATGTCGCTCGCCGCATCGAGCTTCGCCAAGCGTCCACGCTGGATCATCGCCGCCGGCGTCGTCGGGGCAGCGCTGTTCTTCGGCGATGCGATCATCACGCCGGCGATTTCCGTGCTGTCGGCGGTCGAGGGCGTGAAGCTCGTGGCGCCGAGCTTTTCGCCCTGGGTCGTGCCGATCACCGTGGTGCTGATCGTCGGGCTGTTCGCGGTGCAGCGGTTCGGCACGACGGGGGTGTCGATCGTCTTCGGGCCGGTCACCGCCGTGTGGTTCATCGTGCTCGGCGTCGCCGGGCTGGTGCAGATCGTCCACCATCCGGGCGTGCTGCTGAGCCTCAATCCGGCGCTCGGCATGCAGTTCCTGTTCATGCACCCGGCGCTGGCGCTGGCGGTGATGGGCGCGGTGTTCCTCGCGGTTACGGGCGTCGAGGGGCTGTATGTCGATCTCGGCCATTTCGGGCGGCGGCCGATCGTCATCGCCTGGTTCGCGCTGGTGTTCCCGTCGCTGCTGCTCAACTATTTCGGGCAGGGCGCCTATGTGCTGTCGGCCGATCTGTCGACCGTGACGCATCCGTTCTTCGAGATCTATCCGGACTGGGCCCGCGTGCCGATGATCGTCTTTGCGACGGCGGCGACGATCATCGCCAGCCAGGCGGTGATCACCGGAGCCTATTCGCTGACGCGGCAGGCCATCGCGCTCAACCTGCTGCCGCGCATGACGGTGCGCCACACCTCCGAGACGCAGAGCGGCCAGATCTACATGCCGCAGATCAACTCGATCCTGCTCGTGCTGGTGATCCTGCTCGTCATCAGCTTCGGCAGCTCGGCCTCGCTGTCGCATGCCTACGGCGTCGCGGTCAGCGGCGTCATGCTGGTGACGACGGTGCTGCTGGGCATCGTCATGCACCGCAGCTGGCGCTGGCACATCGTGCCGACGCTGATCGTGATGACGCCGTTCTTTCTCATCGACGCGGGCTTCTTCATCGCCAACATCACCAAGGTGTTCCAGGGCGGCTGGGTGCCGGCGGTGGTGGCCGTCGTGGTCGCCGGGGTGATGACCGTATGGATCCAGGGGCGCAAGCGGCTCACCGAGAAGACGCGGCGGGACGAGGTGCCGCTCGAATTCCTGGTCGAGACCCTCGCCAAGAAACGGCCGACGATCGTGTCCGGCACCGCCGTGTTCCTCACCGCCGACATCGAAGGCGCGCCGACGGCGCTGCTGCACAGCCTCAAGCACTACAAGGTGCTGCACGAGCACAACGTCATCCTGACCGTGCTGACGGCGGACACGCCGCGCGTGCCGGACGACGAGAAGGTCAGGATCGACGCCTATAACGACCTGTTCTACCGCGTCATCGTCACCTTCGGCTTCATCGAGACGCCGAACATTCCGAAGGCGCTGGCGCTGGCGCGCAAGCTGGGCTGGAAGTTCGACATCATGTCGACTTCCTTCTTCCTCAGCCGCCGCTCGCTGAAGGCCTCGCCGAAGGGGCTGCCGATCTGGCTCGACCGGCTGTTCATCGCGCTGTCGCGCAATGCCACCGACGCGACCGAGTATTTCCACATCCCGACCGGCCGCGTCGTCGAGATCGGCACGCAGGTGCTGCTGTAGCCGCGGCTAGCTCTTGGGAATGTCGGGGCAGACATAGGGGACTTCGGCGGGCACGTAGTGCTCCTCGACGTCGCCGCCCCGCAGCCTGAGCAGGAGCACGAGCTCCTCGGTGTTCAGGGTGACGATGTCGGCCTCGATGTCCATGCCGTCCTCGTTCCAGGTCACGGCGTGCTCGCCGCTCCGCTGCCAGGCGGAGAGCCTGTGCGTCTCCCAGCAGGAATCCTGCACGAGCGTGCCGTCGGAGAGAAAGATCTTGATGACGCCGGGCAGCTGGTCCTCGCCGGCCTTCACCCAGACCCGATCCGTCAGCTCGCTGCGCGCCTCGCCATCGGCGCTCGGCTCGCTGGTGGCGACCGCGTCTTCGGCATAGGCGGGCAGGCAGGCCGTGGCGCCGACGCCCCAGAGGCCGAGCAGCGCGAACATGGCGGCCTTGCTGGTCATCGACGGACTCCGTGGGGGATGAGAACGGGCACGCAGACGCGTCCGCGTGCCGTCGCAAGATCAGTATGCAAACAAGGCAAAACTAAGTGTTAAGCCGGCGCGGCCGCTCGTGCCGAAGGCCGAGCATGCGGTCCTTGTCGCGGATGCGGTTGCGCGCCTGCTTCGGCCACAGATCGTATTCCGCGCCGTCGAGCACGTGATGGGCGTGGACGGCCCAGTTGGGATCCTCGAGGGCGCCGCGGGCGAAGGCGACGAGATCGGCCTCCTCACGGTGCAGGACGGCCTCGGCATCGTGCGGGTCGCTGATGAGCCCGACGGCGACGGTCGTCACGCCGGCGTCGCGCACGGCCTTGCTGAGCGGCACCTGGTAGAGCGGGCCCGGCTTGATCCCGAACCCCTCGAAGCCGCCCGACGAGACGTGGATGGCATCGACGCCCCGGGCCTTCAGCGCGCCGGCGAGCACCACCGAATCCTCGATCTCCCAGCCGCTGCCGTCGCCATTCGTCGCCGAGATGCGCATGAAGAGGGGCTTGTGCGCGGGCCAGACGGCGCGCACCGCGTCGGTGACCTCGAGCGCGAAGCGCATGCGGTTCTCGCGGCTGCCGCCATAGGCGTCGGTGCGTGCATTGGCGACGGGCGAGAGGAACTGGTTGATGAGATAGCCGTGCGCGCCGTGGATTTCCACCACGTCGAAGCCGGCGGCATCGGCGCGGCGGGCCGCATCGGCGAAGCCCTGGATGGTGCGCGCAATGCCGTCCGCGTCGAGCGCCGTGGGCACCTGGTAGTCGGCGTTCGTCGTCGACTGGGGGATGGCGCTGGGGGCGACGGGCACCCAGCTCTCATAGGCGAAGGCGACCTTCTCTTCTTCGGTCTCGTTGAAGCCGCCGCGCCACCAGACGGGAGTGGCCGCCTTGCGCCCGGCATGGGCGAGCTGGATGCCGGCCGCGGCGCCCTGCTCGTGGAGGAAGTCGACGATGCGGGCCAGCGGCGCGATCTGGGCGTCCTCCCAGAGCCCGAGATCGGCATAGGAGATCCGGCCCTCGGGCAGCACGCCCGTCGCCTCGACGATCACGAGGCCGAACCCGCCCAGCGCGAAGCGGCCGAGATGGACGAGGTGCCAGTCATTGGCCAGCCCATGCTGCGCCGAATACTGGCACATGGGCGCGACGACGGTGCGGTTGCGCAGGGTCAGGCCGCGCAGGGTCAGCGGGGAGAACAGCAGGGACATGTCGGCTTCACGATGGGAGGGAAAGCCATACTGTCTCAACGACGCTTCATCGGCAAGTGACGATGGACTGAACTCAGCGGCGCACCGCCGCATAGGCGGCGGCGGTATGGAGGGAACTCATGGCGCCGTTTCTAGCGCCGCGGGCGGATGACGAAAAGATACGGGGGCGGCCACCGCCCGCGCCGCTCGGTCACGTGCCGGCATAGGCCTTTTCGATGTCGGCGACGATGATCTTCTTCATTTTCAGCATGGCCTGCATGGCGCGGCCCGCGCCGGCCTTGTCGGGGCCGTTCATCAGCTCGGTGAGGCGCGACGGCACCACCTGCCAGCTGAGGCCGAACTTGTCCTTGCACCAGGAGCACTGGCTCTCGGCGCCGCCATCGGCGGTGAGGGTGTCCCAGTAATAGTCGACCTCGGCCTGGTCCTTGCACTCGATGGAGAAGGAGACCGCCTCGGTGAACCTGAAGTCGGGGCCGCCATTGAGCAGCTGGAAGTCGAGGTCGAGCATCCGGACGACGGCGAGCAGGGGGCGGCCGTCGGGGTAGTGCGAGAGCGCCTTGACCTCGCCCTTGAAGGTAGTGGCGTAGAAGCTGGCGGCCTCTTCGAGGCGGTCGTCGAACCAGAGGCAGGGGGTGATCTTCTGTGACATTGCGGTTCTCCTAGGGTGAGTCGACCCAGTCCCCGGCGCCATCATTGCGGGCGGAGGTGGTGGAAAGTTGGCTGAGCGGCGTGCCGGAGGGGAGGTCAGGCCCGGCGTTCCTCGGCCAGCACGGTATCGAGCCGCTGAAAGCCGATCTCCATGCCTTCGGCCATGGGCGATGCGGCGGCACCGGCGCGGGCCTCGGGGCTGGAATAGGTCACCGTCGTCACCGTGCGCGTGCCGCCGTCGATTGCGGTGAAGACGACGAGGTTTTCGCTGCCGCCCTGGGTCCAGTCGTCGTCGTAATATTCGGTCTGGGCGATGCGCTCGGGCGCGGCGATGGCGACGTAGACGCCCTGGGCGCCCATCTCGACGCCGTCCGGCGAGCGGGTGGCAAAGCGCCACTTGCCGCCGACGCGGAAATCGATCTCGCACACGGTCATCGTCCAGTCCGGCATGCCGTACCAGCGGCGCATCAGCTCGGGCTTCGAGTAGCAGAGGAAGACGAGGTCGCGCGGGGCGTCGAAATCGCGGGTGATGACGAGCTGGCGGTCGCCGACCGGCTCGATGCTGAGGGGTTTAGGCATTGTCGTCGTCCTTGCTTGAGGGGTTTGTCCGAACGGGGGCGTCGGGCGTGTTGATCGGGGTCTGGAGGCTTTCCAGCAGGGCGTCGAGGCGCTGGTAGCTCCGCTCCCAGAACGCCCGGTAGGTCTCGAGCCAGTCGACGGCCTCGCGCAGCGGGGCGGCCTCGATCTTCACGGGCCGGCTGGTGCCCGCACTGGAACGGGTGACGAGGCCGGCGCGCTCGAGAATCTTTATGTGCTTCGAAACGGCCGGCTGGCTGATCGAGAAGGGAGCCGCAAGCTCGTTGACCGTCGCCTCGCCGTCCTGGAGGCGGGCGAGGATGGCGCGCCGCGTCGGGTCGGCGAGAGCGATGAAGGTGGCGTCGAGGCGGTGCGAGGCGTTCATTGCATAACCGAAGTGTTATAGAACTATATGGTTATGGATTATGCACGGGGCCGAGTCAACTGGAGCGGCAAAGATTCTTTGTTTCTGGTTTGTTCCGTGGTATTTCGCCGGCATGACACACCGTGCGGGACATGCCGATCTGCCGCTGCATGGCGGCCGCGTGCCCGAATGGCTCGCCGGGCGCATGGCGAAGCTGGGCGCGGTGATCGCCGAGGCGATCGTGCGCGACTACGGGCGCGACGAGTTCCTGAGCCGACTGGCCAACCCGTTCTGGTTCCAGTCCTTCGGCGCCGTGATGGGCATGGACTGGCATTCGTCGGGCATCACGACATCGGTCATCGGGGCGCTGAAGCGCGGCCTCGCGCCGCTGGAAAAGGAGCTCGGGCTGCATGTCTGCGGCGGTCGCGGCCGGCATTCGCGGCGGACGCCGGACGAACTCGTCGCCATCGGCGAGCGGGTGGGCTTCGACGGGCACGCGCTGGCGCGGGCGTCGCGCCTCGTCGCCAAGGTGGACAGCGCCGCCGTGCAGGACGGGTTCGATCTCTACCTGCACGGCTTCATCGTGGCGGATAACGGCAAATGGGTCGTCGTGCAGCAGGGCATGAAGGACGCGACGGCGACGGCCCGGCGCTATCACTGGCAGTCGGCGGGGCTCAGCGACTTCGTCGCAGCGCCGCATACGGCCATCGAGGGCGAGGGGCAGGGGACGATCGTCAACCTCACCGACAGACGCGCGGCGCGGTCGCGGCTGGCGAGCGTCGATCTGCTGAGTGAACTGGGGCCCGACGGGATCGTGCGCGAGGTGGGGGCGATCGAGGGGCGCGACGCGGCGCCGGCGGAGGACGACCAGCCCCTGCTGCCGCATCTGATCATGCCGGCCCACCACGACGTGCGTCCCAAGGACGTGATCCTGCGCCGGCTGCACGGCGCGCTGGCGGCCGCCGCCGATCAGGGGCCGGCCGATTTCGCCGCGTTGCTGCTGGTGCCGGGCATCGGCGCGCGCACCGTGCGCTCGCTCGCCATGGTCGCCGAGGTCGTCCATGGCGCGCCGCACCGCTTCTCGGACCCGGCGCGCTTCGCGATGTCGAAGGGCGGCAAGGACGGCGCGCCGTTTCCGGTGCCGCTCAAGGTGTATGACGAGACCATCCGCGTGCTCAAGGCGGCGGTGGTGAAGGCGCGGCTCGGGGCGTCGGAGGAACTGTCCGCGATCAAGCGGCTCGATACACAGGCGCGGGTGCTCGAGGCGCAGGCGACAGGCCCGTCCTTTGCGGCCTATGTCGCCGAGGAACGCCGCCGCAGCCCCGACTATGGCGGCCGCACGGTGATGGACGACAGGCGCGACGCCGGCCTATCCTCGCCGCCATGGGCAGCACGGGCGCGCTGATGCGCGCGGAAAAACTCAAGGCCGGCAAGTTTCCCGTCGACACGGCACTTGTCGAGCGGCTCGTCGCCGCGCAGTTCCCGCACTGGGCCGGCCTGCCGGTGCGCCCTGTCGCCGAGGACGGGTGGGACAACTGGACCTTCCGTCTCGGGGACACGATGAAGGTGCGCCTGCCCAGCGCCGAGGGCTATGCGGCGCAGGCCGACAAGGAGGCGCGCTGGCTGCCGCGCCTGGCGCCGCAACTGCCGGTGCCGGTGCCCGTGCCGCTCGGCGTGGGCCGGCCGGCGGAAGGCTTTCCGTGGACGTGGTCGGTCTACGAATGGATCGCGGGGGCGCCCGCGACCCGCGCGGGGGTGACAGACCTGACCCGCTTCGCGCGCGACGTGGCCGGCGTCCTCGCGGCGCTGCAGCGGATCGACGCCGCGGGCGGGCCGCCCCCCGGCCCCCATAATTTCTTCCGCGGCGCGCCGCCGATGCGCATCTACGAGGACGAAGCGCGGCGCGGCGTCGAGGCGCTCGCCGGGGCGATCGACACGGCCGCCGCCCATCGCCTGCTCGACGCTGCGCGGGCGGCGCAATGGAACGAAGCTCCAGTCTGGGTGCATGGCGACATCGCCGTGGGCAACCTGCTGGTGCGCCACGGGCGCCTGTCGGCGGTGATCGATTTCGGCTGCATGGCGGTGGGCGATCCCGCCTGCGACCTCGTCCTCGCCTGGCTGTTCCTCGAGGGCGAGAGTCGCGAGGCTTTCCGCACGGCGGTCGCCGCCGATGCGGGCACATGGGTCCGGGCGCGGGCCTGGGCGCTGTGGAAGGCGGCCATCGTCCTCGCTTCGGGCGGCGTGGCCAATCCGGCCGAAGCGCCGCCGCTCGCGGTGATCCGCAGCGTGCTGGCCGAGCATGGGGGCTGAGCCGGCCGGACCGAGGGCTTGATCGTTCAAGCCAGCCGTGCCCATCTGGTTCTCCTCATCCTCGAAGCCCCGCCATGCCCTTCTTCGATCTTTCTCCCGCCGACCTCGTATCCTACCGCTCGACCGTCACCGCCCCCGCCGATTTCGACAGCTTCTGGGCCACGACACTGGCCGAGGCGCGGGACGTTGCGCTCGATGCCGTGTTCACGCCGGTCGACATGGGCTTGCCGGTGTTCGACGTGTTCGACGTGAGCTTTTCCGGTTTCGGCGGCCATCGCGTGCGCGGCTGGTACATCAGGCCCGCCGGCCGGGACGTGTCACGCTGCGTGGTGAAGTTCATCGGCTATGGCGGCGGCCGCGACTTTCCGCAGCAGCATCTGCTGTGGGCCGCGAGCGGGCGTGCCGTGCTGGTGATGGATACGCGCGGGCAGGGGAGCGCCTGGTCGACCGGCGACACGCCCGACCCGGCCGGGTCTGACCCGGCCCATCCGGGCTTCATGACCCGCGGTATCCTCGATCCCGCCACCTATTACTATCGGCGCGTCTTCACCGACGGCGTCCGCGCCGTCGAGGCGGCACGCAGCCGTGCCGAGATCGATCCCGACCAGATCGCGGTCGCGGGCGGCAGCCAGGGCGGCGGCATCGCCATCGCCGTCGCCGGGCTCGACCCGACGATACGGGCGCTGATGGCCGACGTGCCGTTCCTGTGCGACTTCCCGCGCGCCGTGGGCCTGACGACGCGCGACCCCTATGGCGAGATCGTGCGCTATCTGTCGATCCATCGCCGCGAGGTGGAGACGGCCTATCGCACGCTGAGCTATTTCGACGGCGTCAACTTCGCGGCGCGCGGCCGCGCGGCGGCCCTGTTTTCCGTGGCGCTGATGGATGATGTCTGCCCGCCCTCGACCGTCTATGGTGCGTTCAACGCCTATAGCGGCAGCAAGGCCATCGAAGCCTACGGCTTCAACAATCACGAAGGCGGCGGAACACTGCAGGAGCGGCGCCAGCTCGACTGGCTGGCGGCGCTCGGCTGAGCAAGAAGGAGAGGAGTTCAAGATGATCATCGTCACCGGTGGCAGCGGCAAGGTTGGCCGCGCCTGCGTCAAGGACCTGATGGAGCATGGCTACCACGTCACCTCCATCGACACCGTGCGTCCGGCCGGACTGTCGAATCCGCCCAAGCCCACCGACGTCACCTTCAGCCTGTGCGACATCACCGATTTCGGCCAGGTGATGGCCGCGTTCTCGGGCATCGACGACCGCTGGGAGGGCGAGAAGGTGGAGGGCGTCGTGCATCTGGGGGCCATCGCGGCGCCCGGGCAGGCGGCCGACAACGTCATCTTCGGCACCAACACGATCTCGACCTACAATGTGTTCGAGGCGGCGCGCCGGCTCGGCATCCGCAACGTCGTCTGGGCATCGAGCGAGACGGTCTACGGCATCCCCTATCCCAAGGGGCCGGCCTATGTGCCGGTGGACGAGCAGATCGCGGCGCCCGAGAGCGCCTACGCCCTGTCCAAGCTGATGGGCGAGCGGCTGGCCGAGCAGTTCGCGCGCTGGGACAAGAAGGCCAAGATCGTCGGGCTGCGGTTTTCGAACGTGCAGGAGCCGCAGGACTACGAGAATTTTGCCGGCTACCAGAAGGATGCGCGCTCGCGGCACTTCAACCTGTGGACCTATATCGATGCCCGCGATGCGGCGCAGGCCATTCGCAAGGCACTCGAGGCCAGGATCACGGGCGCGCACGTGTTCGGCATCGCCAACACCAACTCGCTGATGGCGCAGGGCAACGACGCGCTGCTCGACGAGGTGTTCCCCGGCACCAAGCGCAAGCGCAAGCTGCAGCCCAACGAGTCGCTGATCGCGATCGACAGGGCGCGCGAGGTGCTCGGCTACGCGCCCGAGCACGACTGGCGGCCGGGCAAGATCCGCGCCCCGCGGGCGGTCAAGACGCCGCCGAAGCTCGTCACCGAGCGGCTGGCGCGAAAGCCGGCAGCCCGCAGGAGGTAGTCCGTGCCGAGGCCCGCCGCCGGCGTCGCGATCAAGACCGACATCGTCGTGATCGGCGCGGGGCAGGCGGGCCTGTCGACGGCGTATCATCTGAAGCGCAACGGCCTCGCGCCCGGCCGCGGTTTCGTGGTGCTCGACAGCAACCCGAAACCGGGGGGCGCGTGGCAGCATCGCTGGCCGTCGCTGACGCTCAGCACCGTCAACCGCATCCATGACCTGCCCGGAAAGAGGTTCATGGAGGCGGTGCCCGACGCGGGCGACACCGTCGAGGCCGCGGTGGCCGTGCCGCGCTATTTCGCGGCCTACGAAGAGGCGTTCGAGCTGCCGGTCTACCGGCCGGTGACCGCCACCGTCGTCTGCCAGCGGGCGGGCCGGCTGCGCATCGAGACCGACCGCGAGGCCTTCAGCGCGCGCGGCATCGTCAACGCCACCGGCACGTGGCAATCGCCCTATATCCCGGACTATCCGGGGCGCGAGCTGTTTGCGGGACGCCAGCTGCATACGCAGGACTATCGGCGGGCCGAGGATTTTGCCGGCCAGCACGTGCTCGTCGTGGGCGGCGGCATCTCGGCCATCCAGCTGCTCAACGAGATCTCGCTGGTGACGCGTACGAGCTGGGTCACGCGCCGCCCGCCTCTGTTCCGCGACGGGCCGTTCGACCAGGAGGCCGGCCGTGCCGCCGTGGCGCTGGTCGAGGCGCGCGTGCGCCAGGGGCTGCCGCCCAATTCCGTCGTGTCGGTGACCGGCCTGCCGGTGACGCCGGCGGTGGAGTCGATGCGGGCGCGCGGCGTGCTGGAGCGCCAGGAGATGTTCAGCGCGATCACGCCGTCGGGCGTGCGCTGGCCGGACGGGCGCACGCTGGCCGTCGACGTGATCCTGTGGTGCACGGGCTTTCGCTCGTCGCTCGACCACCTCGCCCCGCTGATGCTGCGCAACGAGAGCGGCGGCATCACCATGACCGGGCGGCTGGCGACGCAGGTGGCGCGCGATCCGCGTATCCACCTCGTCGGCTACGGGCCGTCCGCCTCGACCATCGGCGCCAACCGGGCCGGCTCCGCCGCGGCGAGCGAGCTCATGAGCTATCTCGGTCTGCGGTAGACAGGCCGGCCTCTTGCACCGAACCGTAACGTACGGTACGGTTCAGTGCAAAGGAGCTTTATTGCGTGTCCGTCACCATCCGACAGGCCTCGGAAACCTTCACGCCCCGCCAGCAGGCGGTGCTGACGGCGGCGCTCGACCTTCTGGTCGAGGCGGGGGACGGGCTCACCATGACGGCGGTGGCGCGACGGGCCAGCTGCTCGAAGGAGACGCTCTACAAATGGTTCGGCGACCGGGCCGGCCTGCTCACGGCGACGGTGCAGTGGCAGGCGGCGAAGGTGCGTGTGCCGGCCATCGACCGGCGGACGCTCGACCCGGCCTCGCTGCACCAGAGCATCCAGCAATTCGCGCGCGACCTGCTGGCGACGATTTCCGGCTCGACGTCGGTGGCGCTCAACCGCCTCGCCATCACGCATGCGACCGAGGACAACGGCCTCGGCGCCATCGTGCTCGACAATGGCCGCTTCACCATGGGCAAGCGCCTGCGGCCGGTGCTGGAGGCAGGGCGCGATGCGCGCATGCTGCGCTTCGACAATACCGAAACGGCGTTCCGGACGTTCTTCGGGCTGGTGCTGCGCGACGTGCAGATCCGCCTGCTGCTGGGCGACAGGCTGTCGCTGACGGCCAAGGAAATCGAAGCCGACGCCGAACGGGCGACCGACCAGTTCTTCACCCTCTACGGAACCAATCAAGCACCGCGTGCGCGATAACTCAGGAGACAGACATGCGCGTCTATTATGATCGGGATGCCGATCTCAACATCATCAAATCGAAGAAGGTGGCCATCGTCGGCTATGGCTCGCAGGGCCATGCCCACACGCTGAACCTGCGCGACAGCGGTGTGACCGATGTCGTCGTGGCGCTGCGGCCGGGCTCGGCGTCGGCCGCCAAGGCCGAGGGCGAGGGGCTCAAGGTGATGTCGGTGGCCGAGGCGGCCAAGTGGGCCGACGTGCTGATGATGCTGACGCCGGACGAGCTGCAGGCCGACATCTACAAGGCGGACATCGAGCCGAACCTGCGCGACGGCGCGGCCATCGCCTTCGCGCACGGGCTCAACGTGCATTTCAGCCTGATCGAGCCCAAGAAGAGCGTGGACGTGATCATGATCGCGCCCAAGGGGCCGGGCCACACGGTGCGCGGCGAGTTCGTCAAGGGCGGCGGCGTGCCGTGCCTCATCGCCGTGCATCAGGACGCCTCGGGCAATGCGCACGACATCGCGCTCGCCTATGCCTCGGGCATCGGCGGCGGGCGCTCGGGCGTCATCGAGACCAATTTCCGCGAGGAATGCGAGACCGACCTGTTCGGCGAGCAGGTGGTGCTGTGCGGTGGGCTGGTCGAGCTCATCCGCGGCGGCTTCGAGACGCTGGTCGAGGCGGGCTATGCGCCCGAGATGGCCTATTTCGAGTGCCTGCACGAGGTGAAGCTGATCGTCGACCTCATCTACCAGGGCGGCATCGCCAACATGAACTACTCGATCTCCAACACGGCCGAGTGGGGCGAGTACGCGTCGGGTCCGCGCATCATCACCTCCGAGACCAAGCAGGAGATGAAGCGCGTGCTCAAGGACATCCAGTCGGGCAAGTTCACGTCGGAGTGGATGCAGGAGTACCGCTCGGGCGCCTCGCGCTTCAAGGCGACGCGCCGGCTCGCCGACGAGCACGAGATCGAGGTCGTGGGCGAAAAGCTGCGCGGCATGATGCCGTGGATCAAGGCCGGCGCGCTGGTCGACAAGTCGAAGAACTGACTTGATCCGCCTCCCGCCGTTTCCGGTCGAGGGAGGCTGTGTCTGCGGCGCCGTTCGCTATCGGCTGACGGCGCCGCCCCTGGCGGTCTACGCCTGCCACTGCCGCGACTGCCAGCGGTCGGCCAGCGGTCCTTACGCCATCGGTGCGATCGCGCGGCGGGATGCGTTTGTCGTCTCGGGGGAGACGAGCCGGATCGACCGGCCGGCCGAGAGCGGGCGGCGCGTCGCGCAGTTCGCCTGCGCGCGGTGCGCCTGCCGGGTCTGGAACGAGTCGCAACGCGATCCCGAGACCGTCATCCTGCGTGCGGGCACGCTCGACGAGCCGGCATGGGCACAGCCCGTGGCCCATATATGGACGCGCAGCCGGCTGCCGTGGGTCGAGATCGGCGACGCGCCGGCCTTCGCGGCGGCCGCGCCGTCGCGGCAGGTCCTCTACGATGCCTGGAGCCGCTTCGCGGCCGGCCCCTGACGGCGCCGTTCGCCGGTCCGATCCCGATTGCTTGACAGCGGTCGCAATCTGCCGCACCGGTGGCCGCGGGGAGCGCCTGATGAAACTCGACTACACTCTTCTCGACGTGTTCACGACGGAGCGGTTGAGCGGCAATCCGCTGGCTGTCGTGACGAAAGCCGACGGGCTGCTCGACAACCAGATGCAGCGGATCGCGGCCGAGTTCAATCTCAGCGAGACGGTGTTCATCACCAAGCCGAAATCCGAGCGGCATTCGGCCGCCATCCGCATCTTCACCCCGCGTGTGGAACTGCCCTTCGCAGGCCATCCGACGGTCGGCGCGGCGGTCGTATTCGGGCTCGAGTCGAAGGCCTCGGCCGTGCGTCTCGAGGAGCAGATCGGGGTCATCACCTGCGTCATCGAGCGGATCGACAGGCGCACGGGGCATGCCCGTTTCGGCCTGCCGCGCCTGCCCGAGATCGCCGGCACGGCGCCGGATGCCAAGCGCATCGCCCTGGCGCTCGGCCTCGAGCCGGAGGACATCGGCTGGGGGCCGCATCATCCGTCGGTCTACTCGGCGGGCGTCATCTTCTATCTCGTGCCGGTGAAGAACGCGGCCGTGCTGGCGCAGGTGAAGCCGGATCGGCGCGGCTGGGCAGAGCTGTTCCCGCTCGGGCACAGCTCGGTCTACGTCTACACGGCGACGCCGAACGCGGCGGACAGCGACTATGCGGCACGCATGTTCTCGCCCGGCCTGGGGCTCGGCGAAGACCCGGCGACGGGATCGGCCGCGGCGGCGCTGATCGGCCAGCTGGCGCGCGATGCGCCGGAGGGCCAGAGCGAATACAGGCTGCGCCAGGGACTGGAGATGGGGCGCCCCAGCCTCATCACGCTGCAGCTTCGCAAGGACGGCGACGCGCTGACGCATGGCGGCATCGGCGGGCACGCCGTCATCCTGGGGCAGGGCACGCTCGACCTCGACTAGGTGGCCGGCTCGTAGCGGAGCAGCATCACGTCCTGGGGCAGCTTTTCGCTGCCGAGGAACCGCAGCTGCATCGGCAGCCCGGCCGCAAAGAACGGCTTGCCGCCGCCCAGCACCAGCGGATGCAGATAGAGGCGGTATTCGTCGACCAGGCCGAGACGGCCGAGGCTGGCGGCAAGGCCGGCGCCGGCCACCTGGATCGTGCCACCGGTCGCGGCCTTGAGGCGGGCGATCTCGACGCCGACATCGCCCTCAACGAGGCGGGCATTGGGGCCGATCTCGGTCAGCGTCGTCGACACGACGCGCTTCGGCACCTTTTGCCAGATCTGCGCGAACTCGATCTCGACGGGGGTGGCGCGCGGGTCGGTGTCATAGGTCTCCCAGGCCCGCATGATCCCGTACATGGTGCGCCCGTAGAGGGCCATCGCCGTGTCGCGCATGAGGTCGTTGAAGACCCGGTGCAGCGCCTCGCCCGGCGGCGGCAGGGCCGCCCCGGCCTCCGGCCCGGCGATATAGCCGTCGAGCGATTGCATCATGCCGTAGACGATCCGGCCCACGCCAGCCTCCCCTTTGCGGTTTCGCGTGTCCTCGCATCATCACCCGAAAGGCGTTCGAAATGGGCCAGTTTCGTGCCGGGCCGCACGCTGCCCGCGGGCGACGGGGTTGCAAAGCGGCGCGGAGTCGCGCATCATTTGGGCAGAACCGGAAGCCAGTCATGAAGCGCGCCCGCGCCATTGCCATTGCCCGTATCGAGCAGAGAGCCCGCGACAGCCGGGTGCTGCTGGCGGCTGCGCTGCTGCTGCTTCCCGCGCTCCTCATTCTCCTCCTTATCGGCCCCTGAGTACCGGCGGTCCGCGGATGCGGGCGGGTGGTCAGGGGAGCGCGATTGAAAGCCGAACGAGAAATTGTCCGGCCGCGTGGCTTTTGAGCCCGGCCGCCAGATAGGACGACGACAATGCAGACTGCCCAGACCAACACCGACCGCGTCTTCATCTTCGACACGACGCTGCGCGATGGCGAACAGAGCCCGGGCGCCACGATGACGCTCGAGGAAAAGCTGCAGGTGGCCGAGGCGCTCGACGAGATGGGCGTCGACATCATCGAGGCGGGTTTCCCCATTGCCTCCAACGGCGATTTCGACGCCGTCGTCGCCGTCGCCAAGCACGTCAAGAACGCCGTCGTGGCGGGGCTCGCGCGCGCCATCCCGGCCGACATCGCGCGGGCCGGCGAGGCGGTGCGGCACGCGCAGCGCGGGCGCATCCATACGTTCGTATCCACCTCGCCCATCCATCTGGCGCACCAGATGAAGAAGTCCGAGGAGCAGGTGCTGGAGATCATCACCGCCACCGTGACGCAGGCGCGCAATCTCGTCGACGATGTCGAGTGGAGCGCCATGGACGCCACGCGCACGCCGATCGACTACCTGGCGCGCTGCGTGGAACTCGCGATCAAGGCCGGCGCCACGACGATCAACCTGCCCGACACCGTCGGCTATGCCGTGCCCGAGGAGCATGCCGCCATGTTCCGCTCGATCATCGCGCGCGTGCCGGGCGCCGACAAGGTGATCTTCTCGGCCCATTGCCACAACGACCTGGGCCTCGCCGTCGCCAACTCGCTGGCGGCGGTGAAGGCAGGCGTGCGGCAGATCGAGTGCACCGTCAACGGGCTGGGCGAGCGGGCGGGTAACGCCGCGCTCGAGGAGATCGTGATGGCGCTGCGCACGCGCGGCGACGCCATGCCCTATCACACCAACATCGAGACGACGCATCTGAGCCGGGCGAGCCGGATCGTCTCGGCGGCGGCCAATTTCCCGGTGCAGTTCAACAAGGCCATCGTCGGCAAGAACGCCTTCGCGCACGAGAGCGGCATCCACCAGGACGGCATGCTCAAGAATGCCGAGACCTACGAGATCATGACGCCGGCCAGCGTCGGCCTCAAGGAAACGACGCTGGTGATGGGCAAGCATTCCGGCCGCGCCGCCTTCAAGGACAAGCTGCGCGAACTGGGCTACGATCTGGGCGACAACGCCTTCCAGGAAGCTTTCGTGCGCTTCAAGGAACTGGCCGACCGCAAGAAGCACATCTACGACGCCGACATCGTGGCGCTGGTGGACGACGAGGCCGGCTCGTCGGAGGACCGGATCAAGCTCGTCGACATGGAAGTCGTTAGCAAGACCGGCGGCACGCATCACTGCACGATGACGATCGCCGTCGACGGCGAGAAGCACTCGGTGTCCTATGACGGGACGGGGTCGGTGGACGCCATCTTCAACGCCATCAAGCAGGCTGTCGGCATGGCGCCGCACCTCGTGCTCTATGCCGTCGACGGCGTCACCGGCGGCACCGACGCGCAGGCGAGCGCCCATGTTCGGCTCGAGCACAATGGCCGCATCGCCTCGGGCAATGCCGCCGAGCCCGATACGCTCGTCGCGTCGGCGCGCGCCTATCTCAACGCCGTCAACCGCCTGCTGATCGAGCGGGGCGCGTCGGCGCAAGGGGCCATGGAGAGCGCCGCGGGGTAGGCGGCCGGTCCGTCACTCGCCGCCGGGCGCTTTTTCACCGGCGGCGGCCGACAGGATGTTGATGTCGAGCTTGTCGAAGGAGATGTCGATGCCGGCCTCCTCCAGCGCGCCCTTCACCCGCTCGGTGAGGGCGATCTTTGTCGTCCACCAGTCGGCCGACTTCACCCAGCAGCGCATGACGAGATCGACGCTGCTCGCGCCGAGATTGTCGACATAGACATAGGGTGCCGGGCTGTTGAGAACCTGCGGGTCGTCGGCCGTCTTCAGCATGGCCGTGCGGGCGTCGTCGATGCCGGCGGTATAGGCGATGCGCACCTTGGTTTCGATCATGCGCGTCTTTTCGCGCGTGTAGTTGAGGATTTTCGTGTTCCACAGCCGCGCGTTGGGCACGAACACCGCGACGCCGTCATAGGTGCGCAGGCGGGTGCCGAACAGGCCTACATTCTTCACCGTGCCGGCGATGCCCTCGCCGTCGATATATTCGCCGACGTTGAAGGGGCGCAGCCACAGCAGCATGATGCCGGCCGCCATGTTGGAGAGCGTCCCCTGCAGGGCGAGGGCGATGGCGAGCCCGATGGCGCCGAGCACGGCCAGGATCGAGGCCGTCTGCACGCCGAACTGGCCGAGCACGATGGTCAGCGTCAGCGCCAGGATGGCGTAGCGCACGGTCTCCACCAGGATGGGCGCGATGGTCTGGTCGAGCCCCGGCGCCAGATGCAGCCAGGCGCCCGCCCAGCGCGCCAGCAGGTTCGCCGCGATCCAGCCGACCGCCAGCACGATGAGGGCCATGGCGACGCCGTAGAGATGGCCGGCGATCCATTCGCTGGAGAAGGTGAAGAGGTCAGAATAGGGCATCGGGGCAGGTTCCCTGGTGATGGCCGATCCGGCCTAGCAAAAAACCACCCCCTATCGCAAAGGTGCCGCGGCAACGCTAGACAGGGCAGAGTCACTCTGCTAGTCACCCGCCCGGATCGGGGCGGCTAGCTCAGCTGGTAGAGCAAGCGACTCTTAATCGCTGGGTCCGGGGTTCGAGTCCCCGGCCGCCCACCATTCCCTCCATCGAATTGCCATGCGCACGGGCCGCGAAAGCCCCGGAGCGGCGGCGCTATGCCGTCGCCCACCGGCGACGATTGTCGAGTCGGTGCAAGCGGCTGGCGCTGCCGGCGGAACCTCCGCTTCAAGATTCTGCGCGCGTCGGGGCCGCGCCGCGGCGAGGTTGTGGCGGAAAAACGTTGCACTACGACTTTTGGGGGGGTGAAACGTCAGCCTTCATTTCCTAAATAGCGCGCAGCCGCTCTTTGATCCGCAGGTCCTTCCCTTGGAAATTTTTACAGGCCCCGGCCTTGCCGCCTTCGTGCAGGTCGTGCTGATCGATCTGGTCCTTGCCGGAGACAATGCTGTCGTCATCGGGCTGGCGGCGGCGGGCCTCGCGCCGGAGCTCAGGCGCCGCGCCATCCTCATCGGCATCATCGCGGCGACGGTCCTGCGCATCTTCTTCGCGCTGGTGACGACGCAACTGCTCTCGCTGGGCGGCGGCCTGCTGATCGCGGGCGGCGCATTGCTGCTCTACGTATGCTGGAAGATGTACCACGAGCTGTCGGTGCCGGCCTCGGAGGCGCATCACGCAACGGAGGCGCTGGCCGACGCCGTTCCCGGCGCCGACGGCCAGGCGAGCGGCCGGCCGCCGCGCAAGACGCTGCGCCAGGCGGTGATACAGATCGTCATTGCCGACGTATCGATGTCGCTCGACAACGTGCTCGCCGTGGCGGGTGCGGCACAGCACCATTTCGAGGCGCTGATCTTCGGGCTGGCGCTGTCGGTGGTGCTGATGGGCGTTGCCGCGACCTTCATCGCGCGGCTGCTGACGCGGTTCCGCTGGATCGCCTGGGTGGGCCTGCTCATCATCCTCTACGTGGCCGTCAAGATGATCTACGAGGGCGCCGACCAGCTGCTCGACCATGCGCTGCCGGCCATTCCGTTCATCAAGGGCGCGGTGCCGGTGCCGCACTGATCGGTAACCTTATCTGCCGTTAGCGCGCATTTTACCGTGTTTCGGAAGGGATTTTGGCAGCCGCGAGGCCTATTTTGACGCGCGAAAGGGAGTTTTCGCGTGTCTATTGCCCTCGATGAGCCGCTGGGGCGTCCCGTAGCGCGGACCGACGTGCCGCGCCTCGCCGTCACGACGCAGATCGTTTCGCCGGACTTGTGGGACCGCAGCGTCGCCCAGTTCGACGAGGTCTGTCAGGAACAGCTTCACGCCTTTGCCCGCACGCGCTGGCCGGGCGTCGCGCATGAGCCGGTGCTGTTCTGGCGGGGCGGGGACGTGGTCGGCGGCAGCCTGGTGATGATCCAGCCCCTGCCGCTCCGCCTCGGCGCTCTCGCCGTGGCCAAATGGGGGCCGATGCTGGCGCGCGCCGACGATCCCGACCGGCTCGGCATCTATCGCGGCATGATCGACGCGCTCGTCGCCGAATATGCCGAGAGGCGCCGGCTGATGCTGAGCGTGCTGCCGCGCGCCTCGCTCTCGCCGTTCAACGCCGAATACGACCACCTCGTGCATCGCGGCTTCACCCGGGGGTCCGAACTCGGCTTTCCCAACCGCTACATCGTCAATCTCCGCCTCTCGGACGAGGAGCAGCGCAAGAGCCTCGAGCAGAAGTGGCGCTACCACCTGCGGCGGTCGGAGAAGGAGGGGCTCGTGTTCGAGCCCGCGCCGGCGTCGCGACTACCGGAGTTCCAGGCGCTCTACGAGACCATGCTGGACCGCAAGAAATTCGCCGACCATTCGGCCTATGAGACGGTTCCGGTGCTGATGGGGCTGGCCGACGACGCTCTCCGGCCCGAGCTGTTCTTCGTGCGCCACGACGGCGAGGTCATCGCCGGCGCCATCATCTTCAAGGCGGGCGACCGGGCCGTCTATCTCTACGGGGCCACCAGCGAGCAGGCGCTGCCGCTGCGGGCGGGCTATTTCATGCACTGGCACATCATCCGCTGGCTGCGCGACAATACCGCGGCGCGCTGGTACGACCTCGGCGGCACCGACGGCTTTCTCGGCCTGCACCAGTTCAAGAAGGGCATGGTCGGCGAGGCCGGCGTCATCCAGCCGGTGCCGCCCGTGGCCAATTACGCGGCGCATTGGTGGCCGCGCTTCATCGGCACGGCCGCCTTTGCGGCGCGCGACGGCGTGCAGGCGCTGAAGCGCCAGCTCGACCGGCTGCGCGCCGACAGGGCCAAGCCCGACCTCAAGAAGCGACCCGAGCTGGACGCCCCGCAATGAGCCTCGGCCAGCGCCTGCTGTCGCAATCGACGGTGATCTTCGGGGCGCGGCTCTTCGGGGCCGGGCTGACCTTCCTCGTGCAGGTCGCCATTGCCCGCTTCATCGGTGCGGAGGCGCTGGGCCAGTACATTCTGGTCATGGCGGCGGTGAACATCGTCGCGGTCGTCATGCCGCTGGGCTTCGAGGCGACGGGCACCTATTTCGCGGCCGAGTACCGCGCCAGGGGGGAGGGCCGGCTGCTGCGCGGCTTCATGGCGCGCGCCTACAGCCACGTCGCCGTTACGGGGGTGCTGCTGGTCGTTTTCGGCTATCCCGTGCTGCAGCTCTTCGGTGAGCCCGGCCGCGTTCTCGCCTCGCACTGGACGCCGGCGGCAATCCTCGCCATCGCGACGGCGATGGTGTTCGTCTCCGGGGCGATGCTCGTCGGCCTCAAGCGGCCCTTTGCCGGCTTCTTCGCCGAGACGCTGTTCCGGCCGCTGCTGGCCATCGCCGGCTTCGTCGTCGCCATTGCGGCGGTCGACGGGGGCAGCAGCATCGACCGGCTGCTGTGGGTGCTGGCAGGCGGCTATGCGGCGGTGGCGGCAGTGCAGCTCGGCCTGCTCGTCGCCACGGCGCGAGCCATTCCGCTCGAGGCGGTTCCGCGTGCCGGCGAGCCGCGGCGCTGGTGGTATTTTGCCGTGC
>PJUF01000389.1_pt1 | contig 33139 bp, 28 predicted proteins | sample 1512191 | NCBI WGS metagenome assembly PJUF01 (sample SAMN08177673, study PRJNA422409) | Feces metagenome, whole genome shotgun sequencing project. | isolation source: Chicken feces (3) enriched on wood chips | host: Gallus gallus | place: USA: Madison | collected 2015-01-15 | reverse complement strand
TCGGTGCCGGCGCTGGCGCATGCCGAGACGATGCGCGAGGCGCTGACCAGCGCCTATCTCAACAACCCGTCGATCCTTTCGGCCCTGCTCAACGTCAAGGAGACGGCCGAGAACATCGCGCTCGCCAAATCCGCCAAGCTGCCGACCATCGGCGCGTCGGTGAGCGGCAGCAACAGCTACACGTTCGACGGCAGCTCGAGCCTGACCGTGCCGCAGGTCAATGTCGGGCTCAGCTACAACCAGACGCTGTTCGACAACCTCAAGAGCGACGCCGACATCGAGGCGGCGCGGGCGCTCACCGAGGCGAGCCGCTATTCGCTGCAGAACTCCGAGCAGAACATCTTTCTCGCCGTGGTGCAGGCCTATTGGGGCGTGATCCGCGACACCCAGCTCGTCGAGCTGCGCCAGGAGAACGTGAAGTTCTACCAGGCCCAGGTGCAGAGCGCGCGCGACCGGCTCGACATCGGCGAGGGCACCAAGATCGACGTGTCGCAGGCCGAGGCGCGGCTGGCGCAGGGCACTGCGTCCTACCAGGCCGCCGTGGCCAGCCTGCAGACGAGCCAGGCGAGCTACGAGCGCTATGTCGGCCACAAGCCGCGCAACCTCACCTCCAGCTACCGGCTCGGCACGCTGATGCCGTCGAGCCTCGAGGCGGCCGTCGCCGAGGCGACGAGCGCGCATCCGGCGATCCTCGCCGCCCGGGCGGGCGTGCGCGCCGCGCAGGCGAACTCGGATTCGGCCAATGCGGCGTTCGGGCCGACGCTGGGCTTCACCAGCTCGATCGGCAGCTCGGTCTTCGGGCCGGGCACCGCGCTCGGCCCCAACGATCCGTCGCCGCGCCTGTCGGCGAGCTTCAACCTGTCCATCCCGATCTATGGCGGCGGGCGGTACGGGGCGAGCATCCGCAAGGCCAATATCGGCCAGATCCGCAGCGAGGTCGACGCCCTCGCGACGCGCGACCAGATCCAGGAATCGGTGATCTCGTCGTGGAGCTCGCTGCAGAACGCCAATGCGCAGATCGCGTCCGCGACGACGGCCGTCGCCTCCGGCGAGCTGGCCCTCGAAGGCGTCGTGCAGTCGCGCGACGTGGGCCAGTCGACGACGCTCGACGTGCTCAACGCGCAGTCGGAGATCACCTCCATCCGCGAGGGGCTGATCCAGGCCAATGCGGCCAAGGCCATCGCCTCCTTCGCCCTCGTCGCCGCCACGGGGCACCTCACGGCGGCCGATCTCGGGCTCGACGTCGAGATCAAGACCGGCGAGGACTACATCGCCAAGGTCGAGGACGTCTGGCAGGAGCTGCGCGCGCTCGACTGAGGCGCGGGCCGGACGTAGATTCCCCCGGGGCCACGACGTGAGTCGTGGCCGTTTGAGGGGGTAATCATGAAAAAATCTCTGCCGTACTGGTTTCTTGGCGTCTCGACGCTTTTCGTCCTCGCGGGCATGGCCTGGGGCATCCAGATGTCCATCACCCAGGACCACATCCTGGCGCCGGCGCACGCCCACAATAACCTCATCGGCTTCGTGACGATGGCCGTATACGGCTTCTACTACCGGCTGGTGCCGGCAGCGGCCGACAAATGGCTGGCCGTCCTGCATTTCTGGGTGGCGCTCGTCGGGGCCGTGCTGTTCGCGCCGGGCATTGCGCTGGCGATCACCGAGCAGGGCGAAACGCTCGCGCAGATTTCGAGCATCCTCGTGCTGGTCGCCATGCTGATCTTCGCGTGGACGGTGTGGACCAACAAGGCGGGGCTCACGAATCCCTGAGCCTTCGCTCGGGGCGGTGCGGGGCAAAGGCTGGGGAAGACGCAAGTTCCCCAACGCTTTGCGTCGCGCAAATCGCCCCGAGCGCCTAAGCTGCCCTCCGACGAATCAAGCGTGCGCAAGCACGTCCCTCGTCGGTATGGAATGAGGCCTCGATGAATAAGCCGGCGACCAAAGAGCCGTCGATGGACGAGATTCTCTCGTCCATCCGGCAGATCATTGCAGATGACGACGCGTCCGTCGCACCGTCACCGGTGGTGAGGCCCGTCCCGCAGCCATCGGCCGCCACGGCGCAGCCCGCGCCGTCCGTGCCGCCGCCGGTCGAGCCGCTGGCGCTTTCGCCCGCGCAGATGATCCCGGCGCGGCCGGTTCCCGTGCCGGTCAGGCCGCCCCAGCCCGAGCCGGAGCCCGAGGCACCGGCCGGCACCGCCTTCGCGGCGCTCCTCACCGAGTTCGACGAGCCGGAAACGGCGCCCGAGGACCCGATGGCGGCGCTGCCGGAGGACGAGCCCGAGCTCGTCGACCCCGAGGACGTGGCCTTCGTCCAGGACCCGCCGGTCGAGGCCGAACCGGAACCGGAGCCTCCGCCGGAGGTGCAGGCGGCCGAGATGCCGCCGCCGCGTCCCGCCGCGCCGGTGGCGCAGGCCGCGCCCATGCCCGACCCGATGCTCTCCGCCGACATGGCCGAGCAGTTGCTGGAACCGGCGACCGATGCGGCCGTGCAGGGCGCCATGGCCCGGCTCGGGGCCGTCGCGACGACCGGTATCGGCGGGATGACGATCGAATCGATGATCCGCGACCTGCTGCGGCCGATGCTCAAGGACTGGCTGGACGAAAACCTGCCGGCGCTCGTCGAGCGCATGGTCGAAAAGGAGATCGCGCGGATCTCGCGCGGCGTGAAGTGACGGCCGGCGCACCCCGCGCCAGTTGACTTCGCCCCTTGGGCTTTGCTTAAGACCATCACCCCATTCGGCCCGCCGGACACTTTGGTCCGCGGGCCTTGTCCGCTGGATCAACGATGCTCGAAAAAAACTACGAACCCGGCACGGTGGAAGACCGCATCTACACCGCCTGGGTCGATGCCGACGCCTTCAGGGCGGGGGCAGGGGCGAAGCCGGGCGCCGCGCCCTTCACGATCGTCATCCCGCCGCCCAACGTCACCGGCTCGCTGCATATCGGGCACGCGCTCAACAACACGGTGCAGGACATCCTCGTGCGCTACAACCGCATGCTGGGCAAGGACGTGCTGTGGCAGCCGGGCACCGACCATGCGGGCATCGCCACGCAGATGATCGTCGAGCGCCAGCTCATGGAGCGCCAGCAGCCCTCGCGCCGCGAACTGGGCCGCGAGGCGTTTCTCGAGCGCGTGTGGGCCTGGAAGGCCGAGAGCGGCGGCACCATCCTCAACCAGCTCAAGCGGCTGGGCGCGTCGGCCGACTGGTCGCGCGAGCGCTTCACCATGGACGAGGGCCTGTCCGACGCCGTCCGCAAGGTGTTCATCGACCTGTGGAAGAAGGGCCTCATCTACCGCGCCAAGCGGCTGGTGAACTGGGACCCGGTGCTCGAAACGGCGATCTCCGACCTCGAGGTCGAGAACATCGAGGTCGCCGGCAAGATGTGGCACCTCAGCTACCCGATCGAGAATTCCAGCGAGACCATCGTGGTCGCCACCACGCGGCCCGAAACGATGCTGGGCGACGTCGCCGTCGCGGTCCATCCCGACGATCCGCGCTATCGGGCGCTCATCGGCAGGCATGCCATCCTGCCGCTGGTGGGGCGCCGGATACCGATCGTCGCCGACGACTATGCCGATCCCGAGCTGGGCTCGGGCGCCGTGAAGATCACGCCGGCGCACGACTTCAACGACTTCGAGGTCGGCCAGCGGCACAATCTCAAGCCCATCAACATCTTCACGCCCGCGGCCCGCATCAACGGGCTGGCGCCGCGCGCCTATCGCGGGCTCGACCGGTTCGAGGCGCGCGCCAGGGTGCTCGAGGATCTCGAAGCGCTGGGCGCCGTCCTCTGGGTCGAGGACAAGAAGATAATGGTGCCGCATGACGAGAAGACCAAGCAGGTCATCATCGAGCCGTTCCTGACCGACCAGTGGTTCGTCAATGCTGAGGTGCTGGCCCGGCCGGCGCTGGATTCGGTGCGGGAAGGGCGCACGCGCTTCGTGCCGCAGACCTGGGAGAACACGTATTTCTCCTGGATGGAGAACATCAAGCCGTGGTGCATCTCGCGCCAGCTCTGGTGGGGCCACCAGATTCCGGCCTGGTACGGGCCGCGCCTCGCCACCGATCCCGAGTTCGGCAAGCCCGATGCCGGCCCGAAGATCTTCGTCGCCGAGACCGAGGAGCAGGCCAGGAAGGATGCGCTGGCCTATTACGGCCGGCAGGTGGAGCTGCACACGAGCGGGCTCGGCTCGAGCCAGTTCCAGAAGGCCGTGTCGGATTTCGAGCAGGTTCAGCGCGACCGCCTGAGTCCCTCGGTGTGGGCGTCGCGCAAGGCGTCCGATCCGTTCGCCGAGCTGGCCGACAGCAAGGTGCCGCTGCATCGCGACGAGGACGTGCTCGACACCTGGTTCTCCTCCGCGCTGTGGCCGTTCTCGACGCTGGGCTGGCCGGCGGATACGCCCGAGGTCCGCAAGTACTATCCCACCGACGTGCTGGTCACGGGCTTCGACATCATCTTCTTCTGGGTAGCCCGGATGATGATGATGGGGCTCGAATTCATGGGGCGGGAGCCGTTCCACACGGTCTATGTGCACGCGCTGGTGCGCGACGAGCGCGGCCAGAAGATGAGCAAGACGCGCGGCAACGTCATCGATCCGCTGAAGCTCATCGACGAATACGGCGCCGATGCCACCCGCTTCACGCTCGCGGCGATGGCCGCGCAGGGGCGCGACATGCGCCTCGCCATGAGCCGCGTCGAGGGCTACCGCAACTTCGTCACCAAGCTGTGGAACGCCGCGCGCTTCCTCGAGATGAACGGGTGCGCGCGCCAGGCCGGCTTCGACCCGCGCACGCCGGCCCTGCCGCTCAACCGCTGGATCGTCGGCGCCACGGCCCGGGCCGTGGCCGAGGTGGCGGGCAAGATCGAGGACTACAAGTTCAACGAAGCGGCCAATGCCGCCTACGATTTCGTCTGGGGCACCTATTGCGACTGGTATGTCGAGCTGGCCAAGCCCGTGCTCACCGGCGACCAGCCGGCCGAGAAGGCGGAGACGCAGGCGACCGCCGCATTCGTCCTCGACCAGATCCTGAAGCTTCTCCATCCCTTCATGCCCTTCGTCACCGAGGAATTGTGGGGCGAGACGGGCCGGAACGGGCCGGCGCGCGAGGCGCTGCTCGTCCTCTCGGCGTGGCCGGAGCTGGCCGGTCTCGGCGATCCGCAGGCCGACGCCGAGATGGAGTGGCTGATCGCGGCCGTCTCGGGCATCCGCTCGGTGCGCACCGAGATGAACGTGCCGGCCGGTGCCAGGATTCCGCTGGTGATCGTCGGGGCGGGCGAGGAAACGGGCACGCGCGTCGAGGGGCAGTTGCAGGCGCTGATGCGCATGGCCCGGCTCGACAAGGTCGATTACGGCACCGACGTGCCGCAGGGCTCGGCGCAGCTCGTTCTGGGCGAGGCGACCTTCGCCCTGCCGCTGGCCGGGGTCATCGACATCGACGCCGAGCGGGGGCGCCTCAAGCGCGAGATCGCCAAGGAAGAAGTCGAGATCGGCAAGATCGACAAGAAGCTCTCCAACGAGCAGTTCGTCGCCAAGGCGCCCGCCGAGGTCATCGAGGAGCAGCGCCAGCGCCGCGACGAGGCGGCGGCGCGGGGCGATCGGCTGCGGGCCGCGCTGGCCCGGCTGAGCTGACGGCGCGCGCGGATCGACGAATAGTGAACAGGGCCCTGCGGGGCCCTGTGCCTTTCATGCAACAGGCATTTTGAATCCCGTTCATCTGCCGTTCAGGCAACCATTTGGTCAGTCTCCGCGCCACAATGTCTCCCCAAAGGAAGCCGAGGACCAACCAAGGGGCGGGAACCTTTTTCGGCGTCTGGGTCGCGGGTCGATCCAAGGCGTACCGGAGTGGCCTGTTCCGCCCTTGCACCCTGGCTGAAACGCGCCGTAAAGCGCTCTCTTTGGAAGCGCTCTAAACGGGCGGCAGGTTAGGGGGAACAGGAAGATGGCAACCAACTACGTCGACAAGTCGAAGCTGCCGAGCCGGCACGTCACCGAAGGGCCGGAGCGGGCACCGCACCGCTCATATCTCTATGCGATGGGGCTCACCAGCGAGCAGATCCACCAGCCGCTGGTGGGCGTCGCGACGGCCTGGAACGAGGCCGCGCCCTGCAACATCTCGCTGCAGCGCCAGGCGCAGGCGGTGAAGAAGGGCGTCGCCGCGGCCCGCGGCACGCCGCGCGAATTCACGACCATCACGGTGACCGACGGCATCGCCATGGGCCATGCCGGCATGAAGTCGTCGCTGGCCAGCCGCGACGTCATCGCCGATTCGGTCGAGCTCACCATGCGCGGGCACAGCTACGACGCGCTGGTCGCCATGGCCGGCTGCGACAAGTCCCTGCCGGGCATGATGATGGCGATGATCCGGCTGAACGTGCCGTCGATCTTCATCTATGGCGGCTCCATCCTGCCGGGCCGCTTCCGCGGCCGCGACGTCGTCGTCCAGGACCTGTTCGAGGCCGTGGGCCTGCATTCCGTCGGCAAGATGGACGACGACACGCTCGACGAGCTGGAGCGCGTCGCCTGTCCGACCGCCGGCTCCTGCGGCGGCCAGTACACGGCCAACACGATGGCCATGGTCGCCGAGGCGATCGGGCTCGCGTTGCCCTACAGCTGCGGCGCACCGGCCCCCTACGAAATCCGCGACGCCTTCTGCGCGGCGTCCGGCGAGCAGGTCATGGAGCTGCTGAAGGTGCAGCTCAGGCCGCGCCAGATCGTGACGCGCGAGGCGTTCGAGAACGCTGCCATGACCGTCGCGGCGACGGGCGGCTCGACCAATGCGGCGCTGCACCTGCCGGCCATGGCGCACGAGGCGGGGATCGATTTCGACCTGTTCGACGTCGGCGAAATCTTCCGCAGAACGCCATATATTGGCGATCTGAAGCCGGGTGGAAAATACGTCGCCAAGGACCTGTTCGAGGCCGGCGGCATCCCGCTGGTCATGAAGGCGCTGCTCGAGGGCGGGTTCCTGCACGGCGACTGCATGACCGTCACCGGCAAGACGCTGGCCGAAAACCTCGCCAACGTGAAGTGGAACGAGGACCAGGACGTCGTGCGGACCACGGCCAATCCGATCTCGCCCACCGGCGGCGTCGTCTCGCTGCGCGGCAATCTCGCCCCCGACGGGGCCATCGTGAAGGTGGCCGGGCTCCAGAACCAGCGCTTCGTCGGCCCGGCCCGCGTCTTCGATCGCGAGGAAGACTGCTTCGCGTGCGTCGACAAGCGCCAGTACAACGAGGGCGACGTGCTCGTCATCCGCTACGAAGGCCCCAAGGGCGGCCCCGGCATGCGCGAGATGCTGTCGACCACGGCGGCCCTCTACGGGCAGGGCATGGGCGACAAGGTCGCGCTCATCACCGATGGCCGTTTCTCGGGCGCGACGCGCGGCTTCTGCATCGGCCATGTCGGCCCGGAAGCGGCGGTGGGCGGGCCTATCGCGCTCGTCCAGGACGGCGACATCATCACGCTCGACGCCACCACCGGGGAGATTTCGGTGAATGTGTCGGACGAGGAGTTCGCTCGCCGCAAGACGGGATGGGCGCCGCGCGAGACCGAATACGGCTCGGGCGCCATCTGGAAATATGCTCAGCTCGTGGGGCCGGCCCGCTTCGGCGCGCTGACCAATCCGGGAGCCAAGGGCGAGAAGGAGCAGTATGCGGACATTTAGGGCTCCGGCCCTGCTGAGTGCGGGTGTCGTCTCGGCGCTGCTCTTCGGCGCCGCGCCGGGCTACGCCCAGATGGCCGCCGTCGATGCCGCGCAGGCGATGGCGAGCGCGCTCGACGGGGCCGGCGGCGGCATCTCCATGGCCGACCAGGTGGCCGCGCTCGAAGCGGCCGCCGGGGCGGGCGACGCCATGGCGCTGTGGCAGCTCGGGCTGATGTACGAGAGCGGCGAGGGCGTGGCGCAGGACAAGGCCAAGGCCTTCGGCTACTTCTCGCAGATCGCCGACCAGCACGCCGATACGGCGCCCAAGGGCATCGAGGCCGATATCGTCGCCCATTCCTTCGTGAAGATGGGCGAATACTACAAGGACGGGCTGCCCGAGGCGGGCGTTGTCCGCGACGAGGATTACGGCACGCGCCTCATCCTGCACGCGGCGAGCTATTTCGGCGATGCCGACGCGCAGTATCGGGTGGGCGAGTTGTACCTCGATGCCGAGGAACTCGGCGAGAATCCGATCCAGAGCGCGCGCTGGCTGGCGCTGGCCGCCCGCAAGGGACATGCCGGCGCGCAGGCCAAGCTCGGCAACATGCTGTTCAACGGCGAGGGCGACCTCGAAGCCAACCCGGTCGAGGGGCTGATGTGGCTCACCGTCGCCAGCCGCCGCGCCGTCGGCACCACGGATGCGTCGTGGATCGACAGCCTGCTCAACTCGGCCATGTCGGTAGCGGAACCGGAGCAGCGCCAGCAGGGCGCCCAGCTTGCCGATACGCTCAGCCCCCAGTTCGGCGGGCTCTGAACAGCTAGAAGACGAAGCGTCCCTCGACGGGCACGTGGTCGCTGGGCTTGTCCCAGCCGCGCACGTCCCGGTGGACGGTGACGCCCTCGAGGCGGTCGGCGGCCTGCGGCGAGAGCATCAGGTGGTCGATGCGGATGCCGTTGTCGCGGCGCCACGCGCCCGCCTGGAAATCCCAGAAGGTATAGCACGGCTCGTCGCTCACCGCGCGCAGCGCGTCGACCATGCCCAGATTCTGCAGCGCCCGGAACTTCTCGAGGCTCTCGGGCCGGAACAGGGCATCGCCGACCCAGGCCTCGGGCGTCTTGGCGTCGACGGCGGCGGGGATGATGTTGAAATCGCCCAGCAGCACGAACGGCTCTTCGAGCGCGAGACGCGCCTTGGTGAAGGCGATCAGCCGCTCCATCCAGCCGAGCTTGTAGGGGAATTTCTCGCTGTCGACGGGATTGCCGTTGGGCAGGTAGATGCAGCACACCCGCACGACGCCGGTCTCGGTGGTGAAGACGCCCTCGATCAGCCGCGACTGCCCGTCGGCGTCGTCGCCGGGCAGGCCCCGCGTCACCTCGTCGAAGCGGTATTTGCTGAGGATGGCGACGCCGTTCCAGCTCTTCTGGCCGAAGGTCTCGATATTGTAGCCCAGCGCCTCGTATTCGGCCCGCGGGAAGCCCTCGTCGACGGTCTTGATCTCCTGCAGGCAGACGATGTCCGGCGAAGCCTGCTGCAGCCATGTCGTGAGAAGGCCCTGGCGGGCCTTGATGCCGTTGATGTTCCAGGTCGCGATGCGCATGCGTTGACCCTAGAGGGGGCGCCGAGGCGCGGCAACCGTTCAGACGGCGATGGAGAAGCTCGTGCCGCAGCCGCAGCCGGCGACCGCGTTGGGATTGTTGATCTGGAAGCTCTGGCCGATCAGGTCGTCGACATAGTCGATCTCGGCGCCACCCATGAACTCGACGCTGAGCGAGTCGATCAGCACCGTGGCGCCGTCCCTGGTGAGGACCAAGTCGTCGGCCGTGGGGGTTTCCTGCACGATCTTGTACTCGTACTGGAATCCCGAACAGCCGCCGCCCGCCACGACGATGCGCAGCACGGTGCCCTCGGGCTGCCTGGCGAGCACCCGGCCGATCCTTTTCGCGGCGCGATCGGTGAGAACGACGGAATTTGGTGCTAGAGCGGCTTCGGTCATGCGTTCAATCTAGTATCGCCTTATGCCGATGGAAAGGGCCGAATGAGCACGCAGGTGCGTTATGCGTCCGATCCGGCGCACAGCCGGGGCCGGCTCTATGCCGTCTCCGGGAGCCCGACGCGCTCGGAATTCCAGCGGGATCGCGACAGGATCATCCATTCGACGGCGTTCCGGCGCCTGCAATACAAGACGCAGGTCTTCCTCCACCATGAGGGCCAGCATTTCCGCACCCGGCTCACGCATACGCTCGAGGTCAGCCAGATGGCGCGCTCCATCGCGCGGGCGCTGGGACTGAACGAGGACCTCGCCGAAGCGGTGGCGCTGGCGCACGATCTCGGCCACACCCCCTTCGGGCATGCCGGCGAACGGGTGCTGCACGAAAAGATGGCGGCGTGGGGCGGTTTCGACCACAATATGCAGGCGCTGCGCGTCGTCACCCGGCTCGAGAATCGCTATGCCGAGCATGACGGGCTGAATTTGAGCTGGGAGACGCTCGAGGGCATCCTCAAGCACAACGGCCCGTTGCCCGAGGCGCAGTGGGCGGCCGCGGGTCCCGACGCCATCCCCGCCAGCGCCGATTTGCTGCCGGCGACCCATGCCAGCCTCGAAGCGCAGGCGGCAGCCATCGCCGACGACATCGCCTATAACGCCCACGACATCGACGATGCCCTGCGCGCCGGGCTGATCGCGCTGCCCGATCTCGTGCAGGTGCCGCTCGCCGGACCCATCGTGAACGAAGTGCTGGGGCGCTATCCGGCGGTCGAGCGCAGCCGGCAGGCGCACGAGGTGCAGCGCCGGCTCATCACCCGTGCCATCGAGGACGTCATCGCGACGTCGGCCGCGGAGATCGCCGCCAGCGCGCCGCAGTCGGCCGACGACGTGCGCCACGCCGGCCGCACGCTCATCCGCTTTTCCGCCACGACGGCGACGGCGGAGCGTGCGCTGAAGGCGTTCCTGTTCGAGCGGGTCTATCGCTCCGAGCTTGTCATGGCGCCGGTGCGGCGCAGCGAGGCGCTCGTCGCGGCGCTGTTCGACCGCTATCTGGCGAGCGGCGACATGCCCGGGCGCTGGGGCAGGGCGGCGGCCGCCGCAGCCTCGGATGCCGCGCGCGCCCGCGTCGTGGCCGACTTCATCGCCGGCATGACCGACCCCTATGCCGAAGCGGAGCACGCGCGGCTGTTTGACGGCAACGGGCCGGTGGAGTAGGGGCACACTCCCCTGCCACCGGACCTGCCATGGATATTTTCGCCGATTTCGCCGCGCGGGTCGCGGCCGCGCTCAGGAGCCTCTACCCCGAGGTATCGGACGAACTCGTGGCGCGTGCCGTCGTCGAGCCGCCGCGCGATCCGGCGCACGGCGATCTCAGCTCCAATGCCGCGATGGTCGTCGCCAAGCCGCTGGGCAGGAACCCGCGCGATGTCGCAACGGCGCTGGCGGCACGCTTCGGCGAGGATCCCGACGTGGCGAGCGTCGAGGTCGCGGGGCCGGGCTTCATCAATTTCCGGCTGAACGAGCCTGTCTGGCACCGGGTGCTGAAGGCGATCGACGTGCTCGGCGAAGGCTACGGCAAGGCCGATATCGGCAAGGGCGACAAGGTCAATGTCGAGTACGTGTCGGCGAACCCGACCGGCCCCATGCATGTGGGGCACACGCGGGGCGCCGTGTTCGGCGACGCGCTGGCGTCGCTACTCGCCTATGTCGGCTTCGACGTCACCCGCGAATACTACATCAACGATGCCGGAGGGCAGGTGGACGTGCTCGCCCAATCGGCGTTCCTGCGCTATCGCGAGGCGCTGGGCGAGACGATCGCCATTCCCAAGGGCCTCTATCCCGGCGACTACCTGAAGCCGGTCGGCGAGCAACTGGCCGAGGAGTTCGGCCGCACGTTGCTGGACAAGACCGGGGCGGAATGGCTGCCGCTGGTCCGGGAGCGGGCGCTGGTGGCCATGATGGCGCTCATCCGGGGCGACCTCGCCGAGCTTGGCGTGCGGCACGACGTGTTCTTTTCCGAGCAGACGCTGCACGGCGCCGAGGGCGACGTCGCGCAGACGCTCGCCTGGCTGCGCGACCAGGGGCTGGTCTATCAAGGGGTGCTGGAACGACCGAAGGGCATCGCGGCGGACGACGAATGGGAAGACCGCGAGCAGACGCTGTTCCGGGCCCGCGACTTCGGCGACGATACGGACCGGGCGCTGGTCAAGTCGGACGGCAGCTATACCTACTTTGCCGCCGACATCGCCTATCACCGCAACAAGTATCTGCGCGGCTTCCGGCGCATGATCAACGTTCTGGGCGCCGACCATTCCGGCTACATCAAGCGGCTGCAGGCCGCGGTCAGGGCGGTGTCGGGCGGCGAGGCCGAGATCGACGTCAAGATCATGCAGCTCGTGCGGCTGATGCGGAACGGCGAGCCCGTCACCATGAGCAAGCGCTCGGGCGATTTCATCCGGCTCGCGGATCTCGTCGAGGATGTCGGCGCCGACGCCACGCGCTTCATGTTGCTGTTCCGGCGCAACGAGCAGGCGATGGATTTCGACTTTGCGCTGGTCAAGCAGCAGACGCGCGACAATCCCGTCTTCTACGTGCAGTATGCCCATGCGCGGACCTGTTCGGTGTTCCGCACGGCCGAGGCCGAACTGCCGGCGCTGGAGCTGTCGCCCGCCGAGCTGAGCGCGGCGCCGCTCGAGCTGCTCGTCACGCCCTCCGATCTCGAGCTCATCAAGATCCTGGCGCAGTGGCCGCGCATCGTCACCGCCGCGGCGCTTGCGCACGAGCCGCATCGCATTGCATTCTATCTTTACGAGCTGGCGGGGACGTTCCATGCCTTCTGGGCGCGGGGCCGGGACGACAAGGCATTACGCTTTGTTAACCCCGAGGACTTGAAACTGAGCCTGGCACGACTCGCGCTGGTGGGCGCGACAAGGCAGGTTTTGGTCAATGGCCTCACAGTCTTGGGCGTGTCTGCTCCCGATGAGCTTTCATAATTCGGGCGCATTGGTGTGATGGGTGCAAGGCGTTCCGGCGGGGGCCGGACAGGGGTGCTCTCCGCATCGTGAACGTATTCAATGCCGCCAGCGAGACCGCAACTTATGTCCGATCCGGCTGATAAATCCGACGACCTTATCGCCGAATTGGCAAAGCTGATGGCGGCGTCCTCGAGCAGCAACCCGCCCGCGGTGGCGCCGACCCCGACACCCGATGCCGCGGCGAGGGCGCCGGTAGCCCCTCCCGTCCGCATTCCGGGCATGGACCAGGCGCGCCCGGCGGAGCCAACGGCATCCCGTGCGCCGGTCACCGGAACGATCCGCATTCCGGGCATGGATAGTCCGGCGCCGGTCGCGACCAGTGCGCCGGTCAGCAAGTTCGATTTCGGCAAGCCGGTCGCCGCGACCGCGCCAAGCCGGCAGGAGCCGCTGTCGAGCCTCAGCGAGCGCCTTGCGCCGCACGATCCGGCGCAGCCCGTGGCTCGCGCCACGCCGGCACCGCAGCCAGCGCCCGTACGGGTGCCGTCCGACCTCAAGCCGGTGAGCGAGAACCGTTCCTTCGTTGCGGGACCGTCGATTCCCGTGGCGCCGCCCAATCCGGCGCCGGCCGCGCCGGAATCCGGCACGCCTGTGGCGACCGGCGGCGATTTCCATTTCGATTTCGGCTTCAGCCAGACGCCTCCGGCGTCCGAACCGAAGGCGCCGCCGGCGAACGACCCCATTGCCGATCTCATCGCGGCCGAAATGGACGAGGCTGACGCCGGCGATGATAACGAGCAGCCCGAGGCGTCCCCGCCGGAGCGCGAGGAAAAACCCGCGCCTGTCGCCCCCGTCATCAAGACGCAGGTGACGCCGCAGGGGCCGCCAAAGCCCGTCTTCAGCGCCGTCTCCGCCGCGCCGTCCCGGCCGGCTGGCAGCACCGCCATTCCGCTCAAGCCGGTGAGCGTGGCGCCGCGCGCCCCGGAAACCGACCGTTTCGCCATTTCTCCGGGCGTCGGGCTCAACATGAAGCCGCCGCCGAGCCAGCCGCTCAGTGCCGCCGCGCCGCCGAAAATCGACCTGCCCGACGAGTCGGACCCGATGTCCGAGATCGAGAGCCTCATCGGCGAGGCGGTGCGGGTCGAACTCTCCGCGCCCGGCCCGGTGAAGGTGCAGGCCGCGCAGGAGAAGATCGAGCCACATGTCGAGCTCGATCCGCCGGACGATGGCGATGGCGCAGACGCCGACGCGCCGCATCGGCCCGAGCCGGCGCCGGTCGTGCCGCCGCTCACCACGCAGTTCGCACCGCGCCGCAGCGGCCTCAAGGACGATGCCGGCTCCAACGGTGCCGAGGAGGCGATTCTCGCCGCCGCCGCAGCGACCGGGTCGCCGGTCGACCGCATCGATCCGCCCGTCGGGGATGAGAGCCCCTATCGGCGCCTCAAGGTGAAGCCGGCACGTGCGGGCTTTGCCGCCGGCGGTGTCCGGCAGTATGTCGGCATGGCCGTCGCCGGCACGCTGCTGCTGGCGGCGGGCCTCGGGCTCTACTGGGTCCTCAACATGGGCGGCGGCTCGACCTTGACCGGCGTCGACGCGCCGCAGCTCACCGCCGACGCCACACCCATCAAGGAAATCCCCTCCATCGAGCCGGCCGCCGAGGCCGCCCGTTCGCCGGTGCTGGAGCAGATCGACGGCACCTCCGCCGCGCCGAGCGTCGAGCAGCTGGTGTCGACCGACGAAACGAACGGTGCGCCTGTGGCGCGCGAGGTCACGCCCGTTTCCACCGCCGAGACCGAAGGCGGCCTCGCCAATCGCAAGGTCCGCACCGTGACGGTCCGTCCGGACGGCACGATCGTGTCGGGCGACGACGCCGTTGCGGGGACCGAGGAACTGCCGGTCGATCGTCCCAACGTGCCGGCCGTGCCGGCGACCGACACGCCGAACCTCCTGGGCGAGCCGACAGCGGTGGCGATGACCGATCCGGTCGAGTCGTCCACGACGCTCAGCCTCGGCGAGACCCCGGACGGCGACGCTGCCGGGATCCAGCCGGTCTTCAATCCGAACATCGTCGCGCCCGTGCCGCTGAGCTTTCCGGCGCGCGACACCAGCGCCACGGCCTTCGCGCCGCAGCCGGCCGCCACTGCCGAGATCACCGGGGCGCAGACGCCGAACGGCCAGATCGATCTGCTCGGCGGGACGGTGCCTGTAGCGGCGCCCACCCAGGTGGCTGCCGTGACCCCGGCCGCCGCCGGGACTGCGGCGGCCTATGTGCAGCTTTCCTCCAGCCCCACCGAGGGCGATGCGCAAAGCTCGCTGCGGGCCATGAACAGCCGCTACGGCAGCCTGTTCGGCGGTAATTCGCTTGTCATCCAGGCGGCCGATCTCGGGCAGAAGGGCACCTGGTATCGCGTGCGGCTGCCGGTCTCGTCGCTGGGCGACGGCCAGCGCATCTGCTCGGACATCAAGGCGAATGGCGGCGACTGCATCGTCAGCGGCAGCTGACGGCGGCGGTTTTCTGTGGGACTGAGCCCCGTGGCCGGAGATTCCTGCCTTTCCGGTGGGGACTCCGTGTAGAATCGGGGCGTCGCAAGTTGCAGTCCAGAGCGTTCCAGTGATCACCGACCCATCCGCCGAGTGGCTCGAGCCCGCGCCTCCGCCCGATGACGAGGTGATGTATGTCGATGTCGGCGGCTATGAAGGTCCGCTCGACCTGCTGCTCGACCTCGCCCGCCGCCAGAAGGTCGACCTGGCGCAGATTTCTGTGCTGGCGCTGGCCGAGCAATATCTGAGCTTCATCGAGACGGTGCGCGAGAAACGCATCGAGATCGCCGCCGACTATCTCGTGATGGCGGCGTGGCTGGCCTATCTCAAGAGCCGGCTGATGGTGCCGCAGGCGCCCAATGACGACGAGCCGACCGGCGAGATGATGGCGGCGCTGCTGCAGTTCCGCCTGAAGCGTCTCGAAGCCATGCGGCGTGCCGCCATGCAACTCATGGGTCGTCCGATGCTGGGCCGGCAGATCTTCGCTCGCGGCGCGCCGGAGCCGGTCACGCTGCGTCGTACGGCGTTGTGGGAAGCCTCGCTGTTCGACCTGCTCAAGGCATATGCGACCCAGCGCGAGCGCGGAATTTCCTCCGACTACACGCCGGTCGAGCGCCACGTCTGGTCGCTGCAGGAGGCCCGCGACATCCTCAGCCGCCTGATCGGCGACAATATGGACTGGGTGCCGCTCGACGCCTATCTCGCGGAATATCTGGCCATGCCCGAGGAACGCCTCACCGCCATCGCGTCGACCTTCGCGTCCAGCCTTGAACTTGTGCGGCAAGGGCAAGTAGAACTCCGCCAGTCCCTGGCCTTCGGGCCGCTTTTCGTGCGCCGCCGCAAGGCGGACGGTCCCCAGGCCGGAAACTGATGTCCGACGCTCCCGAAATCCCGCCGAGCTCCGATCCGATGGAGCGGCATCTGCGCATTCTCGAAGCGCTGCTGTTCGCCTCCGCCGAGCCGCTGTCGGGCGCGCAGATGGCGCCGCATCTGGGCGAGGGCGCCGATACGGACGGGCTGCTCGCCGTGCTGGCGGAGCGCTATGCAGGGCGCGGCGTCACGCTCGTCAAGCGCGGCGACAAATGGGCCTTCCGCACCGCCGAAGACCTCAATTTCCTGCTCGAGCGCGAGCAGACCGACACGCGGCCGCTCAGCCGGGCGGCGCTCGAAACCCTCGCGATCATCGCCTACCACCAGCCGGCCACCCGGGCCGAGGTCGAGGAGGTGCGCGGCGTGGCGACGGGCAAGGGGACGCTGGACCTGCTGATGGAGGCCGGCTGGATTCGCATGCGCGGCCGCCGCCGTACGCCGGGCCGCCCCGTCACCTACGGCACGACCGACGCGTTTCTCGATCATTTCAGCCTCGAATCCCTGGCCGACCTGCCGGGTCTGGAGGAGCTCAAGGGCGCCGGGCTGCTCTCCAACCGGCTGCCGCCCAGCATGCAGATTCCACTGCCGTTCGACGGCCCGCTGCGCGAGGACGAGGACCCGCTCGACCCCGATGACACGGACGGCCAGGACGAGGAGCAATGAGCGTCGAAGCCGAGGACGCGGACCTCGCCGAGTGGGGGCCGCGCGGCACGACCGGCGTCAGTTTCGCCGCCGCATTGAGCTTTGCGGGCGTGGATGTGCGGCTCGGCGGGCGCGTTGTGCTCGACGGGCTCACGCTCACCCTGACGCCGGGCGAGATCGTCTGCCTGCTCGGCGAATCCGGCTCCGGAAAATCCACCATCCTGCGCGCGGCCGCCGGCATCCAGACCATCGACGGCGGCGCCATCCGCATCAACGGTGCCGTGGTGTCGGGGCCGGGGGTGCATGTGCCGCCCGACCGGCGGGGCATCGGCCTCATGTTCCAGGATTTCGCGCTGTTCCCGCACCTGACGCTGCTGGGCAACGTGCTTTTCGGGCTCAAGGCGCTGGGGCGCCGCGCGGCGCTGGCACAGGCGCGGCAGGCGCTGAAGCGCGTCGGGCTCGACGAGCGTGAGCGCGACTACCCCCACATGCTGTCGGGCGGCCAGCAGCAGCGTCTGGCGCTGGCGCGCTCGATCGCGCCGCGCCCCGGCATCCTGATGCTGGACGAGCCCTTTTCGAGCCTCGACGCACGCATGCGCGAGAGCGTGCGCAGCGAGACGCTGGCCGTGTTGCGCGAAACCAATGCCACGACCGTCATCGTCACGCACGATCCCGAGGAGGCGATGCTGCTCGGCGATCGCGTGGCGCTGCTGCGGCATGGGCGCATCGCGCAGATCGACACGGCCGCCGAAATCTACCGCACGCCGGTCGACCTCAGCGCGGCGCGCTTCTTTTCCCCGCTGAGCGAAATTGCCGCAACCGTGCGCAGCGGCGCTGCAACGACGCCGCTCGGCCCCGTGCCGGCGCCCGGTTTTGCCGACGGCGCGCGCGTCGTCGTGGCCATCCGGCCGGTGGGCGTGCTCGAAATGGCGCGGGCGGGGCAAGGGATCGCGGGGCGGATCGTCTCGAAGCGCGACGCCATCGGCATCGACCTGTGCGAGGTCAAGGTGGAGGGGCTCGAGCGCCCGCTCGAATTGAGGCAGCGCTCCGACCCGCATTTCACCCCCGGCAATGACGTCTTCCTGACCCTCGATGCCAACGGCGTCCTTGTGTTTGCGGCGGATTGAACCTATCTCTGCGTGCTCTAGCTTCCCCGCGTGAAAGGAGTTTTGCCAATGCACGGTCCGGGACTTTGGGGCATCATCATCGTTGCCGTCGTCGTGGTCCTGCTGTTTGGACGCGGCAAGATTTCCGGCATGATGGGCGAGATGGCCCAGGGCATCAAAGCCTTCCAGAAGGGCATGCGCGACGAGGACAAGCCGCCGCCGCAGGTGAGCACCACCGCGCAGGTGGACGCGCGCGAGACCGAGAAGGCCAAGGACGCCTGAGCGGCCGCCCCGCCTCACTAGGATAAGACAATGTTCGGTGTCGGCTGGACTGAGATGCTGGTGCTCGGCGTCGTGGCGCTGATCGTCATCGGCCCCAAGGACCTGCCGGTCGTGATGAATCGCCTCGGCAAGGCGATCGCCACAATTCGCCGCATGGGCGGCGAGTTTCAGCGCGAACTGAACAAGGCGACCGGTCTCGACCAGGTCACCGACCTGCGGCGCTCGATCACCGAGCCGCTGAAGCAGACGGCCGCCGAGATCCGCAGCGAATTCAACAAGCCCCTGGCAGGCGGGGGCGTTGCCCCCTCGGGTGTCATCAAGCCCAAGGACCCCGAAGTGGAGAGCGTCGTCGACGCCATCCACGACAGCGTCGGCATGACGCCGCCGGCCAAGGCTGCCGGCACCCCCAAGCCCATCGATGCGCCGAAGCGCGCGCCGGCCGCAAAGGCGGCCGCGCCCAAGCCGGTGGAAAGCCCGGCCCCCGCCGAAGCCATGCCACCGGCGACGAAGCCTGCTGCAAAGCCCGCGCGCAAGCCGCGTGCCAAGGCGAAGCCCGCTGCGCCGGCTGCCGATGCCGCGCCGGCCGTCGCCGCGATCCCTAAGAAACCGGCCGCGCCGCGCCAGCGCCGCGCCAAGACCGTCAAGCCGGAGGCCTGAGATGGCCGATCCCAAGGCGCTGCTGCCGAAGCCCGAGATCGAGGCCGAGGACGACGAGCTCAAGGGCTCGGAGGCCCCGCTGCTCGACCATCTGATCGAGCTGCGCAAGCGGCTGATCTATTCGGTCATCGCCATCGGCGTCTTCTTCGTCGGCTGCTTTGCCGTCGCCACGCACATCTACAACCTGCTGCTGCTGCCATTCGTGTGGGCCGCGGGCGGCGCCGAGAACGTGAAGATGATCACGACCTCGCCGCAGGAGCAGTTCTTCACCAACATGAACGTGGCGCTGTTCGGCGCCATCTCCATCGGCTTTCCGTTCATCGCCGCGCAGATCTATGCCTTCGTCGCGCCGGGCCTCTACAAGAAGGAACGCAAGGCCTTCATCCCCTATCTCATCGCGACGCCGATCTTCTTCCTGCTCGGCGCGATGATGGTCTATTTCGTCGTCGGGCCGATGGCGCTGCACTTCTTCCTCGGCATGCAGCAGACCGGCGATGGCCAGGTTCATATCGAGATGCAGACGCGCGCCGCGGAGTATCTGGGGTTCATCATGACCCTCATCTTCGCCTTCGGAGTCTGCTTCCAGCTGCCCGTGATCCTGACGCTCTTGGCGCGCATCGACCTCATCAGCGTCAAGACGCTGGCCAAGGGCCGCCGCTATGCCATCGTCATCATCCTGGCGCTGGCCGCCCTGCTGACACCGCCCGACCCGATCTCGCAGATCGGCCTTAGCCTGCCGATGTACGCGCTCTACGAGCTGTCGATCCTGTCGGTCCGCTGGGTCGAGCGCCAGCGCGCCGCCAAGCTCGCCGCCGAGGCGGCCGCTAATTCGCAGGCGTCCGGCGCCTAGCCACCCCTTGCCTTCCGCGGGCTCGTCCCGCAAAAGACGGCCCTCATCGCCAGGGACTCCCCGCCATGCTCGACATCAACTGGATCAGGGCCAACACGGCGGCTGCCGATGCCGCGCTCGCGACGCGCAGGAACGTGCCCTTTTCCGCCTCCGACCTTGTAGCGATGGACGACCGGCGCCGGGCGGTCATCACGCGGCTCGAGGAGGCGCAGGCGGCACGCAACGCCTTTTCCAGGCAGATCGGCCAGGCGAAGGCACAGAAGGACGAGGCGAAGGCCGCCGACCTCATGGCGCAGGTAGCCCATCTCAAGGAGGCGATCCAGCAGGGCGAGGACGAGCGGCGCACCGTCGAGGACGCGCTGCGCGACGCGCTGGCGGTGATGCCGAACCTGCCGGCCGCCGATGTGCCGGCGGGCGAGGACGAGAGCGCCAACGTCGAGTATTTCGGCCCCAACGGCAATGCGGCGACGGCGGCGAAGGCGCGCCCGCCCAGGCCGGTCTTCGACTTCTCGCCGAAGGAGCATTTCGAGACCGGCGAAGCGCTTGGCATGATGGATTTCGAGGCGGCCGCCAAATTGAGCGGCGCGCGCTTCGTCGTGCTGAAGAGCCAGCTTGCGCGCCTGGAGCGTGCGCTCGGCCAGTTCATGCTGGATCTGCACATCACCGAGCACGGCTATACCGAGGTGCAGCCGCCGCTGCTGGTCCGCGACGAGGCGCTGTTCGGGACGGGGCAATTGCCGAAGTTCCGCGAGGACCAGTTCGCCGCCATCAAGAACATCGTGGCCTTCGATGCGGGCGAGCGCGACCAGCTCTGGCTCATTCCCACGGCCGAAGTGCCGCTGACCAATCTGGTGCGCGAGTCGATCCAGCGCGAGGAGGATCTGCCGCTGCGCTTCACGGCGCTCACCCCGTGCTTCCGCTCGGAGGCCGGCTCGGCCGGGCGCGACACGCGCGGCATGCTGCGCCAGCACCAGTTCGACAAGGTGGAGCTGGTCTCGATCACCACGCCCGACCGATCGACCGAGGAGCATGAGCGCATGCTCGCCTGCGCCGAGGCGGTGCTGCAGAAGCTCGAGATCCACTATCGCGTGATGACGCTGTCGAGCGGCGATATGGGGTTCGGCGCGCAGAAGACCTACGATATCGAGGTGTGGCTGCCGGGGCAGGACGCCTATCGCGAGATTTCGTCCTGCTCGGTGTGCGGCGACTTCCAGGCGCGCCGCATGGATGCCCGCTATCGCGACAGGGAAGGCAGGGTGCGTCACGTACATACCCTCAACGGCTCGGCGCTGGCCGTGGGGCGCGCGCTGATCGCCGTGATCGAGAACTATCAGCAGGAGGACGGCTCCATCGCCATCCCGACGGCCCTGCAACCGTATATGGGCGGCCTTGAAGCCATCGGCGCCCGATGAGCCTGCGCATCCTCATCACCAATGACGACGGCGTGGACGCGCCGGGCATCGGGGTCATGGAGGCCATCGCCCGCAACCTCACCGACGACGTCTGGATCGTGGCGCCCGGTGGCAACGAGTCCGGCGCCTCGCACCGCTTCACCTTCCGGCGCGAGCTCGAGCTGGTCGAGCGCCGGGCGCGGGTGTTCGCGGTGCCGCACGGGTCGCCGGCTGACTGTGTCGTGGCTGGAATGACGTTCCTGCTCAAGGACCGGCCGGCCGACATCGTGCTGTCGGGCGTCAACAACGGCCAGAACATCGGTGACATCGTCAACTGCTCGGGCACGGCGGCCGGCGCGCGCGAGGGGGCGTTGCAGGGCGCGCTCGGCATCGCCATGAGCCAGGGCGTCGACTACGAGGCGGGTCTCGACATCGACTGGTCGGTCGCCGCCCGCTTCGGTGTCCGCGTGATCGAGGCCATCCGGTCGCATGCGGGGCAGGGGGCGTGGTTCAACGTCAACTTCCCCTTCTGCCCGGCGGACGCGGTCGAGGGCATCCGCGCCGTGCCGACCCAGCGTTTCGCCCGCTCGCCGATGCAGTACTACCCGTCGGACACGCCCGGAAAGTTCTTCATCGCCATCCCCGAGACGCCGACGCCATCCGACCCCGCCAACGACTTCTTCCAACTGCTGCACGGCAACGCCATCACCGTCAGCCCCATGGCGCTGCAGGGCAGCGACGTCGACATGGCGGCCGCACTGGACGGCAAGCTGAGCCTCTAGACGCAGGGCCGCTCGCGGCTCATCTGTACGGGGAATGGGCCTCCGCCGGTCTTAACCCTAACCACCGCTGAATCCGGCTGCGGGTCGCTCGCGCAAATCGCAAGCGCCTTAAACTCGTCTTTACCTAAAATGCCTATCGTCAGGCCATCGAGTATCTGCGTGACGAGTGGACTGATGAGTGATCGCGTTGCCGGCAAGGCGTTGAGGATCGCCGCTACGGCTGGCCTGCTTGTGGGGTCGACCGCATTGGCGGGCTGCTCCTCTCTCGGTCTGGGGATGGGCGGCGGCGACGTCACCGGGTCCGTCTCGCGAACCGCCTCGGCCAGCACCCAGCAGGCGATGCCGCCGGCGCTTCCCTCCATCGGGGCGCGCACGCAGGTTGCCGAGGGTCCCTTCATTCCGCCCGCGAATATCGGCAATGGCTCCGGTGGTTTCGTCACCGGCAGCGCGCCGGCCGGCGTCGTTTCGAGTTCCGCCCTGCCGCCCCTCACAGGAAGTAGCACCATGTCAGCCCAGCCCTCCTACGCTCCGGTCCAGCAGACCCTGTCGGCCTCGCTGGGCGCGACGTCCTCTCCTCTTCCGCCCAGTGCGGCGCCCAACCTCGCCGTCGTCCCCGACAACGCCTATGTGCACGTCATCGAAAGTGGAGAGTCGCTCTATACGATCGCGCGCCGCTACGACGTGACCGCCCAGGCGATCGTGCAGGCCAACGGCATGTCGTCGCCCGACAAGATCTTCGTCGGCCAGAAGGTCATCATTCCGGGCCGCTCCGACCTGCTAGCCGGCAAGGGCCCGCAGCCGGTGCAGGTTGCTTCCGCGACGAGCCTCGAGGCGCCGGCCAAGATCGCACCCGTCGAAAAGACGGCTGCCATCAGGGACGCCGCCCTCGTCGACCCCGAGAAGTCGGCCGCCCAGCCGGTGCCGACAAAGACCGCGACGGTCGAGCCCGTGATGTCGGGCGCCGACAAGTTCCGCTGGCCCATCTCGGGCAAGGTCATCACCGATTTCATCGCCTCGAAGGGCACCGGCATCAATATCGAGGCGCCGGAAGGCACTGCCGTGCGTGCCGCCGAGAACGGGCAGGTGATCTATGTCGGCTCCGGCGTCGAGGGCTACGGCAACCTCATCCTCATCCGGCACCCCAATGGCTACGTCTCGGCCTATGCGCACCTCAAGTCGACGAGCGTCAACAAGGGCGACAACGTCACGCGTGGCGACAGCATCGGTGCCGCCGGCATGACCGGCTCGGTGAGCCGCCCGCAGCTCCACTTCGAGCTCCGCAAGGGCGCGACGCCCATCGATCCCGTGCCGCTGCTGGCTGGTTAGCCGAGCGCCGGGCGGCAGCCGGATCGACTGCCGCTTTTTTCCGATCTAGATCGCCTTGCCCATCTCGCCGGCCAGATTCCGCACGAACTGGATGGCGACGCGCCCCGAGCGGGCGCCACGGGTCTGCGCCCATTCGATGGCGCGGGCGTTGAGCGTATCGGTATCGATGTCGAGCCCATAGGCGTCGCAATAGCCGCGGACCATGGCGAGATAGGTCGGCTGGTCGCAATTGTGGAAGCCTAGCCAGAGTCCGAAGCGGTCCGACAGCGACACCTTCTCCTCGATTGCCTCGCCGGGATTGATGGCGGTCGCCCGCTCGTTGTCGATCATGTCGCGCGGCATCATATGCCGGCGGTTCGAGGTGGCGTAGAACAGCGCATTCTCGGGTCGGCCCTCCAGTCCGCCCTCGAGGATCGTCTTCAGCGATTTGTAGCTCGTCTCCTCGCGGTCGAAGCTGAGATCGTCGCAGAACACGATGAAACGCGCGCCGTCCTCGGCGGCGATGATGCGCATCAGCCGCGGCAGGCTCTCGAGGTCCTCGCGCGCGATCTCGATGAGGATCAGCCGGTCCGGCACGTGGCTCGCCACCTCGGCATGCACGGCCTTCACCAGCGACGATTTGCCCATGCCGCGCGCACCCCACAACAGGGCGTTGTTGGCGGCATGGCCGCGGGCGAACTGCAGCGTGTTGGCGAGCAGCACGTCGCGCACGCTGTCGATGCCCTTGAGCAGGCCGAAGGGAATGCGCGCGACGCGGGGCACGGGGTGCAGGCGGCCCGAAGCGGCATCCCAGTGGTAGGCGTCGGCGTCCGTCAGCACCGGGGCGGCGGACGGCGGGGGCGGCGCCATGGTCTCGAGGCGCTCGGCAATGCGCTGCAGCGACGCGGCAATCTGCGTGAGAGTGTCATCTGACATGCGGGGGTAAATCCTGCGTCGAAAATGCGGGTCGACAGCGCGCCGAACTGCTATGCAAGCGGAAAGGGCGGCTATATAGTCCGCGCGCTTTTGGCCGGATGGAATGTTCCATTGCCGGAGACGCGGCCTATATGCGATCAACCGCGGCGTTTTGACAAGCCGACAGTCCATTCGACAAGGAGACCTTCATGTTCGTGACTTCCGCCGTGGCGCAGGATACCGCACCCGCCGCACCGGGCCTTGGGGCGGGCGACCTGCTGGTCCAGTTCGCTCCGATCCTGCTGCTCGTGGTGATTTTCTGGCTGCTCATCTTCCGTCCCCAGCAGAAGCGCGCGAAGGCCCAGCAGGCCATGCTTTCGGCGATTTCCCGTGGTGATACGGTGGTGACGACCGGCGGCATCATCGGCAAGGTCACGAAGGCCGTGGACGGCGAGGATCTCGAGGTCGAGATCGCGCAGGGCACTCGCGTCAAGATCGTGCGTACGATGGTCGCCGACGTGCGGACCAAGGCCAACCCGGTCAACGACAACAAGGCGAGCTGAGCCGGCTCCCGTAAGGACCACCCCCTATATGCTGCAGTTCTCCCCACTCCGCACGGCGATCATCCTTATCGTTCTGGCGCTGGGCACACTCCTCGCGATCCCGAACTTCTTCTCCAAGGATGTCACCGCGGACTGGCCGAACTTCCTCCCGCATGACGGGATGACGCTGGGCCTTGACCTGCAGGGCGGTTCGCACCTGCTGCTGCAGGTCAACCGCGATTCGATCATCACGGAGCGGCTCAAGGACCTGCGGCGCGACGCCCGCCAGCTGCTGGCGGGCGAGCGCGGCATCGGCAACATCATCACCACCCAGGCCGACGGCATCACGGTGGAGCTGACCGACCCGAGCCAGAAGGATGCGGCGCGCACGGCGCTCGAGACGCTGCAGACAAACATCTCCGGCACCCTCGGCATCGGCGGCACGCCGGAACTCGATTTCGGCGAGACGCCGGACGGCAAGCTCACGGTGACGCTGACGCAGAACGGCATCACCGAGCGCATGTCGTCGCTGATCGCACAGTCGATCGAGGTGATCCGCAAGCGCGTCGACGAGGTCGGCACGACCGAGCCGATGATCCAGCGCCAGGGGCAGGACCGCGTGCTTGTCCAGGTGCCCGGCTTCGACGATTCGTCGCGCCTCAAGGACCTGATATCGCGCACGGCGCGGCTGACGTTCCATCTCGTGCATCCGACGATGTCGGCGGCGCAGGCCAAGGCGCAGGGCATTCCGCTCGGCTACATGGTGGTGCCCAGCGCCGATGGCGGCGACGAGCTCGTCAACGAGAATGTGGAGCTCGGCGGCGAGTCGCTGACCAATGCGCAGCCGGCCTTCGACCAGCAGTCGGGCCGCTCGGTGGTGAGCTTCAGCTTCGATACGCGCGGCGCCATCATCTTCGGCGACATCACCAGCAAGAATGTCGGCAAGCGCTTCGCCATCATCCTCGACAATCAGGTGATCACGGCGCCCACGATCCAGCAGCCGATCACCGGCGGATCGGGCCAGATCACCGGCAATTTCACGCCGCAATCGGCCAACGACCTCGCCGTGCTGCTGCGCGCCGGTGCGCTGCCGGCAACGCTCGACGTCGCCGAGGAACGCTCGGTCGGCCCCAGCCTCGGTGCCGATTCCATCCGCTCCGGCGTCACCGCCGGTATCGTGGCGATGGTGCTCGTCGTCAGCTTCATGGTCATCGCCTATGGCCTGTTCGGCGTGTTCGCCAACATTTCCCTGGCGTTCAACATCCTGCTCATCGTCGCGTCGCTGTCGCTACTCGGCTCGACGCTGACCTTGCCTGGCATCGCCGGCATCGTGCTGACCATCGGCATGGCGGTCGACGCCAACGTGCTGATCTATGAACGCATCCGGGAGGAGCTCAACGCCGGCAAATCGAACCTGGCGGCGATCGATGCCGGCTTCCAGCGCGCCTGGAGTACGATCATCGACTCGCACCTGACGCAGCTCATCGCGGCCATCGTGCTCTACTTCCTCGGCTCGGGGCCGGTGCAGGGCTTTGCCGTGACGCTGGCGCTCGGCATCCTCACCTCGCTGTTCACTTCCTACACGGTGACGCTGTACTTCGTCGGCCTGTGGTATCGCGTGCGCCGGCCGAAGACGCTGAAGATCCAGCATTTCCGCTTCATCCCGGACGGCACCAAGATTCCGTTCATGAAGATCTCGCGCTACCTGATCATCTTCTCGGTGATCATTTCGATCGCGGCGATCGGCACGGCCTTCACCAAGGGCTTCAACCTCGGCATCGACTTCATCGGCGGCTCGGCGGTCGAGCTGCAATATACCGGGGAGGGGGAAGCCGATCCGGCGCGTATCCGCGAGGTGCTCGACGGGCTGGGGCTGGGCGAGGTGCAGGTCCAGCAATTCGGTACGCCGCAGGACGTGCTCGTGCGGGTGCAGCAGCAGCCGGGAGGAGATGCCGAGCAGCAGGCGGCGGTCGAAAAGGTCCGCACGGCACTGGTCGACGAGAACTACGACATCAGGCGCATCGAAACGGTGGGGCCACAGGTTTCGGGCGAGCTCACCACCAAGGGGACGCTGGCGGTGCTCGTCGCCATGGGCGCCATCCTCATCTATGTGTGGTTCCGCTTCGAGTGGCAGTTCGCGCTCGCCGCCATCACGACGACGACGCACGACGTCATCATGACGATCGGGCTGTTCTCCTTCGTGGGGCTCGAGTTCAACATCTCATCCATCGCGGCGGTGCTGACGCTTGTCGGCCTCAGTCTCAACGAGACGGTGGTGATTTCCGACCGCGTGCGCGAGAATCTCCGAAAATACAAAAAGATGGCGCTACCGGACCTGATCGATCTGTCGATCAACCAGACCATCGTGCGCACGTCGCTCACGCAGTTCACGGTGCTGCTGGCGCTCGTTCCACTGGTCTTTTTCGGCGGCGAATCGATACGCGGCTTCACCATCGCCATGACCTTCGGGTCGATCTTCGGCATGTATTCGTCGGTGTTCATCGGCGGCCCGATCCTCATCCATTTCGGGCTCAAGGCGCGCGGCGAGCTGCCGGGGGGAGCTAAGCCCGTCAAGGAGAAGCGGGCCGACGGCGCCGCCGTGTGATGGCGGAGCCGGGGCAGGGGTTCTACCCCTATCAGGCCGCGATCGACGGCTACGGAAACGGCGGCTTCCGCTTTGCCGAGATGTCGCATCGCGGCTCGCTGCTCTGCCTGCCGACCGGCATGCACAAGTGGGAGGTTCGGGCGCCGGGCGAGATTTCGCTGGCTAGCCTTGCCCTCGTCTTCGCCGCGGCCGATGAGATCGACGTGCTGCTCGTCGGCCTTGGCCAGGACATTGCCGGCTTCGACAAGTCGATCCGCCAGGCGCTGCGCGACAGGGGGATCATCGTCGAGGCCATCGCCACGGGCGGCGCGGTGCGCACCTACAACATCCTGCTCGGAGAGAACCGTGCCGTCGGCGCCGCGCTGATCGCCGTCGATTCGACCAAGTGACCGCCGACGCGCAATTCATCGCCGGGCAGTTGCGCGCCGCCGACCGCGACCGCTATTTCGCGACCCTCGTGCTGTCGGCGCGCATGCGGCCGGCGATTGCCGCCCTCTATGCCTTCAGCGCCGAGATTGCGGCGGTTCGAGAGCGGGTGCACGAGCCGGCCGCGGGGGAGATCCGCCTGCAATGGTGGACCGATGCGCTCGCCGGCAAGGGGCATGGCGATGTCCGCCAGAATCCGCTGGCCGCGGCGCTGCTAGATGCCATCGCCGCCTACAGCCTGCCGGTGCCGCCGCTGGTGCGGCTGATCGCGGCCCGGCGCTTCGACCTCTACCACGACGCGATGCCGGACATTGCGACCTTCGAGGGCTATGCCGGCGAGACCGTCTCGGCGCTCTACCAGCTCGCCGCGATGATCCTCAATGGCGGCAGCCCCATCGAGACCGGCGACGCCGCCGGGCATCTCGGTGTGGCCGAGGCCCTTGTCGGGCATCTGCGCGCCTTCGGCTACAATGCCAGCCAGGGCCGCATCTTCCTGCCGTGGAACGTGCTCGCCGCCAATGGCGTGCAGGAGGGCGAGGTGTTTGCCGGGCAGACGAGCGAGGGGCTGGCCGAGGGCCTGTCGCAGCTCGCCGAGATGGTCGCCGACCATCTCGACAAGGCGGAGCGCGCCATCGCCGTGCTGCCGGCCCCCCTGCGCGCGGCGTTCGCGCCGGTGGCGCTGGTGCGCGCGCGGCAGCGCCGCCTCACGTTCGAAACACCGTTCCAGCATGGGGCGGACATGGCCGACTGGCAGAAGATCGGCCGCCTGCTGTGGTGGGCGCTGCGGGCCTAAGGCTCTGCGCGATCTGCCGCAGATGCCGCGAGGCTCAGGCCCAGGCGGCGATGTCCGCCAGCGCCCTGTCGCTCATCGCCTTGCGCCTGGCCATCGCCTTGTCCGGGCCGCGCCAGCGCGCCACGCCCTCGGGCCTGGTGACCGTCACCGGCGGCAGCAGCCCGAAATTGACGTTCATCGGCTGGAAGCTGCGCGGGCCGCTGTCGCCCTCCGCGGCGATGTGGCCGCCGAGGATATGGTCGAACAGCGCGCCCAGCGCCGTCGTCGGGGCCGGCGCGTCGAGCTGGGTGCCGCGGGTCTGCACGGCGGCCATGCGACCGGCGACGAGGCCGATGGCGGCACTCTCGACGTAGCCCTCGACGCCGGTGATCTGGCCGGCAAAGCGCAGCCGCGGGTCGGCCTTCAGCCGCAACTGGCGGTCGAGCACCCTGGGCGAGTTGAGGAAGGTGTTGTGGTGCAGCCCGCCGAGCCGGGCGAACTGGGCATTCTCGAGGCCGGGGATGAGCCGGAAGATTTCGGCCTGCCTGCGGTATTTGAGCTTGGTCTGGAAGCCGACCATGTTCCACAGCGTGCCCAGGGCATTGTCCTGCCGGAGCTGCACGATGGCATGGGGCTTCACCGACGGGTTGCGCGGGTTGGTGAGGCCGACGGGCTTCAGCGGCCCCCAGCGCAGCGTGTCGCGCCCGCGCTCGGCCATCACTTCCACCGGCAGGCAGCCGTCGAAATAGGGCACGTTCTCCCAGTGGTGGTAGACGTGCTTCTCGCCGGCCAGCAGCGCATCGACGAAATGGTTGTACTGGGCCTCGTCCATGGGACAGTTGAGATAGTCCGCGCCGGTGCCGCCCGGCCCCGGCTTGTCGTAGCGCGACTGCGCCCACACGATGTCCCTGTCGATGGACTCGCCGTGCACGATCGGGGCGATGGCGTCGAAGAAGGCGAGCTCGGCCTCGCCCGTCAGCGTCTGGATCGCCTCCGCCAGCGGGCGCGTCGTCAACGGGCCGGTGGCGACGATGACATTGGTCCACTCGGCCGGCGGCAACCCGGCGATCTCGCCGAATTCCACCGTTATGCGTGGATGGCTGCGCACCGCCTCGGTCACGGCGTCGGAGAAGGCGACCCGGTCGACCGCCAGGGCACCGCCGGCGGGCAGCCTGTGCCGGTCGGCCATGCGCATGATGAGGGAGCCGCAACGCCGCATCTCCTCGTGCAGCAGCCCCACGGCATTGTGCTCGTAATCGTCCGAGCGGAAGGAGTTGGAGCAGACGAGCTCGGCGAAGCCGCCGGTCAGATGGGCGGGCGTAAGCGTATCGGGCCGCATCTCGTGCAGCACGATGTCGGCGCCGGCCTCGGCGGCCTGCCAGGCGGCTTCGGATCCGGCGAGGCCGGCGCCGACGATATGAACGGGTTGCGATGACATGTCCGGCGTCCTAGCAAGGTGCCTTGACCCGCGCAACGCGAGAGGACGCCGCATGACACTCACGCTCTGGGGCCGACCGACCTCGGCCAATGTGCAGAAGGTGCGCTGGGCGCTGGCGGAACTCGACCAGCCCTACGAACATGTCCCGCTGGGCGGCCGGTTCGGCGGCAATCGCACGGCGGATTATCTGGCGCTGAATCCCAACGGGCTCGTACCGACCCTGCGCGACGGCCCGCTCGTCCTCTGGGAGAGCCATGCGATCCTGCGCTACCTCGCCGCCCGCTACGGGGCCGGCGCGCTCTGGCCAGAGGACGTGCAGGCGCGCGCGGCCGTCGACCAATGGACGGACTGGACCGCCACGACCTTCCAGCCGGCCTGGATCGACGTGTTCTGGGCCGTCGTACGCACGCCCGAGAGCAAGCGCGACGCGGCGCGGATCGCCCGCGCGATCGAGGCGACGGAGCAAGGATTCGCCATAATGGACGGACGGTTGGGACAAGTGCCGTTCCTGGGCGGCGAGACGCTGACCTATGCCGATCTGGCGGCGGGCGTCGCGATGTTCCGCTGGGAGACGATGCCGATCGAGCGGCGGGTGCATCCCCATGTCGCTGCCTGGCATCGGCGGCTGCAGGAGCGCCCGGCATTCCGCGCTGCGGTGGAAGTCGACTATGCCGAGCTTGCCGCGCGGGAAGCGTTCTGACGCCGCGAGACGTCGAAAAATCGAAGCTCTAGAAAACGAAACGCCCGCTACCCTGGTGGGAAGCGAGCGTTCGGTGTTTGGCCCTCTGTGTGCGCCCGAGGGCGTTACAGGGCGCGCGCATGTTCGCGGGCGATCTTCTGGATGTCGGAACGCGAAATGCCGAGATCGTTCAGCTGGCGGTTGTCGAGAGCGGCAAGCTCACGCACCGTCTGCTGGTAGGCCGTCCACTTCCGGAACGTCTGACGAATACCCATTGTGACTTTCTCCTTCTTTGTGACCGGGCTTCCGATCACCACGATGCACAGATAGGGCTATGCACTCCAAATGAGCAGGGGCCGTTTGCTCACAACTCGCGTGCAGAAAACGCATAGCTCGTTTCGCCGGCGTTCATCGGAGCTTAAGGAGGCGCGCGGCGGCGCCGTGTGCGTGCCGGCAGGCACGGAGCCGGCCGGGCCGTTTACACCCGTCGGTCGAAGAGCCCGGCGGTCATCTTTGCGAAGTCCGGGCCGCAAACGCCGAGCAGGTCAGCGTTTCGAGCGGTGGGGACCGTCGTCTTGCGCAGCGTCTGCGCCATGTCGACGAGGCGCCTCGTGCGCCATACGGCTCGGATGAACATCTTCCCCGCTCCCGTCTGGGGTTGGAAGGCGTCAGGAACATCGTCTGATTTGCCCGCCGATTCCATGGCGAGAAAAGCATCCGCGCCATGCGCAGCCCGCATGGCGTGGCCACGAAAGCGTCGCACTGCGCGAGTCCCGGCGCAAATGCATGGCTGATCCGTGGCGGATCGGCGGCTATTCCGCGGCCTGGCGCACGGTGCGCTTCCTGGCCGGGCGGCGATTCATCACGCTTTTGAGGAACTTGCCGGTATAACTACGCGGATTTTCGGCGATGTCCTCGGGCGTGCCGATGCCCACCACCTCGCCGCCGCCGTCGCCGCCCTCGGGCCCCATGTCGATGATCCAGTCCGCCGTCTTGATGACCTCGAGATTGTGCTCGATGACGACGACGGTGTTGCCGCTGTCGACAAGCTCGTGCAGCACCTCGAGCAGCTTGGCGATGTCGTGGAAATGGAGACCGGTCGTCGGCTCGTCCAGCATGTAGAGGGTGCGGCCGGTGGCGCGGCGGCTCAGTTCCTTGCTCAGCTTCACGCGCTGCGCCTCGCCGCCGGACAGCGTCGTCGCCGGCTGGCCGACCTTGACGTAGCCGAGACCGACCCGCTGCAGGGTTGCGAACTTCTCGCGGATCGAGGGCACGGCGGCGAAGAACTCCGTCGCCTCGTCGATGGTCATGTCGAGCACGTCGGCGATGGATTTGCCCTTGAACTGCACCTCCAGCGTCTCGCGATTGTAGCGCTTGCCCTTGCACACTTCGCAGGTGACATAGACGTCGGGCAGGAAATGCATCTCGATCTTGATGACGCCGTCGCCCTCGCATTTCTCGCAGCGCCCGCCCTTGACGTTGAACGAGAAGCGGCCCGGCCCGTAGCCACGCGCCTTGGCTTCCGGCAGGCCGGCGAACCACTCGCGCAGCGGCCCGAAGGCGCCGGTATAGGTCGCGGGGTTGGAGCGCGGCGTGCGCCCGATCGGCGACTGGTCGATGTCGATGATCTTGTCGAGGAATTCGAGCCCGCTCAAATGGGTGTGCGGCGCCGGGTTGACGCGGGCGCCGTTCAGCCGCCGCGCCATCGCCTGGTACATCGTGTCGATCATCAGCGTCGACTTGCCGCCGCCGGAGACGCCGGTGACGGCGACAAACAGGCCCAGCGGCACGTCGACCGCGACGTTCTTGAGGTTGTTGCCGGTGGCGCCGTCGAGGTGGATGCGCCGGCCCTTCATCGGCTGGCGCCGCTCGGGAGGCGTCGGGATCTGCAGCTTGCCGCTCAGATACTGCCCGGTGATGGAGTTGGGGTTGCGCAGGATGTCCTCGGGCGTGCCTTCGGCAACGACGTGGCCGCCATGCACGCCAGCGCCCGGGCCGATATCGACGACATGGTCGGCGGTGAGGATCGCGTCCTCGTCGTGCTCGACGACGATCACCGTGTTGCCGATGTCGCGCAGGCGGCGCAGCGTTTCGAGCAGGCGCTCATTGTCGCGCTGGTGCAGACCGATCGAGGGTTCGTCCAGCACGTAGAGCACGCCGGTGAGTCCCGAGCCGATCTGGCTGGCGAGGCGGATGCGCTGGCTCTCGCCGCCCGACAGCGAGCCGGAATTGCGGGCCAGTGTCAGATAGTCGAGGCCCACGTCATTGAGGAATCCCAGCCGCTCGCGGATTTCCTTGAACACGCGCTCGCCGATCTGGTTCTGCTGCTCGGTCAGCCGTGCCGGCAGGTCGCGGAACCACTCCGCCGCGGCGTGGATCGACATCTGCGAGACCTGGCCGACATGCAGCCCGTCGATCTTGACCGCCAGCGCCTCGGGCTTCAGCCGGTAGCCGGCGCAGGCGACGCACGGCGCCGAGGACATGTATTTCTCGATCTCCTCGCGCATGCCGGCGCTCTCGGTTTCCTTGTAGCGCCGCTCGAGATTGCCGATGACGCCCTCGAAGGGCTTCTTCGTCTTGTAGGTCCGCAGCCCGTCGTCATAGACGAAGGCGATCGGCGTCGAGCCGGTGCCGAACAGCACCGCCTTCTGCACGGGAGCAGGCAGATCCTCCCAGGCCGTGCCGGTCGAGGCGCCAAAATGCTTCACCACCGCCTGCAGCGTCTGCTGGTAGTAGGGC
>PJUF01000387.1_pt1 | contig 33372 bp, 39 predicted proteins | sample 1512191 | NCBI WGS metagenome assembly PJUF01 (sample SAMN08177673, study PRJNA422409) | Feces metagenome, whole genome shotgun sequencing project. | isolation source: Chicken feces (3) enriched on wood chips | host: Gallus gallus | place: USA: Madison | collected 2015-01-15 | reverse complement strand
GAGACGCGTCCGGCAGAGGCCTTTGCCCTGCGCAAAGGCGTGTGTCAGGACTTCGCCCATGTTATGATAGCGGCGCTGCGCGGTATCGGCATTCCGGCCGGTTACGTATCGGGCTTCCTGCGCACCAATCCGCCGCCTGGCAAACCACGGCTCGAAGGCGCAGACGCCATGCATGCCTGGGTCCGGGCCTGGTGCGGGCAGCATGTGGGCTGGGTTGAATTCGACCCCACCAACGCCATGATTGCCGGGCCGGACCACATTTCCATCGGCCATGGCCGCGACTATGCGGATATTTCCCCGATAGTGGGTGTACTGCGCACGCACGGGTCGCACGAAACCAAACAGTCAGTTGATGTCCTGCGGGTGGAATAGCCGACCCGGAACCAATTTTAGGCTCGCTCCGTTCTTGTGACACGCGGTCGACAGGCCGCCAGGAAAGACCCGGCGATCCGGGTTGCAGGAGATGACCATGAACCATGCTCACAACAGGTCCTTCGAAAAGCCAGTCCGCGCCGCGATGTGGGGCGAAGACATGCTGGACCATCAGCCCAAGTTTGCTGAAGTGGCCGTGGCTCTGGTCCCAGCCTCGCTGATCCTGGCGACCGCCGCCGCTCTGCTCGTCGTGTTGTTCTAAGGGTCGAAGACACGACGCGCCGTACCAGTTCAGGAGGGTTCCATGGGTACTATTCTTCTTATCATTCTCATTCTGCTGCTGATCGGCGCGCTGCCGACCTGGGGATATTCGCGTGGCTTTGGCTACTTCCCCTCGGGCATCCTTGGCGTCGTTCTCGTCGTCGTGCTGATCCTCGTCCTGATGGGCCGCATTTAGCGCCGGACAAATCCGAAACGGGCACGTCAGGTCCCTCTGGCTTCCATCCGATGGAACGTGCCCTGAAGCGGACCGACGGTCGCCCCCTAGGTCCGCGCCCTTAGTCCCGGTAGGCATCCGCCTGCCGGGACAAGTTTTTTGCGGGGGGCCAATGCGGAACTTAGCGCCCTAACCTGCGTTAATTTGGCAAATGCCAACAAGGAGCGTCCCATGGCTACCACCAGCGATATGGCCCCCAACCGCCGCAAGGCTGCTGCCGCAGGCAGCGCAGCTGCTTCCTCGGTCGAGGCCGGCGTTGCTAATCTGAAAGCCTCTGGCCGCGAGGCCGAGCTTGAAGCTCAGGTCGCGCAGCTGCAGTCCGACCTCAAGGCGATCACCGAGACTCTGGGCAAGCTGACCGGCGAGAAGGTCGGCGAGGCCAAGGCCATCGCGAAAACCGAAATGCGCCATCTCCAGGCCAAGGGCGAACAGCTGATCAGCGACGCTCAGGACCAGGCCGGCGAAGTCGAAAAGCAACTCAAGGACACGATCCGCGAAAAGCCGCTGACTGCCGTGGCCACGGCCGCCGGTATTGGCTTCATTTTCGCCCTTCTGACCCGGCACTGATCATGGGTCTGATTGCTCCGCTGGCGGCGCTACTGGGTTTTGAAGTCGAAGACCTGGTCGCGCGGGCCAAGGCCTCGGCACTAACCTATGGCCTGATCGGTGCATTCCTTGCTCTTGCTGTCGGCTTTTTGCTGGCAGCAGGCTATATGGTACTCGCCGATGCGGTCGGTCCCGTGGTGGCTGCCCTCATCATCGCCGGGGTCTTCCTCGTCCTTGCGCTGGCCGTCTATCTCGGCTCACTCATCGGCAAGGGGCGACGCCAGCGGGAAGTCGCCGAGCGTCGGCGCGCCAGCGAAACCGGCGCGTTTCTGACGACCGCCGCTCTGACGGCGCTCCCTCTGCTGACGCGGTCGCCGATGCTGTTGCGCCTGGGCCTGCCGGCAGCAGCTATTGCCGCTATCGCCCTCATGCGCGGCGACAAGGACGACTGACGACGTCTTCATCAAAAATATGCCACCTCGCTACCCGCGGGGTGGCAGCTCTGTTTCGGGCCGGATCACGGATAGCGCAAGCGGATGTATCTGCAGTGTCACCGCCGCGTCCAAATCGATCAACTCTCCGTCCAAGACTGCCTGCGAGCCGCGTTTGCGCTTGGGAAAGCGCAGGACGACGTCGCGCACTTCCGTCTCGCTGACGGCCGGATTGGCACGCCAGCGGCCAGTCATGACGTCGAATGCGAGGCTGACGAGTTCTCTCGAAGTCACTCTTTCAGCTACATAGACACCCAGCTTGCCTGAATTCAGGGTTTCGGCGACAGGTACCGGGCTATCGTCGAGGGGGTTGTTTGACACCGCAACCCCGGATGCCACGACCGTGCGGACACCCTTGGCCGTGTGCAATTCGACCTCAAAGTGCGGAGGGTTGACGGCGGCAGCCATGATGGCGCGCAGGCTGGCCAGCATTTTACCGATGCGGCTGCGATAGACCATGCCATCGCGAATACGCACGAGGCGGGCATGCACGCCCACGCCGAACTGATGCACGAACGGCCGGCCATTGGCCGTTGCAATGTCGATGCTCTCGACCTTTCCGCGCGCGATCGCGAGCAGGGCACGGTCCAGCTCGAGCGGCATATGCAGCGCACGCGCAAAGAGATTCATGGTGCCTGCGGGCAGCACTGCCAGCGGCTTGCCGCTCTTGAAGGCCATGGCCGCGGCCGTAGAAATAGTGCCGTCACCGCCGCCAGCCATGACAGCCTCGACATCTGCGTCCTGCGATGCCCGGCGCAACTCGGCTTCCACGGACTTTCCTGGCACGATCTTAGTATCGAGCGTATGACCTTCACGCGCAAAGACCGCCTCGGCGTCACGGGCGAACGCCTCGAGATCCATGGTTCTGAGCGTGCCGCCGTCCTTGTTGAGTATGGCCCGGATTTTCACGGCTGGTCGTCCTCCACGGGCAAACGCGCACCGCCGAGCTCCGGCAGGACGATCGTCACCTCTGTCCCGCCGCCTGCGGGCCGGTTGTATTGCGGCTCGCCGCCGAATTGTTCTGCCAGTTGCCGGATGATGACGGAACCGAGTCCCTGCTCTGTACCCTCCGAAGCCTCTGGCATTCCTACGCCATCGTCGCGCACCCGCAACAATGGCATGCCGGCCTCGTCCCGCGCTAGGGTAACAAAGATCTGGCCCTTTCGCTCCGCAGGAAACGCGTATTTGAGCGCATTTGTCACCAGTTCGCCCACAAGTATGCCGAGCGTCGTCGCGTCACGCGCACTGACCTCGATCGGCGCGAGGTCGCCCTGCAGCAAGATTCTGCCGCCGTCCGTCTGGGTCTCGGCGATATCCTCGAGCACGGCTGACAGGAATTCGTCGGCACTCGCGGTTTCGAGATCATCGCCCAGGCGTAGGCGGCGATGGGCCGACGCCACCGCATGGACACGCAGCCGGGCTGCTTCGAGGGCCGTGCGCACGTCCTCGGAATCGCTGCGCATCATCTGCAGCGCCAGCAGCGAAGATACGGTGGCAAGCGAATTGCCGATGCGGTGGTTGGTGTCCTGCAGCAGCGCCTCGACCCGCTGGCGTTCGCGCTCGGCATGCGCGCGCGCTTCCTGGATGTCCCGGGTGCGTTCGGCGACTTCCGCCTCGAGCGCTTCATTCTGGGTTACAAGGCCGCGCTGTCGCTGCGCCAGAACGCTGACTTGCTTTTGCGTCCGCATGAGAAGGGCATAGGCCAGAACGCCTGCAGCGATCAACGCTGCGATAAGCGCCGCGACAAGGCCCGTACGCGTCTGGTCGATTGCCTGGTTGCGGCTGGCCAGCTTCAGGTCTTCCTCGGCAATGAAGTCCTCAAGCGTCTTGGTGACCTCCGCCATCAGGCGAGCGCCCATGCCCGTTTCTGTCAGGGTCTGGGCCTCTTCGCTGCGTTGAGTGGCCGCCAGTTCGACAGTCCGGTTCATTTCGGCCAGCTTGTTTGAAATATCGCCGGTTATACTGATGACCCGAGCGCCCTGCCCCCGATCGTCTTCAGTCATGTCGAGAAGCGCCGCCACGCGCCGGTCGAGTCCGGAGACCGCGTCGCGATAGGGCTGCAGGAACTGTGGGTCCGCCGTCAGCAGATAGCCGCGCTGACTGGCTTCGGCTTGGCTGAGCGCATAGGTCAGCTCTCGCGCCGCATTGCGAACGGCGTATGTCTTAGTGATGTCATTGAGCTGACGATCTATGCCCTGCATCAGCATCAGGGCGGCAATGGCCGCGAGGCACAGTAAGCCGAGGGAAACCCACACGGCCAGACGTCTGGTCGCGCGGCGTGGGGGCCGTACGGCTTCGATATTTCGCGCGCTCTCGGTCACCACGCTCATGTCCTTTGCTCGTCCGATTTGAGCTCAAGATCACTTTTAGCAGTGCCTTTGGCCAGTGGCAGCATTGAGGCTCTCTCAGATCAGCGGACGCACATGCTCGCCCAGTCCGTCCCACCCTGCGACCCTGGCCAGTTCCACCGGGTCAAGCACTTCGCAGCCGCGGGCAAGCCAGCGGATTAGCCCGCGATTGGTAAGCTTGCGCAAGGTCTTGTTGGTATGAACGATGGAAAGGCCCAGCGTATCGGCCACATGCTGTTGCGTCAGTGGGATCAGCACATTGTCTGGCCCCATGCCCACGGACACCGCTCGTTCATGAAGGAAGGCCAGCAGGTAGGCGGCGCGCTCAAGCGCTGTACGCCTGCCGAGGCTCAACAGGTGATTGTCCAGCATACGCTCTTCGCGCGAGGCCAGCCATGTCACGTCAAATCCAAGGCCCGGATGGTTCTGGAACAGCTCGTCGAGACGGTCGCGCTGGAACATGCAGAGGATCAGAGGCGACAGCGCTTCGACCGAATGCTCCATTTCCCCGATGACCGACCCCTGCAAGCCAACAAGGTCGCCTGGCAGGAGATAGTTGAGGATCTGACGGCGGCCATCGTCGAGAGTCTTGAACCGGAAAGCCCAACCCGAGAGCACCGTGAACAGCTGTTCACTATGGGTGCCTTCGGACAGCACGACGTCACCGGCAAAGGCGGTCACCTCGCCGATCTTGAAGCTTGATACGAATTTGAGTTCGGCCGGCGTGAAGTCCCGGAACGTCGGCAGCACACGCAATGGACACTGTTCGCAGGGCACCCTGCGCCCTGTGGTGACAAGGACGAGACTCACTGAGATTTCCTGACGCTTTGGAAGTCGCACCACCAACGTCCGGAGCCCTTACCGCGTTCCATATGTCAAAGTTAAATGACACCAGCGACGTCAGGCCCCATCAAGCGTTCTCATTAGTAGAAAGCCCGCCCATGCTCGCCGGCCTTACGGTTCTCGTTGTCGAGACCGAGTTCATCATCGCTCTGAGCATTCAAGGCATACTAGAGGGCCTGGGGGCTACCGACGTCGTGCTGGCGGGGAGCGCCGCCGACGCCACTGCGAAGGCACATCAGTGGTCCGGTGCGGCCATGGCCATTGTTGAAGTCGAAACATCCCGGCCGCATTTGATCGACCTGGCGCAGCAAATATCCCAAAGCGGCATTCCAGTTCTAGGCATCAGCGCAGATTCGCGCATGGCAATGGGGGTACCCGCTTTGCCAGGCACCCCCATCGTCGTAAAACCGCTTCCGGATGAGGAACTCGTTGCCGCGATCCTCGATAGGCTCGGTCAGAACCCGTTGCCGGACGTGACCTGAGCCGATACGGCGTCCGGACCATAATCGGACTCGCCACTGATCTTGAGCAGTTCCGTCAACCGCGTGCGCGCGCGGCTCACCCGGCTTTTCATTGTTCCCACCGCGCATTCGCAGATGGCCGCAGCTTCCTCATAGGAAAACCCCGAGGCCCCGATCAGGATGATCGCTTCGCGCTGATCGTCTGGAAGCTTGGAAAGCGCCGCCTTGAAATCCTCGAGGTCCATGGATCCGTATTGTGACGGGTGCACGGCCAGGCGCTCGGTAAAGACGCCATCGCTATCCTGCACTTCACGGCCGCGTTTGCGCATCTGGCTGTAGAATTCATTGCGCAGGATCGTGAACAACCAGGCCTTGATATTGGTGCCCATCTCGAAGCTGGACTGCTTGGCCCAGGCCTTCATGACGGTGTCCTGAACAAGATCGTCTGCCTTGTCGTGCTTGCCGGTCAGGGACACGGCGAAAGCCCTCAGGCTGGGCAGGGTCGCGAGCATCTCGCGCTTGAACGAAGTTCCCTCTGCGCCCATGAAGTCACTCCCCTTCCCGGCGAGGTGACTTGCCGCTTTGGGCCTGTTCGGCATTGTCCAGCTTTTCGAGAAGATCGAGCAGTTGGTCCGGAACCCCTTCGTCCTGGACAGCGCCATAGAGCGCGCGCAAACGCGAGCCGATGTCCGTCGTCGGACCCAGCCCATCATCCGCCCGCCCCGCCTGCATGCGCACACGTTGCTGCGTCACCAGATTATCCTTCTTCATACTGCTTTCGACCGATCAGCCTTGGTAGCTAGCTTGTTCTGAACTCAAAATGCGTGAAAAAAAGAAAAGTTCCAGCCTCAGGGAACTTTTCTGAATTAAGGGCGTTTTCGGCCCTTGTGAGGTTCTGAACCACAAGCGTCACCTGGGAGTCTTCTTCAATGTCATTGTCCACGCGGATCGCCCCGCATCTGCCGTACCTGCGCCGTTTTTCGCGGGCTGTTACAGGATCGCAGACTTCGGGCGATGCCTATGTCGCCGCAACCCTTGAAGCTCTGATTGCCGACATATCGCTGTTCCCCGAAGCGTCCAGCGACAGGATTTCGCTCTACAAACTTTTTTCCGCCCTTTTTTCGTCTTCAGCCGTGACGATCCCGCAGCCCACTTCCAGCTTTGCATGGGAACAGCGCGCCGCGGCTAACCTGGCCAACCTTGCACCTCTGCCGCGTCAGGCTTTCCTGCTTGTCGCAGTGGAGGGTTTCACGCATGCGCAGGCAGCAGAAATCCTGGGCATCAGCGACAGCGAATTCGCTGAACTCCTCGATGAAGCCTCCTCCGACATTTCTCGCCAGGTTGCGACCGAAATCATGATCATCGAGGACGAACCTCTGATCGCGATGGATATCGAACAGATGGTGGAGAGCCTGGGTCATAAGGTTGTCAGCATCGCCCGCACGCATAAGGAAGCAGTGACACTGTTCAACCAAACACAGCCCCGGATGATCCTTGCCGACATCCAGCTGGCCGATGGCAGTTCCGGCATTGATGCCGTGAACGACATTCTCAACACTCACGCTGTGCCGGTGATTTTCATCACTGCCTTCCCTGAGCGCCTGCTAACCGGCGAACGCCCAGAGCCGACGTTCCTCGTCACTAAGCCATTCAACCCCGAAATGGTGAAGGCGCTGATCAGCCAGGCACTATTCTTCGACGAAGGCTCGCGCGCCGCGGCCTAGACTCAAGATAGAATTTTTACGAAAGGGCCAGCATCTGCTGGCCCTTTTTGCGTGACCCTGGAACTGGTCGAGCGCCGCAGACGTTGATGTGCCAAATTCAACATGGAGTTTTGCCATGCTTTACTATGCACTTGTCTTTCTCGTCATCGCCTTGATCGCTGGCGTTCTGGGCTTTGGCGGCATCGCCGGCGCATCCGCCGGTATTGCACAGATCCTGTTCTTCCTCTTCTTGGCCTTCCTGGTCATTTCGTTGGTTGTGGGACTGTTCCGCAGGACCTGATTGAAGAACTCTTATCGTAAAAGGCGGCGCTTCATGCGCCGCTTTTTTCATGTTCCAGGGAAGAGTTCGGCAGTACGGCCCGTGGCACTATAAGCCAACAACCCTATCCATTCGCGGATCGCCACGGTGGCGGTTTCCAGATTTTGGTTTGGATTGGCGAGATCGATCTCAAACCCTTGATTGCCGGCGCTGCGATAATCCGTGGGCCAGGGAACGACATCGATGCCCTCCTTGCGAAAGATGCCGACCGAGCGCGGCATGTGGAACGCTGAGGTCACGAGAAGTATCTCCCCGTCGCCCGCGCTGAGCGCCTCACGGGTAAAGCTGGCGTTTTCCGCGGTGTTCATGGATTCCCCTTCAAGCACCAATCGGTTCTCGTCCACGCCAAAACTGACGAAGAAACGACGCATGGTCTCGGCCTCGCTCTCGGTCTCAGCCATGAGGAAGCCGCCTCCACCACTCAGCACGATGCGCGCTTGCGGATAGCGCTGCGCCAGCCACAAGGTTGCGGCTAGGCGGTCTCCTGCCTGGTTGAGTTCGGTCACCTGCCGCGCCGTACTGGGGCGTGCCATGGTCGCACCGCCCAACAGTACGATGGCGCGGACGTTGTCCGGTGGTGTCTGCGGCGGCGCAAAACGGTTTTCAAGCGGCTGGATCAGCACATAACCGAGGCTGGTGAACCCCACCATAAATTGCACGATGCCGGCAAGCGAGAGCGCCAGGACTGCCGTGCGTCGCTTTTGCCAAATTGTCAGTCCAAGACCTGCCAGCAAAAGCAACAGCACCAAGCTGGTCGGCTGCGCGACCAGCCAGAAGGCTTTCGAAGCTGCAAAGAACATGCGGAATCCTTGGTTCGGGCGGCGGGCAAAACGCGCTTTTTCGCTTGCTATCTCACTCGCTTCTGGTTTTCTACCAAACGGTCAAGATTGCCAGGAGAAATAGGCAGTCGCCGGTCAGGATGGCGCCCCACAAGGGTCAAAGGTGAGCATGAAGCATGTTGAACCCGCTCTCGCGGGGGCATCGGCGGTCGTTGAACTGCGCGACCTACACAAGTCCTTCGGCGCGCTCGAGGTGCTCAAGGGCATCTCCTTCATCGCGCGGGAAGGACAGGTTGTTTCCCTCATCGGCTCATCCGGTTCCGGCAAGTCCACCCTGCTGCGTTGCATCAATATGCTCGAGGTGCCCGATCGGGGCGAAGTGCTGATCGATGGCGAGGCCATTCGGCTCAAGGGCGAGGGCCCGACCCGCCGCATCGGCGATGAACAGCAGATCCGGCGCATCCGGTCGGAACTGGGCATGGTGTTCCAGTCCTTCAATCTCTGGGCCCACATGACGGTTCTTGAGAACGTCATGGAAGCGCCGTTGATCGTGCAGAAGCGCGCGCGGCCCGAAGTCGAGGCCGAGGCGCGCGCCATGCTGGACAAGGTGGGGATCGGTGCCAAGGCCGACGCCTATCCCGCCCAGCTTTCGGGCGGCCAGCAGCAGCGCGCGGCCATCGCGCGCGCACTCTGCATCAACCCGCGCGTCATGCTGTTCGACGAACCCACATCGGCACTCGATCCCGAACTGGAGGTCGAGGTGCTGCGGGTGATCAAGCTTCTTGCAGACGAGGGACGGACCATGGTGCTCGTCACCCATGACATGGAGTTTGCTCGCTCGGTTTCTGACCGCGTCATTTTCCTCCACCAGGGCCTGATCGAGGAAGAGGGATCCCCCGAAGATGTCTTCGGCGCAACCAAGTCCGCCCGCCTCAAGCAATTCCTCAACGCCGCCAGCCATGCCTGACGGCCTGGAACGACCCGGAATGCCGGGCGAATTCGCGAACGAACTCAAACGGAGAACGACCATGAAGAAGATGATGCTGGCAGCCGCAGCCGTTCTGGCTCTCGGCACCCCGGCAATGGCCCAGGAAACGGTGCGCATCGCCACCGAAGGCGCCTATGCCCCGTGGAATTTCCTCAACGATGCCGGCGCCCCCGCTGGGTTCGAGATCGACCTCGGCAACGCTATCTGCGAGACCGCCGGCCTCACCTGCGAATGGATCATCAACGACTGGGACTCCATCATCCCGAACCTGCTCGCCGGCAACTACGACCTGATCATGGCCGGCATGTCGATAACCGACGAACGTCTTGAGACCATCGATTTCAGCCAGAATTACTTCCCGCCCGATCCGTCCAAGTTCGTGGCAGTAAAGGGTGACGGCATCGACCCCAGCAACCTCTCCGGCGCCCGCGTGGGCGTTCAGGGCGGCACGATCCAGGCCGCCTATGCAGAAGAAAACTTGGGCTCGAACAACACCGTCGTCACCTTCACCACTGCCGACCAGGCAATGGCCGACCTGATGGCCGGCAATCTGGACACTATCCTGGCCGACGGCGCCTATCTCGAACCGATCGTGGCCATTGAGGGTACCCCGATCGAATTCGTCGGCGAGGACGTCATGATCGGCAACGGTGTGGGCGCGGGCCTGCGCAAGGACGACGCCGAACTCAAAGCCAAGGTCGATGACGCCCTGACCGCGCTCAAGGCCGACGGCACCGTCGACAAGCTGATCGCCCAGTGGTTCGAAGGTCGCGGCCCTTACTTCGCCGAGTAACCGGCACGACAAACCTGCCCTTCCCGCCAGCGGGAAGGGCCTCCAAAAAGTAGGGCGGCATGGTCGAAGATATTGCCTTCTGGGTCGGCTACCTCACCAATGGCAAGCACCTGACCTGGTATGCCAGCTTCCAGTTCACCATTTACGCGGCCCTGCTGGGCGGCGCGCTCGCGGTCATCTTCGGCCTCGCCGGTGCGACCGCCAAGAATTCGCGTTTCCTGCCTTTCCGCGCTATAGGATGGTTCTATTCTTCCATCGTGCGCGGCGTGCCCGACGTCCTGTTCTTCCTGTTTTTTCCGCTGGCCTTCGAGCAGGGCGTGGAATGGCTGGTCGCCACTCAAATCTGCAGCCCTGACATGATCGCCGCGCAGACAGCGCCCTGGCCACCCTGCCGCGAAGCGAACTGGTTTCTGAGCACCACCGAGTATCTGCTCCTGGCCAGCGTTTCTCTCGGCATCGTCTATGGCGCCTTCGCCTCAAACGTTATCCACGGCGCTCTGCAGGCCGTGCCCGCGGGACAGCTCGAAGCAGCCCGCGCTTACGGCATGTCCGAAAGCCAGGTGCTGTGGCGCGTCCATATCCGCCAGATGTGGGTTTATGCCCTGCCCGGCCTTTCAAACGTCTGGATGCTGATCATCAAGGCGACTTCGCTTCTGTCGCTGCTGCAGATCGCCGATATCGTGCTTTGGGCCGATCGCCTTGGCGCGCCCAATTTCCTGCCCAGCGTCGGGTTGGTCCACGATGACTGGCGCTGGCGCTATTATCTCGTGCTCTTCATTTTCTACATCCTTGTCACCTGGCTCTCGGAGAAGGGTTTCGATGCCCTGATGAAGCGTGCCGGCCGCGGCATTTTGAGCGAGGCGCGGGGCTGATGCAGGGCTTTTTCAACGACCTGGCCATTATGGGCCCGGCGGTATTGTTTAACATCTACTTTGCCGCGGCCTCTATCCCTATCGGCTTCGCGCTCGCTGTCTTCCTGGCGCTCGGCAAGGCCTCGAGCAATCCCATCATCAACCGTATGTCGCGCGGCTATATCTACGCCTTTCGAGGCTCGCCGCTCTTCATCCAGTTTTTCATGTTCTATTCGCTGGCGCTGTCGCTCAACATCACGTTGTGGAAGCCGCTCGGTTGGTCCGGATTGGTGCTCCACCCCCTCTTCATGGGCCCTCTGGTGCTGATCCTCAACACCGCCGCCTATACCGCAGAGATCTTTTACGGCGCGCTCCGGGCGGTGCCGCGCGGAGCAGTTGAAGCCGCGCGCGCGTATGGCATGAGCCGCTCCCAGCAGTTCCGCCGCGTCGTCTGGCCCAACCTCATCCGGCTTGCCTGGCCCGCATACACCAATGAGGTAGTGTTCCTTTTCCACGCGACCGCCATCGTCTATTTCGCGCTGCCTGTCTTGAGCGGCCAGGGTGAGCTGATGATCACCGCGAAGGGCCTCTTTGAGCGCGACTACAATGCATTCCTGCATTTTTCGGTCGCCGCGCTCTACTTCCTGCTTGTATCCCTGGTGGTATTCTTCCTTTTCGGCCTCGTCTACCAACGGCTGATGCGCCACCTTCCCGCGCAGCCCCGGCTGCGCTTCGCACCCAAATGGCTACGCTGATACCATGACCTTCCAGCAGCACTCACTCGCGCTGGCCGGGGACGCTCCCGGCCAATCAACCACGCTTTACTGGTACACCGCCGGTCCGCAAGATTCGGATGTAAAGGTTCACCTGCAAGCCGCCCTCCATGCCGACGAACAGCCCGGCACCATGGCCCTGCATCACCTGCTGCCGATGTTGCGGGACGCCGATGCACAAGGCAACCTCAGGGCGCGGTTTGTGGTCTACCCCTCAGTCAATCCGCTCGGGCTCGGAACGCGCGTACTGCGCCGCCATATCGGCCGCTATGACCTCGAGACCGGCATCAATTTCAACCGTCGCTGGCCGGACCTTTATGTCCAGGTCGCAGAGGCCCTTACCGGCCAACTGACGGACGATCCGAAGGCCAATGTCCGTGCAATCCGCCAGGCCGTTGGAGCTTGGCTTGAACAGCAGCAGCCGACCACGGCCGCCCAGCGCCTGCGTCTTCACATCCTCAAATCCGCCCATGACGCCGACATCGTGCTCGACCTTCATTGCGATGACGAAAGCCTCAAACACATTTTCACATCGCCAGATCTGATGCCGGGTCTCCAGGACCTGGCCGACCGCATGCAGGTCGCGGCGACGTTGACGGCGGAGGACAGCGGCGGCGGCTCCTTCGACGAGGTGCTCCCCAACCTCTTCCGCAAGGCCGCAAGGGCCAATCCGGGCTTTCCGATACCCATGGCCGCTGAAACGGCGACGCTCGAATATCGCGGCCAGGCCGATACCCATGACGCAATCGGTCGCGAAGACGCACAGGGTCTTTACGACTTTTTTGCTGGACGGGGGCTGATTGAGGCAACACCGGCCCCACCAATACCTGCCCCTTCGCCCACCCCCTTCGAGGCCACAGAAGTGCTGCGCGCCGATCGGCCGGGACTTCTTGCCTATCATGTCGCGCTGGGCGACCGCGTCCGGAAGGGTGATGTCGTGGCAGACATCATCGCCATGGACGGCCGTGATGCGTTTCTTGCTCGAACCCCCCTGCGGGCCGGCACCGACGGCATCATTCTCTCACGGGCGACGGCAAAATATGTCGTGACGGGGTCCTCGGTGGCCAAGATCGTCGGCGAGGACATTCTTCCGGCGCGTGCCGGTGGCTACCTGCTCGAAGATTGAACTAGCCGGCCAGCGCACGCAACGGCTCGCGCGGCTGGCAGGCAAAGCAAGTCTCAGACCCGTGCAAGACCCCATTCGGCGTGGTCCAAAGCCGTCATCACGCCGCGCAGTTCTGCCAGACCCTTCATACGGCCGATCGTCGGATACCCCGGCTGCGAGCGGCGATTGAGATCATCGAGGATGTCCTGGCCATGGTCCGGGCGCATCGGGATTTCCCAATCCGCGCGGCCCTCGGCCTTGCGACGGCGTTCCTCGGTGAGAATGGCGGCGATGACGGCGACCATATCGGTGTCACCGGCCAGGTGCTCCGCCTCATAAAAGGAGCCGACGACATCGTCGGCGTCGCGTTTGACATTGCGCAGATGCAGGAAATGCACCTTTGCGGCGAATTGCCTGAACATGGCTGGCAGATCGTTGTCCGGCCGCGCACCTAGAGAGCCAGTGCAAAAAGTCATGCCATTGGCCGGACTGTCGACCGCACCGAGAATATACTTGTAGTCTTCAGCCGTTGACATGATGCGCGGCAGGCCCAGCAGAGCGAATGGCGGATCGTCAGGGTGGCAGCAGAGGCGCATGCCGAGCTCCTCGGCAACCGGAACGACCTCTTCGAGGAAGTCGACGAAGTGCTGGCGCAGCTGATCCCGGCTGATGGCGCCATATTCGTCGAGATGTGCCTGCACATCGGTCAGCGACATGGACTCAGTCGAGCCTGGCAGGCCCATGGTGACATTGCGCGAGAGCTGCTTCTGATCGTCCTCGCTCATCGCCTCGAAGCGGCGACCGGCCTCATCGGCGATCGCATTTGTGAAATCGGCCGCAGCGCCGGGGCGCTTGAGAATATGTATGTCGAATGCGGCAAAGTCATTGATGTCGAAGCGCATGCACGAGCCGCCATTGGCGACGGTCCAGCGCAGGTCGGTGCGGGTCCAGTCCAGCACCGGCATGAAATTGTAGCAGATGGTTTCGATGCCGCTTTCGGCCAGCTGGCGCATCGACACCTTGTAATTGGCGATGTGCTCCCGCCAGTCACCCTTTTGCTTCTTGATGTCCTCGCTCACGGGCAGACTTTCGACCACATCCCAGGTGAGACCCGAAGCCGCCCCATTCTTGCGCGTCGCAATTTCCTCGTGTCGCCGCGCAATTTCTTCGGGTGTCCATACAGCGCCGTTGGGAACATGATGCAGCGCGCTGACGACGCCGACAGCGCCGGCCTGGGTGATATCGTCGATACTGGTCAGGTCCTTGGGGCCAAACCACCGCCATGTCTGTCGCACAGCCAAACTCCACGCTTGTATGGAAGTTCAATGCCATAAGTCGCAATGGCTAGAAAGGCCTATTCGTTGGCAAGAGCCAGCAGCGTGTTGACATGACACGGCGTCCCGGCCGCGCACCAGCAGGCCAGGTTCTTGCCACCCAGTTCCGCCCTGATGCGGGTGCGATCCGGAGCCGGTCGCGAGGCTTCGAGTTCGCCCTGGAGCCAGCGCCGGTGACGCGCAACCGCTTCTGCCTGGGCCGCTGCCTTGTCAAGGCCGGTTTCGGCCATCACCGAGTCGATAGAAAAGGGATTGCCCCAGGGACCAGGGCGGGCCACCGACTGCGCGGGCAGGCCGTTAAGCGCGTAGGAGACGGCTTGCAGGTCGAAACCAGCGCGCCGCGACAGGACGATGCGGGATGGCATCATTTGCGCATATCCCTGTCATAGACGAACCTCGGCATTTCCCATTTCAGCACCAGTGCCGCGGTGCGCAGAGCGAAGCCCAGCGCGATGGATGCGATGACCATAAGATCGATCGGCAACCCCGCGGAAAACCCCAGGAAATAGACGATGCCGGTGATCATCGAGACCGTGGCGTAAAGTTCGCCCTGGAAGATCAGCGGCACGTCGTTGCAGAGCACGTCGCGCAAGATGCCCCCGGCTGTTCCGGTGACCATGCCGGCAACGATGACGATGATCGGATGCACGCCCGCCTCGATGCCGATATTGCAGCCGATGACGGTGAAGACCACAAGGCCCAGGGCATCGAGCAGAAGAAATGGCCATTTCAGCCGGTCCACCAGCCGGGCCAGCGGGATGGTAAGAAGCGCTGCGCCGCAGACGAGCAACAGCAGGTATGGGTTCTCCACCCAGACCAGCGGATAGTGGTCGAGCAGGATATCGCGCAGGGTTCCGCCGCCCAGCGCGGTGACGCAGGCGATGAGGCAGACGCCGAACCAGTCCATATTGCGGCGGCCGGCCGCCAGCGCCGCCGTCATCGCTTCGACGGTGATCGCGACGTAGAAGGCAATGATCAGCATGTCAATCTCCGGGCGGCCAAGACACATGCCAGCATGTGCCGGGGCGCGGCACTTGGCGCAAGGGGTTACTCAACTCGACGCCGATAGTGTGAGCCATTTTGGCAATGGCAGAATCCCGAAGTGAAAATCGGATTGCCATTTTGTCAGAATGCACGCAGCCTTCGGATGGGGAGTGCGAGGGACACGATGCGAAAGCCACAGTCTGTACGGAGCCTGGAAGATCTCGGGCGAGTTCGGTTGAGCGACAGCTTTTTCATGCGCGATTTCCTCTATTCAGAAATCGCGGCAATGAACGGGTTCGAGAACCTGCCGGACGACCCTGCCTTGGCAATTGCGACCGGTACTCGGCTTTGCGAAGAATTGCTCGAGCCGCTGCAGCACAAGTTCGGCCGGGTGTCGATCCGTTCAGCCTATAGGTCGCCGGAGGTGAACGGGTTCGGCAATGCCAATGGGCTCAACTGCGCAGCCAATGAAAAGAACTATGCCGGTCATATCTGGGATCGGAGGGACGCCGAAGGCCGTAGCGGCGCCACGGCCTGTATCGTCGTCAATCGCTTCATCCCATACTATGAACAGACCGGTGATTGGGAGGCCATGGCCTGGTGGGTGCATGATCACCTCCCCTATCACGACATGGAATTCTTTCCCCGCTATGCCGCCTTCAACCTCACCTGGCGCGACGCACCGGTGCGTCGGATCTACAGCATGATCCCACCTCGGCGGGGTTGGCTGACCAAGCCGGATCGACCCAACTGGGCAGGTTCGCATGAGAGCGCCTATGCAGCGCTGCTCGATGCGGTGACTTAGAGGAAATCAGCCCGATGCGGCGTGAAGACGTCTATCAGGCGCCCTTTTTCGAGCGCCACGACACCATGCATGAGGCCTGACGGGACGATAAAGCTGCCGCCTTCTTCGACCACTTCGGTCCTGCCGTCGATGGTCACTTCAAAGCGGCCCTCGGCCACGTAACTGACCTGGATATGCGGGTGATTGTGCAGCGCCCCGACTGCGCCTTTCTCGAAGCCGAATTCGACCTGCATCAGCTCGGGCGTGTGGATCAATACCCGCCGCGTATTGCCGGGCGCCAGTTCGGTCCATTCCGTGTCACCGGGCTGGGCGAAGAATTTCTGTTCGGTCATGATTACCTCGCGAGCCAGCCGCCATCCACCGGGATGACGGCGCCGTGCATGTAGTTAGAGGCGGGCGCCAGAAGGAAGACGGCTGCATCGCCGATGTCGGAGGGAACGCCCCAGCGTCCGGCAGGAATTCGGCCAAGAATGGCAGCCGAACGGTCCGGATCGTTGCGCAGCGCCTCGGTATTGTTGGTCTCGATATAGCCGGGCGCGACCGCGTTGACGTTGATGCCCTTGGCCGCCCATTCATTGGCGAGGAGGCGCGTAATACCAAGAACGCCGCTCTTGGATGCAGTGTAGCTGGCGACACGAATGCCGCCCTGAAAGCTCAGCATCGAGGCGATGTTGACAACCCGCGCCGAGCGCCCGGCCTCGATCGCCTTCCTGCCGATCGACTGGCAGAGGAAGAACATGGTTTTCAGGTTGACGTCCATGACGCTGTCCCAGTCCTCCTCGGTGAAGTCAACGGCATCGACGCGCTTGATGATGCCGGCATTATTGACCAGCCCGTCGATGGGGCCATGCTGGTTCCAGGCTTTGTCGAAGACGCTCTGGGCGGCGCTGACTGAGGACAGGTCGGCGCGCAACTCGACGAAGTCGGCACCCTGCCCGGCCATCAACGAAGCGGTTTCCTCCATGGAGGAGCGCCCGACCCCGATGACCTTGCCGCCGGCGCGGCCGATGGACAGGGCAATGCCCTGCCCGATGCCGGTATTGGCTCCGGTGACCAGCACCGTCTTGCCCGAAAGGGAGAAAGCGCCCAAGTCCATCAGCGCAGGTCCTGCATTTCGACCTTCTCGACATCGGTATAGTCGACATTGTCGCCGGCCATGGCCCAGATGAAGGTATAAGCGCCTGTTCCGGCACCGCAGTGGATCGACCATGGCGGAGAAAGGATGGCCTGCTCGTTGCGCACGATCAGATGGCGGCTCTCATCCGGTTCGCCCATGAGATGCACGACGAAGGCATCGGGCTTGAGATCGAAATAGAGATAGGCTTCTATGCGCCGGTCGTGGACGTGAGCCGGCATGGTGTTCCATACCGAACCTGGCGCGAACTGCGTGAGCCCGACCACGAGCTGGCAGGTTCTGACGCTATCGGCATTCACATACTGGAAGATCGAGCGCTCGTTTGCGGTCTCGTTGCTGCCCAGATCAAGCCGCTTGGCGCCCGCCTGCTGCAACAGGGTCGTTGGGTGGCTGGCATGGGCGGGCGCGCTCAGAAGGTAGTATTTTGCACCCTCGCCGGCGAAACGCACGTCCTGCGCTCCCATGCCGATATAGAGCATGTCGCGTGGACCTACGGCATGGTCGGTGCCGTCCACCGCGATCGTCCCCGCCTCCCCGATATTGACCGCGATCAGTTCACGCCGGTCGAGAAAGGCGGCGGTGCCGGTGGGCTTGATGGCCTCGAGCGCCAGAGCCCCACCCTGCGGCATGGCGCCACCAACGGCCATGCGGTCGTAGTGCGTGTAAGTCCAGCGCACCTGGCCCGCGGCAAACAGATCGTCAATAAGGAAATTGTCCCGCAACTCATCCGTGCCCATGGCCGCTGCGGTGCTGGGGTCGATGGCGAAACGGATGTCGAAGTCGGTGGTCATGTTCAGTCCTGGTTAGTATGGCTCTGTTCGGCCAGGCGGCCGCGATAGCGGTCCTGACTGCGGGATAGATGCTCGCGCATGGCTTCGCGGGCGCCGTCGGCATCGCGCGCCGAAACGGCCTGGAGGATACGGCGGTGCTCTTCATGCAGGCCGACCTGATATTCGTAGGTCAGCACGCTTTCCGTGCCCCAGGGGGAAGCGACATCGCAGGGAATGGTCCGGCTCCCCAAAGCATCGAGCACCTCGAGGTAGAACGGATTATTGGTCGCTGCCGCTATAGCCCGATGGAAGGCGAAGTCGGTCTTGCCGGTCGGCGTTCCGGCTGCGAGCAGCCGGCCGAACTCGTTCCAGGCCTCCTGAATCGCGGCCACCTGACTGGTGCTGTGCCGTTGCGCGGCAAGCCCGGCCGACTCGATTTCGATGCCCATGCGCACTTCGAGCACATTGAGCGCCACCGAAATCTTGTTGGACCGCTCTCCCGCTATGGCGCTGAACGCCGATGTCGGCTGTGCCATGACGAAGACGCCCGCACCCTGTCGAGGCTGCACCATGCCGTCGGCCGCCAGGGCCGCGATGGCTTCGCGCACGACAGTCCGGCTTACCCCGAAATGGAGGGTCAGCTGGCTTTCCGTCGGCAGCTTTTCGCCGGGCCCGAACTCGCCCGCACCGATGCGCTTGCGCAGCGCATCGACGACCAGTTCGGCGAGTTTGGGCTTTCGGGCCGGCGGAGAGACATCGACAAGGCTCATCACATCACCGGAACAGGCTCGGCAGCCAGAGCGAGAGCGCCGGTATATAAGTCACGAGCCCGAGCACGATGAGACCGGCCAGGTAGAAGGGCCAGACGCTCCTCATCGCGGTCCAGATCGATATCTTGCCCACCGCGGCGGCCACGAACTGCACCGGTCCCAGCGGCGGCGTATTGAGGCCGATACCGAGATTGAGGATCATGATCACGCCGAAATGCACTGGATCCACGCCGAACTTCTGCACCATCGGCAGGAAGATAGGCGTGGTAATGATGATCAGCGGTCCCATGTCCATGAATGTGCCGAGCAGCAGCAGCATGACGTTGATCAGCAAGAGCACCATGAGCGGATCAGTGGTGAGGTTGGCGATCATGTCGGTGAGGATAGGCGCCACGCGCAGATAGGCCATTAGCCAGCCAAAAGACGCGGCTGCGCCAATAATAAACAGGACCATCGAGGTTGTTCGCACAGCACCTAGGACCGAATGCACGAACTCACTCCAGCTCAACGAGCGATAGACCAGGAGGGTCACGAGAAGCGCGTATATGACCGCGATGCAGGAGCTTTCGGTGGCGGTGAAGATGCCTGAGCGCACGCCGCCAAAGATGATGACGATCAGCATCAGACCCGGGATCGAGACCAGCAGGTACTGGAAAGCCCTGGCAAATCCGGGAAACGGCTCCGTCGGATAGCCGCGCTTCACCGCCACGATATACGCCGTGATGCTGAGCGCCAGGGCGAGCAAGAGGCCGGGAATGATGCCGGCGGTGAAAAGATCCGCGATCGAGATACGGCCGCCACCGGACAGCGAATAGATGATCATGTTGTGGCTGGGCGGCAGCAGCAGCGCGATAAGCGCAGCCATCGAAGTGACGTTGACGGCATAGTCGGCGCCATAGCCGCGCGCCTTCATTTGCGGAATCATGATCCCGCCAACAGCAGCCGCCTCGGCTACGGCGGAGCCGGAAATGCCGCCAAACAGGGTAGAAGCGGCGACATTGACCTGGCCCAACCCGCCGCGAACATGCCCGATCAACGCACCTGCAAAAGAGATGATCCGAGCTGCGATCCCACCGCGCATCATCAGATCGCCGGCGAAAATGAAGAACGGGATGGCCAGCAGCGTGAAACCGGAGAGGCCCGAGTTGAGCTGCTGGAACACCACCATGGCCGGGCGGCCCAGGTAAACGATGGTGGCAAAGCTGGCGATGCCGAGGCAGAAGGCGATGGGCGTACCCACCATCATGAGGGCGGTGAATACCCCAAAGAGAATCCAGTATTCCATGGTGATCAGGCCTCGGTCACGAGTTCGGCAGCCGGCTCATCGATCGGCTCACCGGCAAGGCGCAGCAGGATGCGCTCAAGGGCGTAAAGGCACATGAGGAAGCCGGAAATAACAATGGGAAGGTAGGTCATGGTCTGCGGTACATGCAGGACCGGGATGATCACCGTCCAGCCGCGGATGGCAAGGGTACCGCCGTAATAGACCATGCCGGCCGAGAAGGCGAAGACGGCCAGGTCGCTGACGGTGCGCAGGGTAGCTTTTGCCCCCTTGGGCAGCACATAGATCAGGACATCGAAACCCATGTGAAAATTTTCGCGAACGCCGACCGCGGCGCCCAGGAAGATGAACCAGCTCATGAGCAGAATGGCGGTCCCTTCCGTCCAGGACGGGGAAGCATTCGCCACGTAGCGCATATAGACCTGGAACGCCACGATGGCAGTCATCACCACCAAGCCTGCGCCAGCAAGCCAGAGCGCAGCATTGGATGTGGCGCGCAGAACGGCGCTGACTGGCAAGAGCCATTGTCTCACAGGATGTCCTCCGGAATCGAAACCGGGCCGGCATGCGCCGGCCCGGCAATCGTCATCAGCCTTCGGTGGCCTGGATGCGGGCAACCAGGTCCTGCAGCGCCGGGTCGGTGACGTACTTGTCGTAGACCGGCTTCATCGCGTCGATGAAGGGCTGCTTATCGACCTCGTTGATGGTGGCGCCCATGGCTTCGACGGCAGCCTTGGATTCGACTTCCTTGGCGGCCCAGAGCTCGCGCTGGTAGGCCACGGACTCCTTGGCGGCTTCACGCATGGCGGCCTGGTCCTCGGGGGTCAGACCATCCCACACGACTTTGGAAACGACCAGAACTTCGGGCACCATCAGGTGTTCGTCGAGCGAGTAGAACTTGGCAACTTCGGCATGGCCGGCGGTGTCGTAGCTCGGATAATTGTTCTCGGCGCCGTCGATCACGCCGGTCTGGATGCTCGAATAGACCTCGCCATAGGGCATCGGGGTGGCATTGCCGCCCAGCGCGCCGACCATGTCCACAAAGATGTCCGAACCCATGACGCGGAACTTCATTCCGGCCATGTCTTCGGGGGAATTGATGGGCTTCTGGCTATTGTAGAACGAGCGGGCGCCGCCGTCGTAATAGGCCAGGGCAACCACGTCGACGCTATCGAATGCGGCCAGGATTTCCTCGCCGATCGGGCCGTCGAGCACGTTGTGGAAGTGATCGGCCGAGCGGAAGATGAATGGCAGCTGCGTGACGGTAGCTTCCGGAACCTGGGTGCCGAAGGCGCCAATGGAAATGCGGTTGAGATCGATCACGCCGAACTGGGTCTGCTCGATCGTATCAGCTTCCTGGCCGAGCTGGGCCGAATGGAAAACCTCGACCGAATAGCGGCCATCGGTCTTTTCCGAGAGCAGTTCGCCGAACTTTTTCACAGCTTCCACAGTAGGATAGCCGTCAGGATGCGTGTCGGAAGAGCGCAGGACGGTCTGGGCGCTGGCGGCCGAGATCATCAGGCTAGACGCAATGACGGCAGCTACCGCCATCTTAGGCATATGAAACATTGGTGTCCTCCCAAAATATCCCTGGCGGCTTTTAGCCGCCCGACCCGGGATATTTGCCAATGTCCCGCGTCTCGGGCGAAACTGGTATGGAAGACAAAAAGACAAGTCAACATACAATCTGGTCGAATTTGTATGATGACCATGAATTGGAGTTCGAAAAGGACAGACCCCCGGATACGAATCCGAGGGTCTGAAATGGGAGCCGGCCGGAGGCCAGGACCCCTTTGATGAACGAAAAAGCCCTAAATATGAATGGCGCCGTCGCCGAGTGACAGTGCCGCCTCGCGGATGGCCTCGCTGAGGGTCGGGTGGGCATGGGTAGTGCGCGCCAGATCTTCCGATGCGCCGGAGAACTCCATCAGCGTCACCAGCTCGTGGATCATCTCGCCGGCATTCTTGCCCACGATGTGCGCGCCGAGCACGCGGTCGGTCTCGACATCGGCGAGAATCTTGACGAAGCCCTGGGTCGCCAGCATGGCCTTGGCGCGGCCGTTGGCGGTGAAGGGGAACTTGCCGATCTTGTAGTTGATGCCTTCGGCCTTGAGCTCATCCTCGGTCTTGCCGACGGAAGCGACTTCGGGATTGGTATAGACCACGGCCGGGATGGCCGCATAGTTCACGTGGCCGGCCTGGCCGGAAAGGATTTCGGCGACGGCGATGCCCTCGTCCTCTGCCTTATGGGCCAGCATCGGGCCGGCAATGACGTCGCCGATCGCGTAGATGCCATCAACCGAGCTCTTGTAATGCGCATCGACGCGCACGCGGCCGCGCTCGTCCAGCGCCACGCCGGCCAGGTCGAGACCCAGGCCCTCGGTAAAGGGTTTGCGGCCGATGGCGACGAGCGCGACATCGGCGTCGAGCGCCTCGGCCTCGCCACCCTTGGCAGGTTCGACGCGAACCTTGAGCGAACCGTCTTCCTGCTTGTCGATCCCGGCGACCTTGCTCGAGAGCTTGAACTCCATGCCCTGCTTTTGCAGCATGCGCTGGAACTGGCGGGCGACCTCGCTGTCCATGCCGGGCAGGATGCGGTCAAGATATTCGACGACCGTGACCTGGGCGCCCAGCCGCAGCCAGACGGAACCCAGCTCGAGCCCGATGACGCCCGCGCCGATGACGATCATGCGATTGGGCACCTGCTCGAGCACCAGGCCGCCGGTGGAGGTCACGACCTGCTTCTCGTCGATCTCGATGCCTGGCAGGCTGGCCGAGACTGAACCGGTAGCAACGACGATATTCTTGGTGGCGATCTCGGTCTGCGCGCCGGACTGCGGTGTGACCAGAACCTTGCCGGCGGCGGGGATGGACCCGATGCCGCGGAACACGGTGATCTTGTTTTTCTTGAACAGGTAGTCGACGCCGCCGACATTGGAGGCGACCGTGTCGGCGCGATGGGTCTGCATCTGCTTGAGGTTAAGCTGGGGTGCGGGAATATCGATGCCCAGCGCCTTGAAGCTGTGTCCGGCTTCCTCGAAGAGTTCCGAGGCATGCAGCAGGGCCTTGGAGGGAATGCAGCCGATATTGAGGCAGGTGCCGCCCAAAGTCGGCCACTTCTCGACCACGGCAACCTTCATGCCCAGCTGTGCCGCGCGGATCGCGCAGACATAGCCGCCCGGGCCGGAGCCGATGATGGTTAGGTCGAATTGGTCTGCCATTGTCTTGAGCCTCAACGAAGTTGTCAGCGCTGCTGGGCGAGTGCGACACGCACAGCCAGTGCCAGGAATGTAATGCCGGTAATTCGATTAAACCACCGGCCGAAGCGGAAAAAGCCCTGCCGCACCGAAGGGGTCGTAAAGAAAACCGATACCAATGCAAACCAGGCAAAAAGCATGAGGCTCATGCTGCCCACATAGACCACCTTGGCCTGCCCTGGCGTGTGCACCGAGACCAGGGAGGTGAAGAGCGCGAGGAAGAACAGCACGGCCTTGGGATTGAGCAGATTGGTCAGGAAGCCCAGCGCGAAGGCCGCCATGTCACCCTTGCGTGAAGGGGCCGCTTCACCAACGGCCGGCAGTTGCGGCGGTGGACTGCGCAGCGCCGCGATGGCGAGATAGACCAGATAGGCGGCACCGGCCCATTTGAGCAGGTTGAACAGCAGCAGCGACTGTCCCACGATCACCCCGACGCCGAGCAGCGTATAGGTACCGTGCACCAGGATGGACGTGGCGATACCAGCCGAAGTGAAGAGCGCCTCGCGGCGCCCATGCACCACGGCCTGTCGCAAGACCATGGCGAAATCGGCACCCGGAATGACCGCATTGATGCCGAAGGCCAGCATGAGACCAAGGAATTCGAACCAGGGAAAGCTCATCGGGTGCACCGGCGAAGGGAATTGGCCGAAGGGTTACACCACCCGCGCCGCCCCGGCAACGCGCACCCGACGATCTCCCCCTGCCCGATTGGCAAGAGTGCTAGAAGGCGACGCCAACGAAGAACATGGCAAGGCCGACCATGGATACGGTCCAGATGCTCGAGCGCAGGAGCGGAACGACGTCGATGAAATAGGCCGGCAGGTAGGCCCAGCGCGCCCAGAAATAGATCTGGCTGCCCCATTGCGTCAGCCCGTCGGAGCGGCCGGAAAGCTCCGTTGCGACGGCAAGCGCGATGAAGATGCCGTAAGTTTCAAGAAAGTTGCTCAATGCCCGCTGGCCGCGCACGGTCCACTTGTTGGGCGGGCGCTCATTGTCGCGCTGGCTGCCGGCATGCAGCAGCCCATAGTCCATGCGGTACAGCGTGGATTGCACGCCGAGATAGCCCAGAGCCAGAACGGCGCTCCACACCAAAAGGGTTAACTCAATGCTCATTGAAAACGGCTCGCCTCAACAGGATGACATAGTGCCAATACGTCATTCGCAGCCGATCAGTTCAAATGCATCACCGGGCGATACGGCATCGCCATCCCATTCGTCGGCGCGATAGCCGGAATACCAAAGGCTTGCGGCCAGGCCTGCAAGGATAACCTGATCGGGCGCCGCCGAGCCGCGCTCGGGGCTGAGGAAGGTTACCTTGCCGTTGTAGATGCCATAGATCGCTTGCGTTTCGCCCCCACCTGGGAAGTGACAGGTCTGGGCGCCATCCCCGGCATGACATGGCCCGGAGAATGACCAGAGCGGCGTACCAAATCCATTGGGAATGCTGACGCCGCCATCCAGCGTGACACCGGAATTGGGCAGTTCGAGATAGAACGCCACCGTCTGGTTGGCAGGCGCAAATTGCGGGACCCGGGTGAAGGTCAGCCACCAAGCTGCATCGGGCTGCCCGTAGCGGGCATTGTAAAGGGTGCAGTCGGCAGCAAGCGAGGGCCCGACCAGCCAGACGATCAGAACGGCGACGAGCGGCAGGCGCATGAAACCTCTCCCCAGACCGGGACGAGGCTAGCGCGAGGCCCTGCCATTGCAAAGTTCTCAGGAGGCCGAAATATCCTGGGCGCGTTTCAGCACTTCTGGCAATTGCTGGTCGATGTCGAGGCTGCCACCCTCGACTTGTTCAAGGAAGGTACGGCAGAAGACCCGCTTATCCGGGGCCTGGTTATAGGCCGTCATGATCTGACTTCCGCCATAGGTTTCGGCTGCCTGCTTCTGCCCCTCGCTACCTCCGCCGAGGCGCGCAATGACCCGGTCTGCAAGGTCGAGATAGCTGATATTGCGCAGATACCAGTTTGCCGCCGCATCCTTGTAGGCGTTGTCGAGACCGGTGGTTTCGTAGCAATGGGTGGTCATGGCCTCGACAATGGCCTTGGAGCCATGGAAGGCCATGAGTTCGCCCACGAGGGCGGCATCTGTCGCCTGTTCCTGGGCCTGTGCCGGCAGGATGGCAGTCAAAAAGGCGGCGGCGAGAACCAGTTTCCGTCGCAACGCATACTCTCCATCGGCGCGGCCGAGAGGACCGCGCGTGTCATTGGGATAAACCGCCAATTCGCTAACAGACTGTTAGCGCCATAAGGCACCCGGCACACCTTTTGGTGAGCCACGAAAAAGGGCCCGCCGGAGCGAGCCCTTGTAACGATCAAAATTGGCGAGACCTAGAGGTCGAGCACCAGGCGCTCGGGCGCCTCCAGCGATTCCTTGACGCGCACGAGGAAGGTCACCGCTTCCTTGCCGTCGACGATGCGGTGATCGTAGCTCAAGGCAAGATACATCATCGGCCGGATGACGATCTGGCCGCCGACGACAACCGGGCGTTCCTGGATCTTGTGCATGCCCAGAATGCCCGACTGCGGGGCATTGAGGATCGGCGTCGACATCAGCGAGCCATAGACGCCACCATTGGAAATGGTGAAGGTGCCGCCCTGCATGTCGGCCATCGATAGCTGGCCATCGCGAGCCTTCTTGCCTAGATTGCCGATTTCCTTTTCGATTTCGGCAATCGACATCTGGTCGGCATTGCGGACGACCGGCACGACAAGGCCCTTGTCGGTGCCAACAGCGACGCCGATATGGGCATACTGCTTGTAGATCAGGTCATCGCCGTCGATCTCGGCATTGACGGCCGGGATTTCCTTGAGCGCGTGGACCACGGCCTTGGTGAAGAAGCCTATGAAGCCCAGCTTGACGCCGTGCTTCTTCTCGAAAAGCTCCTTGTAGGAATTGCGCAGGTCCATCACCGGCTTCATGTCCACCTCGTTGAAGGTGGTGAGCATGGCGGCCGTGTTCTGCGCATCCTTGAGGCGGCGCGCGATGGTCTGGCGCAGACGGGTCATCTTGACCCGCTCTTCCTTGCCGGCGTCGTCGGCCGAAACCGGGGCGCGCGGCGCAGGGGCCGGAGTGGCAGGCTTGGCCGCGGGGGCCGAAGCAGGCGCAGCCTGGGTCGACTGCTGCGCGGCGGTCGGCTTGGCCAAGGACGACAGCACGTCTTCCTTAAGCACCTGGCCGGCTTTGCCGGAGCCGGCGATATTGGCGGCGTCGAGGCCGTTCTCGTTGATCAGCTTCTGGGCCGACGGCGCCGGGGCACGGTCGGTGGCGGCGGCAGGCTGGGCGGCTTGCTCGGGCTTGATCTGCTCCGGCCCGGCGGCCGGGGCACTGGCCTGGGCGGGTGCAGCAGCAGCAGCCGGCGCAGAAGCGGCAGCACCCGAGCCGGCGCCGATGGCACCGAGCAGCGCGCCGACATCGACGGTTTCGCCAGGCTGGGCGGCGATGGCTTCGAGCACGCCGGCGGCGGGGGCCGGGACTTCGATGGTCACCTTGTCGGTTTCAAGTTCGACAATGGGCTCATCGGCGGCGATGGTGTCGCCAACCTTCTTGAACCACTGGCCGATCGTGGCTTCGGTAACGCTCTCACCCAGGGTCGGGACGCGGATTTCTGTCGACATTGAAAATTGTCCTTCAAGAGCGCTTCGAGCAAAAGTGGCAACGGTTTTGCGGTTCGGAAGCGCGACAAAAAATACTTTAGATCAGTTCACCGTTTCAGTGAAACGGTGAACTGATCTGTTCGGGTTACTGCGCGAATGCGTCGTCGAGGAAGGCCTGGAGCTGTTCCAGATGCACACTCATGCGGCCCGTCGCCGGCGAGGCGGCAGCGGCACGACCGACATAGCGGACGCGCTGCCCGCTCCGGCCCATCTGGTCGAGCACCCATTCGACATAGGGCTGGATGAAGGCCCATGCACCCATATTGCGCGGCTCTTCCTGGCACCAGACCACTTCCGCATTGGGGAAGCGGTTGAGCTCGTCGAGAAGTGCCTTGGCCGGGAACGGATAAAGCTGTTCGACGCGCAGGAGGTAGACGTCGTTGAGGCCCTTCTTCTCGCGATCTTCAAGAAGATCGTAATAGACCTTGCCGGTGCACAGCACGACGCGGCGGATCTTGTCGTCGCCGACCAGCCGGATCGTGGTCTTGGGCAGGCCCGGCGCCTCGGCATCGTCCCAGAGCAGGCGGTGGAAGACGCTGTCCGGCCCAAGCTCGACGAGACCGGAGACCGCACGCTTGTGGCGCAAGAGGCTCTTGGGCGTCATCAGGATCAGCGGCTTGCGGAAGTCGCGCTTCAGCTGCCGGCGCAAGATATGGAAGTAGTTGGCCGGGGTCGTGCAGTTGGCTACCTGCATATTGTCTTCGGCGCATAGCTGCAGGAAGCGCTCGGGACGCGCGGAGGAATGCTCCGGCCCCTGCCCTTCATAGCCATGCGGCAAAAGCATCACGAGGCCCGACATGCGGAACCACTTGCGCTCGCCCGAGGAGATGAACTGGTCGATGACGACCTGCGCACCGTTCACGAAATCGCCGAACTGGGCTTCCCACAGTGTCAGCGCCTTGGGCTCGGAAAGCGAATAGCCATATTCGAAGCCGAGCACGGCCTCTTCCGATAGCATCGAGTTGATGACTTCGTAGCGGGCCTGGTTTGCCGGATCGAGATTGTTGAGCGGCGTGTAGGTCTTGTTGTCGACCAACTGATCGTTGAGCACCGAATGGCGCTGGCTGAACGTGCCGCGTTCGCAATCCTGACCGCTGAGGCGCACCGGATAGCCTTCGGTGACCAGGGTGCCGAAGGCCAGGGCCTCGGCGGTGGCCCAATCCACGCCTTCACCGGATTCGATGATGCTGAGGCGGTTGTCGAGGAAGCGCTTGACGGTCTTGTGGACGTTGAAGTCCGCCGGGACCTTGGTCAGCTGGGTGCCGATGGCGACCAGCTTGTCCAGCGCCACGCCGGTTTCGCCGCGGCGCGGACCTTCGTCATGGGCGGGCTTGAAGCTCTTCCACTGGCCATCGAGCCAGTCCGCCTTGTTGGGGCGGTAATCCTGGCCGGCCTCGAATTCGGCTTCAAGACGCGACTTCCAGTCGGCCTTGAGCTTGTCGACATCGGCCTGGGTGACCAGGCCCTCGCCGATCAGCTTTTCCGAATAGAGTTCCAGCGTCGACTTGTGGCTCCGGATCCTGGAGTACATCAGCGGCTGGGTGAAGCTGGGCTCGTCGCCTTCATTGTGGCCGAAGCGGCGATAGCAGAACATGTCGATGACGACCGGCCGGCCGAACTTCTGGCGGTATTCCACCGCGACCTTGGCGGCGAACACCACCGCTTCCGGATCGTCGCCGTTGACGTGGAAGACCGGGGCTTCGATCATCTTGGCCACGTCGGTCGGATAGGGCGACGAACGCGAATACATCGGGCTCGTGGTAAAGCCGATCTGGTTGTTGATGACGAAGTGGATCGAGCCGCCGGTGCGGTGACCCTTGAGGCCTGACAGCCCGAGGCACTCGGCAATCACGCCCTGGCCGGCAAAGGCCGCATCGCCGTGGATCAGCAGCGGCAGGACCATGGAGCGGTCCGGCTTGCCGTCGGTGGCGATGTTGACCAGCTTGTGGTCGGGGGCGATGTGCTGGTCCTGCTTGGCGCGCGCCTTGCCCAGCACCACGGGATCGACGATCTCGAGATGGGACGGGTTGGCGGTTAGCGACAGGTGCACCTTGTTGTTGTCGAACTCGCGGTCCGACGAGGCGCCCAGGTGATACTTGACGTCGCCCGAACCCTCGACGTCGTCGGGGTAGAAGGCGCCGCCCTTGAATTCGTGGAACAGCGCGCGGTGCGGCTTGCCCAGGACCTGGGTCAGCACGTTGAGGCGGCCGCGATGGGCCATGCCGAGGACGATGTCCTTGATGCCAAGGGCCCCGCCGCGCTTGATGATCTGCTCGAGCGCCGGAATGGTGGCTTCGCCGCCATCAAGACCAAAGCGCTTGGTGCCGGTATACTTGACGTCGAGGAACTTCTCGAAGCCCTCGGCCTCGACCAGCTTGGCCAGGATCGCCTTCTTGCCCTCGGGGGTGAAGGTGATTTCCTTGTCCGGACCCTCGATCCGCTCCTGGATCCACTGCTTGGATTCAGGGTCGGAGATATGCATGAACTCGATGCCGACCGTGCCGCAATAGGTGCGCTTGAGGATCGCCAGCATCTCGGGGATGGTGGCGTATTCAAGGCCCAGCACGTTGTCGATGAAGATCTTGCGGCCGTAATCGGCCTCGGTGAAACCGTAGCTTGCCGGATCGAGCTCGGTGGCCGGCTCGTCGGCCTTGAGCTTCAAAGGATCGAGATCGGCATGCAGGTGTCCGCGCATGCGATAGGCACGGATCATCATGATGGCGCGGATACTGTCGCGCGTGGCCTGCAGCACGTCGGCTGCGGCGGGCGCCGGCTTGCCTTCGGCAGCGGCCTTCTTTCCCGCGGCCTTTTCGACCTTGAGCGCCACCTGTCCCCAGTCGCCGTCAAGCGCGCTGACCAGCTCGCCGGCTTCGGCATTGGGCCAGTCCTTGCGGCCCCAGCTCGGGCCGTCGGCATTCTTCTGGGCTTCGGCCTGGCTGTCGTCGAGCCGGGAGAAGAAGCTCGACCAGGTCGGATCGACGCTGGAAGGATCGGTTTTGAAGCGCGAGTAGAGTTGTTCGATGTAGTCGGCGTTCCCCCCATAGAGGAACGAGGTCAGCAAGAACGTGTCGTTCTTTTCCTGTCGTGTCATCGCTTTGTTTCGCAGGACCTTGCGCCCTGCCATCCTTCTCAACGAACCGGCCAAGCCGGTTTCATGCGGTCCCTAAATTTGCGCGGATACTGACCGCTTATCCTTAGTATCCTGTTAAGTGATGCGGACCCCTGAGCAGGGCCGCGGCTCGTTCGCAGTCGTAACCGGTTCGGCAGCAACTTACCGATTCCGGCTTTCGTGGTCCCGGTTAACACCGAACCGTGACCGAAGCGCGACCGACATTGGTCGCAGATGGACGTTTCTCCACAAAAGCGTCCAGACACTGCCGATCCTCGCAATCGTCGCTGAGCCAGGGCTCAGCTTGGGCACCCGCCCCCTGGGGGGAGGGTTAGAGGGGCGTTTGTGGTACCTGTGACCACGTCGTCGACATCAGGGTCAGCGCGACCCTCAGGCGTTGTTCAAGACCTCGACCAAGGTCTTGCCGATGCGCGCGGGCGAGGACGAGACCTTGATGCCGGCCGCTTCCATGGCGGCGATCTTTTCTTCCGCACCGCCCTTGCCGCCCGAAATCACGGCGCCGGCATGGCCCATGGTGCGGCCGGCCGGAGCCGTGCGGCCCGCGATGAAGCCGGCCATCGGCTTCTTGCGGCCCTTCTTGGCTTCGTCGATCAGGAACTGCGCTGCTTCCTCCTCGGCCGAACCGCCGATTTCGCCGATCATGATGATCGACTTGGTCGCTTCGTCGGCCAGGAACATTTCGAGCATGTCGATGAACTCGGTGCCCTTGACCGGGTCGCCGCCGATGCCCACGGCAGTGGTCTGGCCCAGGCCCTCATTGGTGGTCTGGAACACCGCTTCATAGGTAAGCGTGCCCGAGCGCGAAACAATACCCACCGAACCCTTGGAGAAGATGGAGCCGGGCATGATGCCGATCTTGCACTCTTCCGGCGTCAGTACGCCCGGGCAGTTGGGGCCGATGAGGCGCGACTTGCTCTTTTCGAGCTTGGCCTTGACGCGGACCATGTCCATGACCGGCACGCCTTCGGTGATGCAGACGATGAGCGGGATTTCCGCATCGATCGCTTCCTCAATTGCCGCGGCGGCACCCGGAGGCGGCACATAGATCACCGATGCGGTCGCGCCGGTCTGTTCCTTGCCCTCGGCAACGGAGGCGAAAACCGGCAGTTGCGTGCCATCGACGCCGGAGGACCAGGTTTCGCCGGCCTTCTTGGGGTTCACGCCGCCCACCATCTTGGTGCCGTAATAGGCCAAAGCCTGTTCGGTATGAAAGGTGCCGGTCTTGCCGGTAAGGCCCTGGACGAGGACCCGGGTGTCTTTGTTGACGAGAATGGACATCTGTTTCTCTTCCGTCTCTGGGCGCTGCGGCCCGCAATCTTGCCCCGCCTCTAGGCGGGAGGTTTATTCTTGGCTTGGAGCGGTCTTGGGCGTGATCGTGGTGAGCTGGAGCACGAAGCTGCCATTGGCCCAGTGGGTCATCAGCATCGTCGCCGGCTCGCCGGTGCCTGAAAGGCTGGCATAGGACCCATCGCCCTCTTCGACGACTTCACCCTTGTAGCGATCGAGCGCGGCAAGCGCGGCGATCACCGCCTTGCCATCGCCGCTCGGCTCCATGGTGTCGAGCCGGCAATAGCCGAAGTCATAGTCGGGGTAGCTTTCCTGCAGCACGAGGATATCGGCCCAGCCGATGCCCGGCAGTTCGCGGCTCGCCGCGAACTGGGTGACAAAGGGGCTTTCCGAATCCTGGTCATAGGCATCCCAGCCGGCCGCCTTGGCTGCCTCGAGGGCACCGTCATCGAACCGGGCGAAGGCCTCGCACACATCCAGCGCCGCCACGGCCTCGGCGACCGGGGAGGACTTGGTTTTGCCCTGGGCCAGCGCCGGCGTCACCGCCAGCACCACACCCAGGAAAAGAGCGAGACCTGTGCGCATCCCGCTTAGCCCTGAACCGCCTTGACGATCTTCTGGGCTGCGTCGTCAAGGTCATCGGCCGAAATCACGTCGAGACCGGAATTGTCGAGGATGGCCTTGCCTTCCTTGACATTGGTGCCTTCGAGGCGAACCACCAGCGGCACCTTGAGGCCGACTTCCTTGACCGCAGCGATCACGCCCTCGGCAATGACGTCGCAGCGCATGATGCCGCCGAAAATGTTGACGAGGATCCCCTTCACGGCCGGATCGGCGGTGATGATCTTGAACGCCGCCGTCACTTTCTCCTTGGAAGCGCCACCGCCCACGTCGAGGAAGTTGGCTGGCTCGGCGCCGTAGAGCTTGATGATGTCCATGGTGGACATGGCCAGACCCGCGCCATTGACCATGCAGCCGATATTGCCGTCGAGGGCAACATAGGCCAGGTCATACTTGGAGGCTTCGATTTCCTTGGCGTCTTCTTCGCTGAGGTCACGGAGGGGCTTGAGCTCTTCGTGGCGGAAGGAGGCGTTGTTGTCGAAGCTCACTTTGGCATCGAGAACGCGCAGGTGGCCGTCGGTCATGACGATCAGCGGGTTCACTTCGAGCAGGCTCATATCCTTCTCTGTGAACGCCTTGTAGAGGATCGGGAACAGGCTCTTGCCGTCATTGGCGGCATCGCCCTCGAGCGCCAGCGCCGCATTGATCTTTGCCACGTCTGCATCGGTGACGCCGGTCTCGGGGTCGATGGCGACGGTGATGATCTTTTCGGGCGTGTGCTCGGCCACGGCCTCGATATCCATGCCGCCTTCGGTGGAGACGACGAAGGACACGCGCGAGGTGGCGCGATCGACCAGCAGCGAGCAGTAGAGCTCACGGGCGATATCGGCGCCGTCTTCGATATAGAGGCGATTGACCTGCTTGCCGGCATCGCCGGTCTGCTTGGTCACCAGCGTATGGCCCAGCATTTCCCTGGCATTGGCAACCACGTCCTCGATGGACTTGGCGAGGCGCACGCCGCCCTTGGCATTGGGGCCGAGTTCCTTGAACTTGCCCTTGCCGCGACCGCCGGCATGGATCTGGCTCTTGACTACATAGAGCGGGCCCGGCAGCGACCTGGCAGCGGCTTCGGCCTCATCGGCCGAGAAAATGGCAACGCCCTGGGCAACCGGCGCGCCATATTCCTTCAGCAGCGCCTTGGCCTGGTGTTCATGGATATTCATGCTTTTCCCCTTGGATGGGCAGATAGGTGTCCGGCATTTCTGGAGCCGGAAAGCCAAAAGCCGCTGGCGGGACCAGCGGCTTTGCAGTGGTTAGGCCAGCTTGGGCGCGATCTTCTGACAGGCCTGGATCAGACCTTCGACCGCCGCGACGGACTTGTCGAACGCCTTTTGCTCGGCCGAGTTGAGCGCGATCTCAACGACCTTTTCAGCGCCACCGGCGCCGATCACCACCGGCACGCCGACATAGGTGCCCTTGACGCCATATTCGCCATTGAGCTGCACCGCAGAG